>Ga0315912_10001229_pt1 | contig 33199 bp, 33 predicted proteins | sample VfabasoilMG_FD_204469 | JGI IMG/M metagenome (GOLD analysis project Ga0315912, IMG submission 204469) | Garden soil microbial communities collected in Santa Monica, California, United States - V. faba soil | ecosystem: Environmental > Terrestrial > Soil > Garden | place: USA: California...
CGTTTGCGCCAAGCATCAGCGTGAGCTCACGCTGGCCATCAAGCGGGCACGGGTGATTGCGCTCCTGCCGTTCACCACCAACTACTGAGGACGAGCCCATGGCAAATCAAATCAGCGTGGTGCTGCAGAAGGACGTCGACAATCTCGGCGTCGGTGGCGATGTGGTCCGGGTTCGTCCTGGTTATGCGCGCAACTATTTGATTCCGCGCGGCCTGGCCTTGCCGGCCACGGCTGGGAACCTGTCGCGGGTCGAAGCCTTGAAGCAGGCAGCCCTTGCGCGCGCTACCGAGGTGCTCGAGGCCGCCAAGGTGCTCAAGGGCAAGGTCGAGAAGGTCAGCGTGAAGATCGAGCGTGCAGTCGGCGACGACAACAAGATGTACGGCTCGGTCACCACGAAGGACATCGAGGAGGCCTACCAAGCGCTGGGCATCGAGATCGATCGCAAGAAGATCTCGCTCGGTGAGCCGATCAAGCAGCTCGGCCTGAGCGAAGTGAAGATTCGCTTGCACCGAGAGGTCGAAGCGGTTCTGCGCGTGGAAGTCGTCAAGGCAGGCTGAGCCTTTCGCTCGGTTTGGCTGGCGTGAGCGCCCCGGTTGGTTCGTCCTCCGGGGCGTTTCGGAACGCATCTCACGAGGTCCGGCCTCCGTGACTGCCCGCCCTGATCGGGCGAGCGGGCAGTCACTTCGCCCGAAATTCCGGGGGTCTGCTCGATGCCGTCCCCCTCTCTTGTTGACGCATCTCAGTTGTGAGATGCGCTAGTTTTGCCGGCTCGGTAGCCCTACGAGGAGAGGAATCGTGGAGAGCGGTCGCCAGAGAGAGTTCAACAAGCCGGATCCCGCGGCCGAGCTGCGTCCTTCGGCCGGTCGCGTGCCGCCCGCCGCCGCGGATGCCGAGGCTGCGGTGCTCAGCTCGTGCCTGCTGTCGGGCGAAGCGCTCGATGCGGTGCAGGAGATCCTCTCTGCCGAACACTTCTACGATCCCCGGCATCGCTTGGCCTACGAGGCCATCATTGCGCTCTTGCAGGTGGGTCGGGCGGTCGACACCGTGTCGGTGGCCGGCGTGCTTCGCGATCGTGGCCGTTTGGAGCAGGCCGGCGGGGCCGCCTATTTAGCCGAGCTCGTCGACGCGACGCCGGCCATCGCGCACGTGGAGGATCATGCTCGCACGGTGCGCGAGAAATGGCGGCTGCGCAGCTTGATCGCGACCTGTCAGCGCGTAGCAGCAGAAGGCTACGGCGACACTGGCGACGTGCAGACCTTCGTGGACGAGGCCGAACAGGCAGTCTTCGAGCTGGCTCGGATCAAGAGCGAGTCGCCGATCGTCCCGGTCAAGGAGGCGATCAGAGTGGCCTTCGACGTCCTGACCAAGGCTCGCCAGCGGGGCGGGGGCGTTACGGGATTTTCGACCGGGTTCGTGGAACTCGACCAGCGCACCTCGGGCCTGCACAAGGGTGACCTCTACATCGTCGCCGGTCGCCCGGGCATGGGCAAGACGGCGTTCGTGCTCAACCTCGCCACCAACTTGGCGGCTCATCACATGAGGACCACCGACGAACAAGCGGGGCATGTGGGCGCTGGTGTCGCCTTTTTCTCGCTCGAAATGCCACGCGAGCAGCTCGCGGCGCGCATGCTGGCTGCTGAAGCGCGCGTCAACGTGGCGAATCTGAGGAGCGGCAACGTCCCGAATGACGACTGGAACCAGCTCACCGAGAGCGCTAGCCGCCTGGGGAAGCTCCCGCTTTGGCTCGACGATACGCCGGCGCTTTCGCTCCTGGACTTGCGAGCGAAGGTTCGTCGACTGCAGGCAGAGCTTGGGCGCGATGGGCGGGAACTCGGCCTCGTGGCGATCGACTACTTGCAGCTCATGTCTGGGCGAAAAGGGGCCAATAGTCGCGAGCAGGAGATCTCCGAGATTTCCCGCGGTCTCAAGCAGCTGGCCAAAGAAATGCAGGTTCCCGTCTTGGCGCTCTCACAGCTCAATCGCGGTGTGGAGAATCGAGGAACGAAGGACCGGAAGCCCCAGCTGTCCGACCTGCGCGAGTCGGGCGCCATCGAGCAGGACGCGGACGCCATCATGTTCGTGTACCGGGACGACTATTACAATTCGGACAGCTTGGATGCGGGGATGGCAGAAATCATCATCGCCAAGCAGCGAAACGGACCTACCGGGACGATCAAGCTCCGCTACACCAAGGAATGCACTCGCTTCGACAATCTCGAGCGCGAGGCATATGCCTTCGACGAGGAGTTCGACGGCTTTCAGGAAGGCGCCGGGTTCTGACCGCTTCAGCCGTTGGGCTCGGCCAAGCAGCGTTCTAGGCGCAGGAGCACTTCGCGCACGCCCTTCTTGTCCCGGCAGCTCATCGAGAGCACCTCGATGCCGAGCTGTCGGAAGCTCTCGACGATCTCGGCAGCCACCTCGGCCACCTCGGGCAAGTCGGCCTTGCTCAGCACGACTAGCTCTGGCCGTTTGGCGAGGGCTGGGTCGAACGCCTCTAGCTCGTGGCGAAGGGTGCGATAATCCGTCAGTGGATCGCGGCCCTCTGCTGGGTCGATCGTCACCAGATGGAGCAGCACGCGGGTGCGTTCGACGTGGCGCAGGAAGCGCGCGCCCAGGCCAGCGCCCTCGGCGGCGCCGGGGATGAGGCCCGGGATGTCTGCCACCACGAAATGCTCGAAAGGGCCGAAGATCGAGAAGTCTTCCAGCCGAACCACGCCCAGCTGCGGAACCAGGGTGGTGAAGGGATAGTCGGCGATTTTCGGTCGGGCGGCGCTTACCGTGCCCACGAACGTGCTCTTGCCCACGTTGGGGAAGCCGAGCAGGCCAACGTCGGCCATGACCTGGAGCTCGAGCTCCACGTTGCGCATTTCACCGGGCTGACCGGGTTCGGCCTTGCGTGGCGCGCGGTCGGTCGGCGTGGCGAAGTGCTTGTTCCCCTTGCCGCCGTGCCCCCCGCGCGCGACCACGAGCTCCTGGCCGTGGGTGAGGACTTCACCGATCACCTCACCCGTGTCGCGGTCCCGCACGATCGTACCGACGGGGACGCGCACGCGCTCGTCCTCTCCGCCGCGACCGTACATGTCCTTGCCCTTGCCGTTCTTGCCTTTTTCCGCCTGCACCTTGCGCACGTGGGTCAGGTCGAGAAGCGAGGTCTTGCCGCCGTCGCCGACGAAGATGACGCTGCCGCCGTTGCCGCCGTCCCCGCCTGCCGGTCCGCCGAAGGGAACCAAAGACTCGCGACGGAACGCGATGCAGCCGTTTCCACCCGACCCGGCGGCGACCTGGAGACTGCATTCGTCGACGAAGCGCACGGCAGGGCCATATCGGAAAAGACCGCACGGGGCCAGGCCGTGGACCGCCGCTAGGCGGAGACCGGGCAGTCGTGCCAAAGAGGCCCCATGAAGAGGCCCGTCGTTTTCGACCTCGATGGCACGCTGGTGGATTCTCGGCAGGACATCGTGGCTGCCGCCAACTACGTGCGAACCCAGGCAGGCCTCGAGCCCCTGCCCATCGCGGTGGTTTCGGGGTTCGTCGGTGACGGAGCGCGCTACCTGATTGCGCACGTGCTCGACCTGGAGGTGGGCGATGCCAGCGTGCAAGAGCACCTCGACGTCTTCCTCGACTTCTACGCCGCGCACGCGGTGGACCACACCACGCTCATGCCGGGCGCCAGCGAGGTCATGGATGCTCTGGCACCGGCGCGCGCACTCGGGCTTTGTACCAACAAATCCCGGCGCACTACGCTTTGCGTGCTCGACGGTCTTGGCATCACGGAGCGCTTTTCTGCGATCGTGGCCGGCGGAGATACGGCGCAAAACAAGCCGCATCCGGCACCGCTCCTCTACATCGCAGAGCGCTTGGGTGTGCCGGCCCCTGAGCTCGTCATGGTCGGGGATGGGCCACAGGACATCTTGGCGGCGCGAGCCGCTGGGGCGCTGGGCATCGGCGTGCGGGGTGGCATCTTGCCCTTCGAGCGTCTCGCGGCTGCCTCCCCGGACGTGCTCCTCGACGATCTCTCCGAGCTGCCCGCGTTCTTGCAGGGCCTCGACTAGCGGCTCGGGAGCCTCAAGCGAGGAGCTTGTGGTAGGCGCGCGAGAGCGACGAGAAGCGCTGCAAGAGCTCCCGCCGCTCGGCCTCCGTCGCGCCGGGCTTGCGGTCGGGGTGGCTTTCCTGGGCTAAACGCCGAAACGCCGCCTGAATTTCGCTGCGAGAGGCGCCTTTCGGCAAACCCAGAGTGCGCAGCGCCTCGTCCCGCTCCGGACCGGTGCCCGGCGCTTGCACGGCGCTCGGACGGCGCTTGCGCGGACGGCCGATCAAGAACTCGTCCTGATCGAGTGGACGCGGGGCCGTCGGATCGCTGTTTGCCGGACGCGGCGGCCGAAAGGAAATGCGCGCGTCGCCGAGGTGGTAGAGAAACTCGAGCCGCGCCTGCAGCTGTTCATGAAGGGCCGTGCGCACGCGTTCGGCGCTGACCAGGCCGGCATCGACCAAGTACTCGCCGATGCGATGGTGATGCTCCGGCGAGTAGCGACGCCGAGCGCTGAGGTCTACGTCGAGCAGCTCGCCGAGCTTGCCGCCACCGCCGGGCTCGATGCGCGTGATCGCCCCATCGGCGAAGACGACGCTGTGGGTGCGGCCGCTAGTGGGGCCATTGAGCTCGGTGAGCTCGAGGCTGCCCGTCGCCCGAGCGCGGAAGAGCGTGCCGAGCACGTCTCCGAGGGTAGTGTCCCGCAGGCGACCAGGTAGCTGCATGGCTCCTCGAAGCAGCACTACGTTGGGAGCGGCGGTCGGGCCAAGTAATGGGCCGTCCTGGGAGTCGGGGGGGGCCTCAGGCGCGGCCGCGGGCCCGGGCGTAGAAGTCCACCAGGCGCACCGGCTCGCGTGAGACCGACGCCGAGAACGAGCTGCGTTCCCCGTGGGCGTCCCCGCCGATCTGCAAGGCGGTGGCCGGTTCGGCTTCGATCTTGATCGAGTCGACCAAAAAATCGCGAGTCGACGCGGGGTTCTTGTAGCTCCCGCCCCAAATGTCGGGCAAATGCTGGAGGAATTCGACCGGACCCATGGTCGAGACGCGCAGCTGCATCAGGTCGGGCCTGAGGTACGTGTACGGGAAGAGCCGAAAGCCAAACCCCACGTAGGGGATGGTCGAAAGGGCGGCGATCCGCGTGGGCCCCGAAAACAGGGTGTCGCCGGGCCCCAAGGGCAGGCGCTGCAGCTGTCCCGAGCCGTCGACCTCGAAGGCGTCGCCCGCCTCGATCGTGACGCGCACCTGGGGCATTTTCTTGGCGATGAAGCCGGGCAGGGAGCGCGTGGTGGCTGCCACGGCGTAACCGAGCATGCCGGCAGCGACGCCGCGCAGCGGGGTGTTCTCGAGCGCACGCTTTGTCTCGTTGTAGTCGCCGAGCACCTCGGCATCGGCCCCGATGCCGGCAAAGGGCGCCAAATAGCCTTCGATCGACACCAAGCGGATTTCCCGGCTGGCTCCCTGATCGGCTCGCAGGTGCTCGATGTCCGCGCGAACCCCGGCGATACCGGGACTTGCACCGACCACCCAGGCCAGGGCGTTTCCCGTGCCCAGCTTGAGCAGACCGAAGCGCGGCGTGGGCGCCCCTCGAGCGCGCGCAGCCTTCACCACTTCGGTGACCATGACGGTGAAGGTGCCGTCTCCGCCGCCGGTGAGCACGGTGCCGTATCCCCCCTCCACCAGGGCGTGGGCGATGTCCTTCGCTTCGTCGATGTGACGGGAGACGAACAGGTCGCCGCCGGCCAGGATCTGGTCGAGCGTGGAAATGACGTCATTGGTTACGCTACGGGCGTTGCCGTTCACGACGACGGCGACACGGGAGCGCTCCTGCGTCATGGCCTCGTGAACGGGGATGCGGACGGGGCGGCACGGTAGACGGCCCGCCCGACGAAGAACGGGCCCATCTGCGAGATGAACTCCGAAGTCTGCCGTGTGCTGCGCATGCGTTGCACCACGTGCGAGAGCGGATGCAGCTCCTTGCCGCAGAGCCCAATCACGAACTCGCTGTCGTTCTGGTCCAGCCCGTGGCAGGCCAGCCGAACGTCGTGTGCCAGATCGGCTGCCCCGTACTGCTTGCCGATTTCTCCGTGCTCGCGCAAGACTGCCCCGCGCTCACGAGGCTCCAGTTTCTCGAAGGCTCCCGAGCGACGCAGTGGGTACCAAACAGCCCAGGGCCAAGCTGGGTTGAGCACCGTTTCGACCGGTCTCTCCAGCAGCCAATAGCGCAGATCCTGCTCGTAACCGGTGGAGTAGGTGCGACCGAACATCGTCATCTGGTGCCGGATCTCGAGCGCGGGCTCGGCAGCGCGCAGCGCAGGGCGAACGACGTCGACGAAAACATTCGGGTCCACGCCGAAGGTCAAGATGCCGAACGCCGACGGGTCGCAAACGTCCTCGTAGACGACGACGCCTGCTCCCTTCTCGGCGATGGAGGGGCCGAGCATGCTGGCGAGATCACCGGCGCTCGGAGCGGCCCGCACCAAGAGCAGCTGCATGAACAAGCGGGCGTCGAGCTCTTGTGGCTGTCCATCGCGCGGGGCACCCCGCTCGCGCAGATCCAAGGGTGGTGGGGTCACGGGCGCGCTCATCCCGGCCAGCATACAACGGGGCCATCCAACTAGGCACCTCCGAACGAGCACCTCCGAACGCAGGGACCGTGACTCAGGCGCCCCGTCTGGTAAGCTCCGCCGGCTTTGACCCACTCGGATTTCCCGCCGCGCGGGCTGGAAAACCCAGCGCTCCTCGCGCACCCGCTGCCGACGGGGATGCGTGACTTGCTCCCGGCCGATGCGGAGAGCCAAGGACGTCTGCTGGCGCGGCTTCTGGGCACATTCGACCTCTTTGGCTATCAGCGCGTCAGTCTGCCCGTCTTCGAGTACGCGGAGGTGCTCGAGCGCGGTCTCGGTTCCATCGAGCCGGCGAATCTCTTGCGCTTCGTCGAGCCGGAAACGGGGGAGGTCGTCGCGCTCCGCCCCGACGTGACGCCGCAGGTTGCCAGGCTGGTGAGCACTCGTCTCGCCGCCCATCCGGTGCCGATTCGGCTCTGCTACCGCGGGTCGGTGGTGCGTCGTCAGCGCGAGCGGGCTCGCCACGATCAGCAGATCTTGCAAGCGGGGATCGAGCTCGTCGGTGCAGCGGGACTTTCCGCGGACCTGGAGGTGATCCAGGCGACCACGACTGCGCTCCGGCAGGCGGGCTTGTCGGCCTTCACGGTGGACCTGGGCCATGGCGCCATCGCGCAGTCGCTGCTCGGCGGCCTGCCGCCTCGGCTCAAGCTGGAGCTGCTCGAGGCCTTGTCCCTCAAGGATGCAGCCGATCTCGGGCGCCGCGCCCAGCGCGGCGGGGTGGCTGAATCGACGCGCGAGGCGCTGCTTGCGCTCCTGAGCCTGCACGGCGGGCTCGAAATTTTCGACGCTGCGCGCGAGAGCCTGACCGGCACCCCAGCCTGGCCGCACGTCGTGGAGCTCGAGCAGCTCGCTCGAGCCATCGATCGCGCCGGCTTGGCCCCGCAGCTGGTCGTGGACATCGGGGAGACGCGCACCGCGGCGTACTACACCGGAGCGATGTTCCAAGTGCTGGCGGAAGGACCTGGGCAGGCCGTTGCTTCGGGTGGCCGCTACGACACACTCTTCGAACGCTTTGGCCAGCCCCGCTGCGCGGCGGGTGCTGCCATCCAGGTCGACCACCTGCGCTGGGCGCTGGGCGCCCAGCTGGGCGAGGGTCGGACTCGGGTGCTGGTGGCAGGGGCAGCGGACGACGCCGCAGTGCAGTCCGTGCTCGGCGCCCTACGGCAGGCGGGTGTTTCCGCGGCGGCGGCGGAGCCGGGGGCGGGGGGCGAGCTGCCACTCGACTATGCGCGGGCCTGGGGCTACGCCGTCGTCGCCCGGCCGCTGGGCACGGGCGAAGCCGTCGATTCGTTCTCGGCGGAGGGCGTCCCCATCGCGACTCGGCTCGGTGTCGAGGCGCTGGTACGAGGGCTGCGCTCGCCGCGCGAATAGCGACAGGCAGCACGGCGCCTCGACCGCAAAGCTTGGATTTGGCAAGGAAGCACGAATGTCTGCAGTGGTGATCGTGGGCGCCCAATGGGGCGACGAAGGCAAAGGCAAGATCGTCGACATCTACACGGAGTACGCCGAGGTCGTCGTGCGCTACGCCGGGGGGCCGAACGCTGGCCATACGCTGGTGGTGGGCTCGGAGAAGCTCGTCGTGCGCCTCTTGCCGAGCGGCATCCTGCGCAAGGCCACGCTGTGCGTGCTCGGTCAAGGCATGGTGGTCGACCCGATCGTCTTGGTCGGTGAAATCGACGAGGTGAAGGCGCGCGGAGACGCGGACGTCGAAGCACGCCTCTTGCTCAGCGATCGCGCCCACCTCATTCTGCCCTACCACATCGAGATCGACAGCCTGCGCGAGGCGCGAGCGCCCAAAGACAAGGCGATTGGCACCACCAAAAAGGGCATTGGGCCCTGTTACGAGGACAAGGTGCGTCGAACGGGTGTGCGCGCGGGGGAGCTGCGTGATCTTGGCCGGCTCCAGGCGCGCATCGAAATGGCACTCGAAGCCTGGGCGCCGACCATCGTGGCACTCGGCGGAACGGTGCCGCGCGCCGGAGAGATCGTCGCAGCACTGCAGCCACTGGCGCAGCGCTTGATCCCGCTCTTGGGCAACGCGTCGCAGGTGACGGACAACGCCATTCGCCAGAACAAGCGTGTGATGCTCGAGGGCGCACAGGGGACGCTCTTGGACATCGACCACGGTACCTATCCGTTCGTCACCTCGAGCTCGGCTGTGGCGGGTGGCGCCGCGATTGGTGCGGGCATCGGACCCAACCGCATCGACACGGTGCTCGGCATCACCAAGGCTTACACCACGCGCGTCGGCAGCGGCCCATTCCCGACGGAGCTCGACGACGAGCTCGGAGAGCACCTGCGCAAGGTGGGGGACGAGTACGGCTCGGTCACCCGCCGTCCGCGGCGCTGCGGCTGGCTCGATTTGCCTGGGCTCAAGTACGCGGCGCGCGTCAACGGCATCGACGGCCTGGCCCTGACCAAGCTGGACGTGCTCACCGGCCTACCGAAAATCAAAGTCTGTGTGGCCTACGATACGCCCAGCGGTCGCGTCGACGACCTGCCCATCGACCTCTTGGAAGAGGGCGGACAGGCCACGCCGGTGTACGAGGAGCTCGATGGCTGGAGCGAGTCGCTCGACAGCGCTCGCGTCCTCGATCAGCTGCCGACCAGCGCGCGGAAGTACGTTCGGTACATCGAGGAACGCTCCGGGGTGCCCCTCTACCTCGTCAGTGTCGGTCCCAGCCGGGATGCCACCATCGTCCTTCACAACCCGTTCGTGGGGCGGGCTGCCGCGCCCTGACCAAGCGTATGGCCTCGCGCCGCCGAAGCATCGTGGGAGCAGCCATTTGCGTGAGCCTCCAGGTTTCCGCGGCGCTTGGCGCAGACCAGCCAACACCCCAGGCGACGTCTGGCGGCGAACCCGCCTACGAGCTCGCGTGTGGTCCAGCGCTCACGATCTGGCGTAAGGTCCGCGACCCCGGAGCGCGGGAGTGCTGCGCCCTTTTGGTGCGGGCCAAGGCTGGACTTTGGACCGCGCCGGAGCGCTCACGAAAGCTCGGCGAGCGCGCCCTCGGCCTCTGCCCGAGCGGTCTCGAAGCTGCGGCCACGGTGGCAGCCGCCCGGCTGGCGGGCGGCGACGCTGCCGGGGCGCATCTGGCGTTCGAAGGTTTGTCGTCCGGCAGGAACGCCGAGGTCTGGGGCAAGCTCCCGACGCTCGATCGCCTGCTGGCTGCCCGTGCTGCCAGCCTGTCTGGCAATTTCGGCCGGGCACTCGTGCACTATCGTTCGGTGATTCTGGAGCTCGATCGCCTGCCGAGCCCGCACGAAAGAGCGCGCGTGCTGCTCGAAGCGGCGATGATTGCGGCGCGCTCCACCCCGCCCGAGTCGGCGGAAGCGCTCGCCTACCTGCGCCAGTCGGCGGATCACCCGTCGCCCCGCCTCGCCATCATCCGCAGCCTCTTCCTCCGCGCCATTGGCCTCGCGCCCGAGGAAGCGGGCCCTTCGGGCGAGCTCGAGGAAGCCCGCGAGCTCACGGCGTGGATGCAGGGGCAAGCGCCGCCACCGCGGGGCGCGCCGGGTGAGCTCCTGCCCGTGCTCAGCCCTCAGCTCCTGGCCGAGCTCTTGCCCGAGCCCGACCGGCCGAGCACGTTCGAGGACCCCGATCCCGACGAGCCGAGCCCATGACCGCGCGCTGGACGCTCCCGCCGGCGCGGAGCCTCGTGCTCGGCCTCTCGGGCGCCCTGTTCCTCGGCCCTTTCGTCGGTCAGCCGGCGCCAGCGCACGCGGCCGATTTTTGGCAGCGTGCCCAGGGGCGCGCCAGCGCCGCCGAGCGTGAGACGCGGGAGGCCCTGTTTCGAGCTGAAGCCGGGACTTCGGACGCGCTCGACGAGCACCTGGTGCGGGTGTCGATGGTCGACGTAGCGCGCGGCAAGGTCTACGGCGAGGCGCTCACGTTGGTCTACGTCGTGCGAACGCGGCGGCTCTTGGGACTGTCCAGCCTGCCGGGTGAGCTCGGGCTGCTCGAGGCCATCACCGCGAGTGACGGACCCGTGGAAACGGTGGCGCTGGCGGCACTCGAGCTCAGCCGACTCCAGCGCTTGCAAGGAGACCTCGCGCGAGCGCGGGTCGAACTCGACCGAGCGCTCGGCTGCGCTTGGCGGAGTGAGCTGCGCATCGAGGCGTACCTGATGCGCGGCTGGCTGGCCCTCGAGCAGAACGAGCTCGAGCAAGCGCGCTCGGACTTCCAAGCCGTGCTCGCCTACGACCCCGGGCGCTCGCGTCTGGCGCTCGCTCTGGCCAGCTTGGCCCAGGTCGATCTCTTGCGCGGCGACGTGCCCGAAGCACGCCGCCTGCTCGGGCGTGCGCGTGAGACAGCTGACGGAGGCGGCGCGGTCAGCCCCATCCAGCCCAGCCAGCGGCCCGAGCTCCTGCCGCGCGATCGGAAGGCACTCGAGGAGCTCGCCGGGCGCCTCAGCGACCCACGGTGACGAAGATCACCTCGACCCGCGCGTTGTGGCCGGCTGCGCCTGCCACTCGCGGATCCACGACGGGCTGCTTGGGCCCGACTGCTTCGATGGCTGGTGCTTTCGCACCGAGCTCGGTGAGTGCTTGGGCCATGGCGCGGGCGGCTGCGTCCGCGGCATTGGCGTCGGCAGCGGTAGCGCTGTGACCGACGACCAAGAGCGGATACTCGGGGTGCTGCTTGGACGTCCTGGCCAAGAGCTCCGCGATCGTGCGTGCTGCCTCCGTGAGCGTCCCGTCCTTGGCGGTGGGGGCTCGCAGGTTCACTACTACGCCGCGGTCGTCGCGGAAGGCAAAAACAGCTCCGGTTGCCGCTAGGTCGCTAAGCAGTCGATCGCTGCCGGCCTTGTCGGGCGCGGCCTGGGCACGCGGCCTTCGGGTCAGCGTCAGCTCCGTCAGACAGGCCGTGCGCAGGGAGGCTGCCCGCGGGTAGACGTCGGTTTGTGCGGAGCCCATGCCGAGCTCGCCTTCGAGCTTGAGCACGTCGCTCTGCGCGCGGGAGAGCGTCTCGGTTTTGCGGCCCAGGAGCTGCGCGGACACGCAGAGCAACCGTGCTTCGGACGCAAGCTGGATGGCGGCTTGGCGCCGCGCTTGGGCGCGCTCCGGCGTGAGGGTGGCCACGTCGGCCAAGGGCTCCTTGTCGAGGGCGACCCGAGCCCGAAGCTCGAAAGCATCGGCATCGTGCTTGGCTCGCGCTTGGGCTGCCTCGAGCTCCGCCAGGCGGGCTTTCTCCGTCGTGAGCGCCTGCTTGCCCTGTTCGATGCGCACTTCGGCTCGCGCCGCGCGAGTGAGCGCGAACGCGTGCTCGTAGGCGGCCATCGCTTCCTCCGCGACGACGCCGGCTTCGTCGGCCTGCCCGTTCTGGTCGAGCTCGTGCGCCTCGGCGAGCAGCTCGCCTGCCACCCCGGCCGCTTGCGGCGCAAGCTCCTTGGCTTCCGTGGCTGCCGGCGATTGTGCGACCCGATCGGCATCGACCAGGGATTTCGGCGGCACATGCTTCGAGCAGCCCCCGAGGCAGGTGGCGAGCGCCAAGACGGCGGCGCTTTTCGAAAGACGCTCGGGCCTCATCGGGTTCCCTCCGCGGGCGCAGGCAGAGCGCTCGGCTCGAGGCCGAGGGCTTGCAGCTGGGCCAGGGCCCGGGCGCGGCGCGCTTCGGTTTGTTCGAGCAAGGTGACCAGCCGGTCGGTCTGTTCTTGCACGCGGATGCGCTCTTCCTCGAGTGCGCTTGCTTCCGCTTCGAGCGTGGAGGCATGGCCCAAGGCCTCAATCACCTGGACCCAGCGTGCCGACAGTCCGGCCAGGCGGCGCGCCAGGCCTTCGTTGCCGCTGCGCTCGGCTTCCGCTTTTCGCTGCTGTGCCGATTCGAGCGCCTTTTGCTCGCGCGCAGCTGGCTGCGCGGGCTTCGAGGCGGACTCCTTCGCGGGCGGGGCGGCCGCGGGCGGAGCGGCAGTGGGCGTCGGAGCCGTTGCCTGGGCCTTCGCCGGGGCGGGCGGCGCTGGGTCCTCGGCACGGGCGCCTTCGGCCCAGGTAGTGGCTACCAGCAAAAGCACGACGGGCAGCGTGGCAGCACGAGGAGCGAGACGGCGAGGCGGGGCCATGGCGGCCCCAAGTAGCCAACAGGCTCCGCTCGCGGTCAAGCCCAAGGGGGACCGCTGGCGTCGATTTGAGGAGATCCAGCCCCTTTGCCAGAATGGCGCCCATGAAAGTTGCGGTCGTGCAGGGCGGACCTTCCGCCGAGGCAGAGGTGAGCCGTGCATCGGCGACGGCGGTCGCCCGTGCGCTGACCGTGGCAGGACACGACGCCGTGCTGCTCGAGCTCGAGCCCGAGCTCGGTGGGCGACTCTTGGCAGGCGCGTTCGACGTGGTGTTCCCCGCAGTGCATGGGCGCCTGGGCGAGGATGGATCCCTCCAGGGCCTCTTGGAAGTGATGGATCTCGCCTACGTCGGCAGTGAGGTTCGCGCGAGCTCCCTCTGCGCCGACAAGGTGTGGACCAAGACGGTTCTGCGCGCCCTCGGTTTACCTCTGGCCGCCGAAGTGCTCATCCCCGCCGCCGCTATCGTCGACCTCGCGCAGCTCACGCAGGCTCTCGGTCCGGATCTCGTGGTGAAGCCACCTTCCGGCGGCTCCGCGATCGGTGTGAGCCGTCTGCTCGCGGCGGGAGAGGACGATCTAGCGCGCGCCGTCGCCATCGCACGCCAGCAGGGCCCCGTCGTGCTCGTGGAGCGCTACGTGCGTGGTCTCGAGCTCACTTGCGGCGTCCTGGAAGGGGACAGCGGTCCGGTGGCGCTCCCACCGACACTCATCGCAGCGCAGGCCAGCGATTGGTACGACTTCGAATCCAAGTATGCCGACGGCGGCAGTCGCCACATCTGTCCCGCTCCGCTCGCGCGGGACCAGCTCGCGCTCGTGCAAGCGCTCGCCGTGCGCGCTCACGTGGGGGTTGGAGCGCGCGATCTCTCGCGCACCGACATGATCCTCGGCGACGATGGCCAGGTCGTACTGCTCGAAATCAACACCCTGCCCGGCATGACGAACGTGAGCCTGTTTCCGGAAGCCGCCCAAGCCGCTGGCATCGCCTTCCCCGAGCTCCTGGATCGCCTGGTCCGGCGCGCCCACGCTCGCCACCTGGCGCGACCGCAGGCGTTGGTCGGCCGCCCCTTGCCGGGGCTTTGACGTTGCGCAGGCGTGTCCGGGATTCTCGGGGCGACCCAACGCATACTGTTCCCATTGGTTGATGCGGAATTGGGGAATGACCGGTAGGGGGCGACGCGTCTTGCTCCTGGTCGCAACGTTCAGCCCGTTTTGGGTCTTCGGTTGCGGCGATGCCCCGCCCCCACTCGAGTTTCTACCGGGAAGGCCGAGCCCTTCGCAGCTGTACCCGACCGGGACGCCCGTGTACGTCACGGTGTCTGCGCCGTCACGCCCAGTGGGCAACTGCACGAGCTCCGTCTCGGGGTTCCACGAGCTCACCTTGATCGAGGCGAGCTGCGGCGATGGATGCACGGTCGAGGACACCGGGATCGAAGATATCGAGCGCCCCGGTTCGCTCCGCCTGGCCCTGACGGCACCGACGGCCGGCTGGAGAACGCTCGAGGTCAGGGTGCACGACGAGCGCGAGGGCGTGCGGGGCGACGCGGTGGAGCTCGAGTTCGCGAATCTGGGCCAGCTAGAAGTTGGACACTGGGCGAGCACGGACCCGGGTGTCGCGGCTGCGATGTTGGTTGGCCTGACGCCGCACTGGGAGGTGCGCGCAAGCGCGACGGATGGCAGAGCGCTGGATCTCCAGGCCTCCGGCTCGCAGGTCGAGGTGCTGAACGACTCGCTCGCCGTGCAGAGCGTATCCACGACGGGGAATGAAATGGACGCCGAGTTCACTGCGGCAGCTCCTGGCATGGCGCACGTGCAGATCTTTGCGGCCGGCGCACGCGTGGAGTACTTTCCCGTCGTCGTTGCCGAGGAGGACATCGTGAGCGTCCACCTCCACGGCCTACTGTCCTATGGAGAGGCCTTCCAGGTCCCCATGGACGAGGAGGGGTACTGGCAAGGACCGGAGCAGCCGTTGATCGTCCCCACTGAAGCGGACTTTCCCTTGGACCTATTGATTCGCCTGGTGACGGCGGAAGGCCTCGTCGCCCGCGGTGGCGCAAACCGGTTTCGCACGGATCACTCCGCTGTAGAGGCGACTTGGCCTGGCACGGGTGACGACGGTCAGGTACTTCGCCTCGTGCTGCGTGGCTCAAACCCGCCTCCGGCAACCTGCGTGCGCGCGACGATCGGCTCTGGAAGTGTCGCCCTGCCCGTGTACATCGACCGCCAGCCCGGCGACGTTCCGGACCCATGCTTGTCCCCACTTGGGGGCGGCGGGGCAGGCGGCGCACCGCCCTAACCAAGGCCACTTCGGGTGTCGGCTGCGAGGCACCTCCCTCTCCACCCGAGGTCCGTTCCTCCGGCACGCAACGATCGAACGACGGAGGTCCTCCCTACGGCTCGCCAGCAAGCCCGAGAAACAACGCGAGCCCTTGATCGAGCGCGCTGAGCTCGTCCTTGGTGATGCGTCCAAACAGTCTCCGGATGCGGCGTTTGTCGATCGAGCGCAGATGATCGATGAGGGCGTAGGAGGTCTTGGTCAGGCCGCTTTTGCCAGGTGAGAGCTCTGGGTAGAGCGTCCCTTCGCCTGGCGTTCCCGTGACCGGCACCACCGCGATGAGCGGGAAGCGCTGATCGGCGTTGACGGCTGGATCGCTGATCGCAACGCACGGCCGGGTGCCGCGCTGCTCATGGCCTACCGTCGGATCCAGCTCGACGAGGACGATAGTCCCGCGAGCGACCATCACGCGGATCCCTCGACCCAGCCCGTGCCCTCGACCCAGTGCACGGCCTTGCCTGCCGTTTCGTCCACCAGCCCCTCGTCTTCCGCAGGCAGGCTGGCTCCCCAGTCGGCCAAGCCCGTCTCGGCGAGCTCGAGCGCTTCCTGGTGTGGGCTCGCGAGCGACTTGAGCAGCCCCTCTCGCTGACGTCGCACGAGCTCGTGCTCGACGGCCTCGGCGATGAAGCGACTGCGGTTCCGTTCGAAACGGTCGATGCCCTCGACCAGGTCGACGGGCAGGGTGACGGTGACGCGCTCAGTGGTTCCCATGGCAGCTCTAGGTATGATTCAGAGTATGATCATACCAATAATTTGCAAGGATTTCCCCCGTCCGCACGAGCATCGGGACAGCACCAACCGCCCGCATCCCGCAGAGCCCTTCACGGGCGCGACGCTCTCCTGGCGAGTGGACCCGACGACGCCTCCGCGAGGGGCGGGTCCGGCGCCAGTGCGCTGAGAACGAAAGGAGAGCACCGAAAATCTGAAACGCTTCGCTCGACGAAGCTAGAGCTGCTTCTCCAACCCCTCCAGCCGACTGAGCACGAAGCGCTCACTCGGGCCGAGGGAGGCAGCTTTGGTCGAGAGCTGGGCCACGTATTCGCGCAGGAGCGGGCGGGAGACGCCGGGGACTTTGGGGCAGAGCGAATAGAGGCTGTTGACGACGTCGAGCTCGATCGGCGCGGCGGCGCGCAAGTGCAGGCGCAGCACGTAGTCGATCCATTTGGCCTTCTTGGTCAGGCCCGCGATCTTGAGCGCGTAGCCGACGCACTGACCCAGGGTCGCAGCATCGATCGTGCCCTCTCTGCGCTCGAGCACTTGCTCCATCTGACGGCCCAGAATGCGCTCGGCGTCCTCGCCGTGGCCGAGAGCCAGCGCCTTGTCGGCGACCGCTCCGAGCACACCGAAGGCCGACCCGGACTGCGGTTGCAAGCTGGTCGACGTTTCCTCGAAGCGCGCGAGTGTCTCGGCTCGGGCCGAGCGCTTCTGCACGATGCTCATCTCCTGCGATCCAACCGTGATCGCATCGCCGTGCTTGACTGGCTGCTTGCCGACGACTCGTTCCTTGTTCAGAAAGACGCCATTGCGACTGCCGAGGTCCTCGACCGTCAGCCCTTCCCCGCTCAGCGTGAGCGCTGCGTGATGCCGCGACGCCAGCGGATCGTCCAGACAAAGCTGCGCATCCTCGCTCCTGCCGACGATGAATCTGCCCTGGGGCAGAGGGTAATCGCGTTGGCCGAATCGCAGGAAAAAAGGCACGGACTCAGCCTCCGGCGGCGAGGGAGCGGAATAGCTCGAGCGCTTCGCGGTCGGCGTGATCCGTGAGCGCATCCGGCTGGGCGCTGCGCACCACGTCGGCGACCGCCGTCGTCAGGTCGAGGCGACTGGCGGGCGGCAAGCTCGACAGCCGTTGACCCACCTCGGAGCGCGGCACGATGCCACGCTTGGCAAACAAGCCGAGTGCCCAAACCACCCATTCGAGCGAGCCGGAATCGGACGCCATGCGCACGGCCGTATCGGCAAGCTGGTCCAGGCGGCGCCGGTCCATGGCCAGACCAGGCTTCTCGACGATCTCGCGGGCTTGCACCAAAAGCCGCTCGAGGTCCTGAGTGCGGTTCAGGGCTTCGGCGCGGCGCATGGTCTCGATCAAGAGCTCGAGGCTCCAAGCCTGCTCGGTCGTGGTCGTGGTCTCTTCCACCGAATCGGCGTGCCCGCAGTTGGGACAGGCCGGATCGTCCGTGGAAAAGGGCACCCCGCAGCTGGTGCAATGCACCATGAACCCAGTGGAGCGGTTCCGTCGCGGGGCAATCAAGGCGTCCTCGACCCGACGTAGGATCATCTCCTGGGTCCCCACGCGCAGACGCGTTCCGTCTCCAATCGGGACGACGCCGCTAATCAGGCGACCATTGACCCGAACTCCGTTGCGCGACCCCAGATCCTCGACCGTGATCTGGTCGTCCGTGACCGTGATTTTGGCGTGGCTCCGCGAGATCAGCGGGTCGTCGACCGTTAGGTGGCAGCCGGCACTGCGGCCAATGACGAAGACGCCCTTGGCCAGGTCGATTTCGTGGAGGAGGAAGCGGAGTCGAGTGCGCGCCAACGTAGTTTCTGTTCCTGCGACAACTGGGCGGAGAAACCTCCGCTATCACATAGGAATTTAGCCAATCCCTCTCCATCGGTCAAAGCGCGGCGGGCGAGAAGCATGACACGGAGACCCACCCACTGCCGCACCGATCCAACTACACGTAGGCGGCCGGCCGGACAGATCGGGCGCCGGGCTGCGTCTCCTCGAAAAGGGTCGGAAGGACTCAGCCTGAGAGAACGAGCGCCAGGCGGTAGAGCAGGCGCGGATGGCCCAAGCCGCCGAAGATCTGTAGCCGTGCGGCGCTGGCGGAGTCACTGGAAACACGCGAAATGAGTCGGCCCATCGCCCACCAGCGCTGCGCGGTGTCGGAGAGCGACACGGCCTCCCCTGTAGGTCCCTTTCGACTGACCACCTCCGCGAGTGACAGCAGCTGGGCGTCGGTGCCCCACAGGCTGATGTCGGGTCGCCCCACGCGCCCGTCGTGCACGACCAGGCGACCGTAGTCGAAGCGCAGGGTCAGCTCGCGCAGACCGGTGCCCGATAGCGCGGCCACCTCCCGCCGGACGACGACGACGGTACCCCACATGCGGGAGAACGCGCGCTCCGGCGTGCTGCCGAGAGGATGGGCCAGGATGCGGCGCTTGATCTCGAGCGCCAGAGCATCGCTTTGAGCGAGCCGACCCAGATCGACCAAGGAGCTACCGCTCTCGCCGTGCCGCGCCGTGCCCGAGTCCATCGCTCCCCGTTATTCTGGCTGGTACCGCTCCAGGAAGGCGCAGAGCGCCTGCACCGATTCGATGGACACCGCGTTGTAGAGCGAGGCGCGCAGGCCCCCCACGATGCGATGTCCCTTGAGCCCTACGAGGCCGGCTGCTGCGGCGCGCTTCACGCATTCCGTCGACAGTTCCTCGCTCGGCAGGTTCCACACCACGTTCATCACCGAGCGCGAAGCTGGCTGGACGCTCAAGCGGTAGAGCTCGGGGCGCTTCTCGAGCGTGCGATACAAGAGCTCCGCTTTCTTCTGGTTCTGCGCGGTGGCCCACGGCACGCCGCCCATCTGCTCCAGCCAGGCGAGGGTGTTTCTCAGCATGTAGATGCCGAAGGTGGGGGCCGTATTGGCGAGCGAACGCTCGTCGCGCTGCGTGCGGTACTGCCAGATGAAGGGGATGTCCTTGCGGCCGCTGTCGATGAGCTCGCGCCGGGCGATGACGAGCGTCACGCCGCTCGGTCCCAGGTTCTTCTGCGCGCCGGCGTAGATGAGCGCGAACTTCTTCACGTCGCAGGGCACGCCCATGATGTCGCTCGACATGTCGATGACGAGCGGCACGGCGCCCGTATCGGGGAACGTCTTGGACTGCGTGCCCATGATCGTGTTGTTGCTCGTCATGTGGACGTAGGCAGCACTCGGATCGAAGTCGCACTCGCGCGCTTCCGGTACGCGGAAAAACTTTCCGTCGGCCTCCTCCGTCGTGGCGGCGATGCGCGCGCGCCCGGTGTGCGCTGCTTCCTTGAACGCCTTCTTGCCGAAGGCGCCGGCCACGATGTAGTCGGCGCTCTGCTCCGGACCGCGGAAATTCAGCGGGATCTGAGCGAACTGCTGGGTGGCGCCCCCTTGCAGGAACAGGATGTCGTACGACTCCGGCACGTCGAGCAGACGGCGCACCAAGTCCAGCGCCTCCTGATGGACCGCGTCGTAGACCTTGCCGCGGTGGCTCATCTCCAGGATGCTCATGCCGCTGCCGCCGAAGTCGAGCATCTCGTCTCGAGCTCGCTCCAGGGCGGACAAGGGGATGGCGGCGGGACCGGGGCTGAAGTTGTGGACTCGGGTCATGATGCTCTTGCTGGCTTCGGCCGGCTGGGCTGGGCTGGTCCGGCTGGGCTGGCCCGGCTGGGCTGGTCCGGCTGGGCTGGCCCGGAAATGTGTGCGCTGTCGAGCGTTATGGCAAGGCCCGATGCCCGATGTCGCGCCGCAGCTGACGGCCGCGAAAATCGATGCACAGCGCGGCCTCGTAGGCGCAGTCGCGCGCTTCGACCAGGCTCGAGCCGCGGCCCACGACGCCGAGCACGCGTCCGCCCGAGGTGACGACGCGTCCCTCTTCGAGGCGCGTGCCCGCGTGCACCACCTGAGCGCCGGGAACCGCTCCCGCTCTATCGAGCCCTGCAATTGGATCTCCGAGGGCCGGTGCCTCCGGATAGCCCAAAGCGGCCAGGACCACGCAGAGCGCGTGTCGATCGCTCAGCGAGAGCATGTCGGGATCGAGCTTTCCGTGCGCTGCGGCTGCAAGCGCCTGACCAAAATCGCCGTCGATCACCGCGGTGAGCACTTGCGTCTCCGGATCGCCGAAACGCACGTTGAACTCGAGCAGGACCGGTTCTCCGGAAGGATCGATCATGACGCCAGCAAACAGCGCGCCGATGAAAGGATGCCCTTCGCTGCGCATGCCATCGAGCGCCTTCTGCACGATGTCCTTCTCGACGCGCGCCAGGATCTCCGGCGTCACCACGGGGGCAGGCGCATAGGTCCCCATCCCGCCCGTGTTGGGGCCGCGGTCGCCCTCGAAGATGCGCTTGTGATCCTGCGCTGCGGGGAGCAAGAAGGCGCGCTCCCCGTCGCAGATGGCGTGAATGCTCGCTTCCGCACCGAGGATGCGTTCTTCCAAGACGACGACCCGGCCCGCGTCGCCAAAGGCAGCGCCCGACAGCATGTCCGCTGCCTCCCGCCGAGCCTCATCGAAGGATTCGGCGACGGTCACTCCCTTGCCGGCGCAGAGGCCATCGGCCTTGACCACCGGCGGCTGGGAGAAGCCCGCCAGGGCGAGCTCCAGATCCGCGGGGTCCCGCACGATCACGTCGCGCGCCACGCGAATGCCGTGCCGCTGGCAGAACTCCTTCATGAACGCCTTGCTGCCCTCGAGGCGAGCGGCGGCCTGCGAAGGACCGAAGCAGGCAAAGCCCGCCGCGCGAAGCTGATCGGCAAGCCCAGCCACGAGCGGCACCTCGGGCCCGATCACCACCAGGTCCACGGCGAGCTCTCGCGCCGCTTGCAGCGGGCTCAGGCTCGAATTCTCGAGCTTCTTGGCGGAGAGCTCGGGAGGCGTGTCGCGGGTGCCCGCGTTGCCCGGGCACACGATCACGTGCTCGACGGACGGCGAAGCGAGCAGGCGAAGCGCCAGCGCGTGCTCGCGACCGCCACTGCCCACGACGAGGACCCTCTTGCACTCGGCCATCGGGGTGCTCTCTATCGGGGGACAGCCGAGCGCGCAAACTCGGGCTTTTTAGGGCGCCCGCCGCGGTCAGGAGTGGTCCGCCGTCGCGTCGAGCCGGCCGTCTAGTACGGCGAGAACGACCTTGATGCCCACGGTGAGCACGAGCAGGCCCACCGCCCAGATGCCAGCGCTGATCCGCCATTCGGTCAGGCTGGGCGCGTACTCGACGATCTCGTGCAGAGTGCTGGGGATGAAGCCCGGGATGATGAGTCCCATGCCCTTTTCGATCCACACGCCCAAAAACGAAAGTCCACACGCCAAGTTCAGCCAGCGCGCTTCGGGCCGGACGAACAAGAGTAAAAGCGCCGAGACCACGTTGCAGCCGAGGGCCGTCCACACCCAGGGTACGAGGATCGTGCTGCCGTGTAGGCCGACGAGCGAATAGCGCAGCGCGGCAGCGTGGCTGCCGCCGCTGTAGAGGGCCGTGAACGCTTCCGAGGCAAACATGAAGAGATTCGCCAAGATCGTGATCTTGAGCACTCGGGTCAGCGTCTGGATGGGTCCATCGGGGATCTTGGCGCGCGTCAGGCGACGGATCAGCTGCAAGAGCACGATCACGAAGGCGGGCCCGGTGACGAAAGCCGTGACGATGAAGCGCGGCGCGAGGAGCGCCGAGTTCCAGAACGGGCGGCCACCGAGGCCACTGTAAAGAAACGCCGTGACCGAGTGGATGGAGATGGCCCAGACGACGGACAAGAAGACGAAGGGCACGTACCAGGAGCTATTGGGCTTCTGCCCGCGGTAGCGGGTGTAGAGGAGGTACCCCGTGATGTGCAGGTTGATGAGCAGGTACCCAGAGAGGACGATGATGTCCCAACTGAGCATCGAGATGGGCCAGTTGAAGCGACCGATGCCGGGAATGAGGTGCCAGAAGCGATCGGGACGTCCCAGGTCGACGGTCACGAACAGGATGCAGACCAAGATCGAGGCGATGGCGAGCAGCTCGCCGACGATGACGACCTCGTGCATCTCCTCGTCGTCGTAGAGATAGGCGGGGATCACCATCATCACCGCTCCAGCGGCCAGGCCCACGCCGAAGGTGAAGTTGGCGATGTAGAGCCCCCAGGAGACGTGATCGCTCATTCCGGTGAGGGCCATGCCGTCCCGGACCTGGTAGGCCCAGGCGGAAGCGCCCACGACCGCGATGGCCGTCAGCACGGTCATCCACAGGTAGAAGCGCACCGATCCGTCGGTGGCGGCGCCGAGGATCTTCCACAGGAAGCCGGGGTAGCTCAGTTTCTTTTCGTTCATCGCTTCAGCCGTCGAAGTAGTAGTAAAAGCGCGGTTTGGTCCCGAGCTCCTCCTTGAGCACGAAGACCCGCTTGTTCGCGAGCACCCACCGAATGTCGCTGTTCGGATCGCGCAGGTTCCCGAACACGCGCGCTCCCGTGGGGCACGCCTCCAGGCATGCGGGCACCTGTCCTCGCCTGGTGCGATGCAAACAGAAGGTGCACTTCTCCATCACACCCTGAGGTCGGACGCGATTGGAGAGGTAGCCCTGGTCCGGGTTCAGCTCGTCAGCGGGGATCGTGGGCGCTTGCCAGTTGAAGCGGCGGGCATGATACGGACACGCTGCCTCGCAGTAGCGGCAGCCAATGCACCAGTCGTAGTCGACGACCACGATCCCGTCCTCCTCCTGCCAGGTGGCCTGGACGGGGCAAACCTTGACGCACGGCGCGTTCCGGCACTGTTGGCATTGGATCGGCATGTAGAACTTGCCGGGCGCGGGGACGGGGTGATCGTAGTGGGCGTTGCCGTGCTCCAGGTCCAGGCTGCCCTGATCCATCTCGAGCACCCGAATGTAGGAGTTGTCGCTGGCTCGATCGTGGTTGTTTTCCCGATGGCAGGCTTCCGCACACTTTCTGCAGCCGATGCAGACGCTGAGATTGAGCGCGTACCCGAACTCGACTCCTTCCATGGGCGCGTCCGCCCGCACGGTGACGTCCGTTCGACCGTACTTGGCTCGTGCATCCTCTTCGATGCGCTCGAGCACGCGCGCGAGCTCTTCGGGCTCGAGCTCCTTGAAGTGCTTTTGCAGGAACTGCTCGGCCGTGAGCGTTTCAGCCCACTCTGCCAGCGGCTTCATGGCTGCGGCGAATGCAGACGCCCCCAGTGTGGCGCCAACGACCTTGAGTGCAACGCGACGCTCCATCAGTGCTTCCCTTCCACCTGCCCGCCGCGGTCCTTCGGTTCCAACACGGGCACGACCTGCCCAATCGCCGGAGCATGTGGGTCGTGGCAGTCCACACAGTGATTCTTGAGGCGCGGGCCGCGCGAAAGGTCCCAATGCCCGTTCAAGCCGCCGTGCGCGTTGTGGTCGAAGGACGTGCGCTGCGGCCCATGACACTGGCTACAGAGGCGGAGCGCCTCGCTCATCGCCAGCATCTCGCCGGTTGCCAGGTGCAGAGCGGTGGGATCGCCGGTGGCGTGGCAACTCGTGCAGGCGAGGTTGCCGTGCGTGACCTGAAGCCCGCGATGGAACGCCTCGAGCTCTTCGGGCTTCTTGGCGCGAGCTCCGGTGTCGACGACATCATGGCAGGTCGCGCACGCAACTCGACCAGCAGTGCCCACGGTCGTCTCCTCTCCCGTTTCGATGCTCGTCAGCCGCTCGCTCACGTGGATCTCGGTGGCGAAAGCTGCCGGGCCGGGGGCAGGCGCACGATGTCGGGGGGCGTCGTTCGAACACCCCCACACACTGGCAAGCAGCGCCATGCAACCAATGAGTCTGAAAGGCCCAAGCACGACTCAGCTTCAGCACGTGTCATGCCAAGGACCGCGCACCAGCGCCGAGGCCTGGAATGGCTGGTGCAAGGCCTGCGCCCTGAACGACGAGGGTCACGACCGCTGGGAACGGCGCGCAGGATCTGCAGGAGCGCGCCATGGGACGCAAGCCTTGCGCGCACCGATCCGCCCCGCTCGTAAGGCTGGACCCGACGGCAGAGCTTCTGCTTTCGGATTCTTGCGTCGGAGCCGACGTCCGCAGCCTCCTGCAAGGCAACGACAGTGCTTGGCCCAGGTCTTGCTCGACAGGGGTCGATGCCCGTCAGCGCCTTGGTGCTCACCGTTGACTCTCAATTCAATCCGGCTTCCTCCGCTTGGGCAGACGACCCGCGCCTCGTGCTCGGAGCACCCCAGGGGCGTTTCGTGCCTCTCGTCAGCACCACGAGCTCACTGCGAGAAGCGCGGGACCTAGCGACCGACATCAGCCGCGCGCCGGGTGTCCTCGACGTACAGCTGCTCAGCTACTCGGACGACGAGCTGGCCGACGACGAGGCAGCCGACGACGAGCCTGCGCAGGGCGACGCGCCCTCCGACGGCGGAGGCCCGAAATGAAGCGGCGGGAGCTCTTGCAGGCTGCCGCCATGGCGGGCGCCGTGGCGGCGGTGGGCCGTCTGGCCCTGGGCCAAGGTGCGCAAAAGGCGCTGCCCGTCGTACGCGACGTCCAGTGGGAGAAGGCTCCGTGCAGATTCTGCGGGACCGGCTGTCATGTGATGGTCGGCACCAAGAATGGCAAGGTCGTCGGCATTGCTGGCGATCCGAAGGCCGAGGTGAATCGCGGCCTGCTTTGCATGAAGGGCTACCACGTTGGTCTCGCCCTCTACGGCAAGGATCGGCTGACCCACCCCATGCTGCGCAAGGGGGATGGGTTCGAGCCGATCAGCTGGGAGAAGGCCATCGAGATCATTGCTCGCCGCATCTCCGATGATCCCGCCGGCTTCGCCTTCTACGGCAGTGGGCAGTGGACCATCCCTGAGGGCTACGCCGCGCAGAAGTTCATGAAAGGAGGCCTCGCGAACAATCACATCGACCCGAACGCGCGCCTCTGCATGGCCTCTGCCGTGACGGGCTTTTTGGCCACGTACGGCGTCGACGAGCCGGCCGGCTGCTACGACGACTTGGACGAAGCGGACGTCGTCATCACCTGGGGCAACAATCCCGCCGAAATGCACCCAGTGCTCTTCAGTCGCATCCTGGACCGGCGGGCCCGCGGCGAGCAGGTGGAGATCATCGACATGGAGACACGGCGCACGCGCACGAGCGAGCACGCCAGTCGCCACCTTCGCTTCAACCCCCAGACGGATGTGGCCATCGCCAACTGCCTCATGCATCAGCTGGTCGAAGCCGGCACGTACGACAAGGCCTTCGTAGCCGATCATTGCGCCTTCCGGGGCGAGAGTGCGCCCCGCAGCTTGCAGGGCGACGCCATCTCCTTCGACCAATTCCGTCAAGGGCTGAGCAAGTTCACGCTCGAGTACACCTCGAAACTGAGTGGGATCTCCGAAGGCGATCTGCGCTATCTGGCGAGCCTCTTCGCCGACCGAAACAAGCGGATCACGAGCCTGTGGTGCATGGGCATGAACCAGCACACCGAAGGCACCGCCATCAACAGTCTGGTACACGGCCTGCACCTGCTCAGCGGTCACTTCGGCCGCCCGGGCGACGCTCCCACCAGCCTCACCGGTCAACCCTCTGCCTGCGGCACCGCCCGCGAAGTGGGGACGCTCTGCAACGGCCTGCCTGGCGGGCTCGTCGTCACGAACCCGGAGCATCGCAAGGAGAGTGAGCAGTTCTGGAACCTGCCTCCCGGCCGCATCCAGGAGAAGCCCGGGTATCACACGGTGCAGATGTGGGAGAAGTTCAGCACTCCCAAACACCAGGGCGGGGACATCTCGACGATCTGGGTCCAGTGCACGAATCCGGGCCAATCCCTGCCGAACACGAACAAGCTCTTCTATCCGAGTCGAAAGATCCCGGGGAAGTTCCTGATCGTGAGCGACGTCTACCCAACCGAGACGACGAGGCATGCCGACCTGGTGCTCCCCTCGGCGCTGTGGGTCGAGAAGAATGGCATGGTCGGCAACTCCGAGCGCCGCACCCAGCAGTGGTTCAAGATGGTGCCGCCGCCCGGCGAAGCGCGGGACGATTGCTGGCAAACCATCGCCGTGGCTCGCAAGCTCCACGAGCTGGGCCACCCGGGCATGAAGGACAAGGACGGTCAGTTCCTGTTCGACATCAAGGATGCGAGCGGAAAGAGCGCGGCCGTTTGGGAGTGGAAGAACTACTACAAGGTCAACGTCGACGAGGCACTGTTCGAGGAGTATCGGCCGTTTTCTCGCAAGAAACACAAGGACCTGGCCCCGTACGGCGAGTACGTCAAAGCGCGGGGGCTGCGCTGGCCCGTGGTTCAGCAGAAGGACGGTACCTGGCGCGAGACGCGCTTTCGCTTCAGCGCCTTCGATGACTCCTATGTGACGAGCGGAAAGGCGATCCAGTTCTACCACTCGCCGACGAAGGACGACCGGGCGCAGATCTGGCTGCGCGACTACCAGGCCCCGCCGGAGACCCCCAGCACCGAGTTCCCGCTCTGGCTCTGCACCGGGCGGGTGATCGAGCACTGGCACACGGGGTCCTTGACGATGCGGATCCCTCAGCTGCGCCAGGCGATGCCGAACGCGTACGTCGAGCTCCATCCCGCCGATGCCCGGCGCGCAGGGCTCGGGAATGGCGACCTGGCGCTGCTCGAGACGCGTCGCGGCAAGCTGACCTTGCCCGTTTGGATCGATGGGCGGGGAGCTCCCCCCGAAGGCACCGTGTTCGTGCCGTTCTTCGATGAGCGGCTGCTGATCAACCAGCTGACGCTCGATGCCCACTGTCCCTTCTCCAAGCAGCCGGACTACAAGAAATGCGCAGTCCGCGTCAGCCGAGCGGCGAGGAGGTAGGCATCGTGGGCGCCTCTCAGCATCCGAGCCTGTTCCCCGAGGGTCGACCTCGGCGCTCGTTCTGGATCCTCGTCGTGGTCGTGCTGGCAGCGGCCGCCATGGGCGTGCTGACCGGAACCCGAGCACCCCAGAAGCGAGACCCGTTCATCGACGCCCAGCGCGACTCGGCTGCGTCCGGCGAAGCCGCGCGGAGCTACGCGGAGCTGCGCCTGGGCCGCCGGGGCCCGAACGGCGCCATCTACTCGGATGCGTTCGAGCGATTGCGTCAGGCAGGTCCTGGGCTCTTGGATCCGATCGAGCCCCAAACGGAGGCCGACAGGCAGGCTGCGCTGGCCGCCCGGGCCGATCGCCGAGCCTACGCCGGCGCTCCGCCCGTCGTGCCGCACGCCATCGACCAGCGATCGCCCGGAGCCTGCCTCTCCTGCCACGAAACGGGCGCCACCATCGGCGGCAAGGTGGCTCCCGCGATGAGCCACGAGCGTTTCCCGGTCTGCGTCCAGTGCCATGCCGCCGCCAAGACGAGCGTCCCCGCGGTCGACGTGCCGCCGAGTGTGGCGGTGGAGACGACGTTCGCGGGCTCGTCCGAGCCCGGCCCCGGGCAGGTGGCGTGGGAAGGCGCGCCGCCGACCATTCCGCATTCGACGCTCATGCGCGAGAACTGCAGCAGCTGCCACGGACCGCTCGGCAAGCACGGCCTGCGCACGCCCCACCCAGTCCGGACCAGCTGCACTCAATGTCACGCCAGCGGCAGCTCGTTCGATCCCGGCCGAGCCCCCCAGTAGCTAGAACGAGACCTCGACTCGCGGAAACTCTGGCAACGACCAGACATGCTAGTACACCTCTCTGCTTGAAGAGGAGAGTTCCATGACGCCCCATCGGAAGAGCCCAGTCACCCAGCTGCTTGCGAACACCGCCGCACGACATCCTCTCAGCACCCGCGTCTTTCGCTCAGGTCTGCTCGGCATCGGGCTGACGAGCGCCGCGCTTGTCCTCGGTGCGACAGCCTGCGGCTCGGATGGTGCCGACGAAGGGGGAAGCGGGGGCACGTCCTCCGGTGGCGGCGACGCCTCGGGCGGAGAGAATGGTTCCGGGGGAGGCAATGCATCCGGCGGAGACGAGGGTACCGGTGGGAGCAGCTCGGGCGGTAGCTCGACGGGCGGCCAGTCATCCAGCGGCGGACAGTCCGGCATCGGGGGTGGAGGCGGTGATGGCGGCGCGGGCGCGCTCGTCTGTCCGGAGATCCCTCCCACTGGCGGAGCGCTCTGCGCGGCAAACGGAATGTGCTCCTACCGAGACTGCGACACCTTTGGACAAGTCGTCGCCACCTGCGCTGACGGCGAATGGAGCGTGGACAGTGATGCCTGCTCGACGTTCACCTGTTCGACAGGGGGTGAGACCTGTCAGGCAGACGAAGTCTGCTTGTCGACCGGGACGGTCATCGTGCGCACCTGCGAGCCGAACACTTGCGGCGATTCACCCGTTTCTTGCGATTGCCTGGACTCCTGCGACGGCGACTGCCCAGTCACCGGAAGTCCCGAAGGCGGGATCTTCGTCGACTGCACGAACTGAAGCCTGCCTCAGCGTAGGCCGCGCCGGCGTGAGCGCATGCATCCCTTCTGAATCCCTGGTGCCGGAGAAAGGACTCGAACCTTCACGAGGGGTTGCCTCGGCGGATTTTGAATCCGCTGCGTCTGCCATTCCGCCACTCCGGCGCACTCGCGAGGCGAGCGCTTAGCGCGGGCTGGGGAGGCTGTAAAGGATGGCCTGGCCAGCTGTGGGCCCGTCCGCCAGACTGGGCGCGTGACCAAGCCGCGCCGAGGAGAACCGACTTCGGGTTGGACGCCCGATCGGCCTGGTCGGCGCATCTCCGCACCGGCGCTCGTCGGTGAGGTGCTGGTGGGCACGCAGGAGTACATCGCGAAGCGCACGGGAGCGCTGATGTCGCACGAGGAGTGGCGGCGCGTCGTCGGCGCCAAGATCGCCAGTCGTAGCCGGCTCGGAGGCCTCTACCGCGGCACGCTCACCATCAAGGTGGCCTCGAGCGCCTGGTCGAACGAGCTCTCGTTCTTGAAGGCCGACATCATCCAGCGCCTGGGTATGGCCGGCTACGAGGTGAGCGGACTTCGGTTTCGGGTGGACCCGGAGCCGTTCCGCGATGCGCGCCAAAAGCCCGTGCATGGCGCGCCTCGACCGGCGCCCGCCGCCAACCTGCCGCCGGAGCTCGAAGCGCGCCTCGCCACGATCGACGACGCCAATCTACGCGCCGCGATCCGCGAAGCGGCCGTCTGGAGCCTGGGCAATCCCGCGCGCTCTACTAGCTCGCCGCCGGGCGGCGACCGAGGATCGGCGGCGGGGGCCCCACGGCCTCGGCCACGACGATGAGATCGTCGAGCTCGTAGAGGGCGCGCCCGCTGTCTCCGCCCGAGAGGTACGGCGTGCGACTGATGGCGTGGACGCGGAGGCCCAGCGGTAACAGCGCCAAGTTGACGAAGTCTCGGGCAGCGGCCTCGAACGTCGTCGCGCTGATCGGCAGCCGCTCGTGCGGGGCGCGACTCATCCGCCCCTCGTAGACGAACGGGCGGTAGGGCAGGACGAGCGCCACGATGAGGAGCCCACCGGGCCGCAGGAGCTGCCTGGCGTGGCCGAGGAGGGACAGGGGCCTATCGCAGCGATCGAGCACGTTGAGCAGGCAGACAGCGTCGAATGTTTCGTCCTCGAGCGAGGCGGTGCCGAGGTCCATTTCGAGCACGCGGTAGCCCTGGCGCCGCAGCCTTCGTGCCATGCCCCGCGACGTTTCGACGACGGTCACGTCCGAGAACAGGAGGCCGATCTCCGCCGTCACGTCGCCGCGGCCTGCTCCCACGTCCAAGAGGTGCCCAGGCTCGAAGTCCGTCGGCAGGAGCGCTTGCCACTGCTGGCTCGACAGCACGAAGAGCGGATAGGTGCCGAGGTAGCCGTTGATGTCGAAATCCGACAGGAAGCCACGCAGCGTGTGGTGCAGCCAGGTCAAGAGCCTGCCGTGGCGTGCCCGCTTGGCCCTATCCAGGTACGCGAGGAGCCCGCCGTCCGGCCTGAGGCGGACCACCGAATCCGAAAGACCGGAGAGAGCCGATCCGTCGAGGTCATAGCGCAGCGACAGTTCGAGCGTAGCCGCAATGTCCCGCACGGCGTCCTCGATGTTTCGAGCCATGTGCCGGCGCCCCGTATCACGAGCAGGACCGGCTCGGGAGACCGCTCGTCTTTCGCCGGGTGCTTTTCAGCACCCGTGTCTTTCGCCGGGTGCTTTTCAGCACGCGGCTGGGCCCTATCCAGGTTCGGATTCGGAGCTATCATCCCGGCGCCGAGTGGTCCCAGATGGGGATCCCCCCGGTCGCTGCCGAGCCGGTGGGCACCTTCGCTCATCCCTCACGCGCAGTGGCAATGCTCACCGACTAGGAGATGGCCATGGATTTCGTCGTTCCCGCTCTGCCCTACGGCAAGGATGCACTCGCGCCCGCCATGTGCGCCGAGACGCTCGAGTTTCACTACGAGAAACATCACAAAGGTTACATGACCAAGCTGGAGGGGATGCTCAAGGGCACTCCCGATGCCGCGAAGTCTCTCGAAGACGTGGTCAAGACCAGCGAAGGCGGGGTGTTCAACAACGCGGCCCAGATTTGGAATCACACCTTCTGGTGGAACAGCCTCAAGCCGGGTGGCGGCGGCGCTCCGCCAGCGGGACCGGTGGCGGACCTGATCGGGCGTCTCGGCGGCTGGGACAAGTTTCGCACGGATTGGATTGCAGCTGGCAATGGCCGCTTCGGCTCCGGCTGGGTGTGGCTCGTGCTGAGTGGCGGTGAGCCGAAGATCGTGACCACCGCGAACGCCGACACCCCGCTCAAGTCGGGGGACAAGTGCCTGCTCACCACCGACGTGTGGGAGCACGCCTACTACATCGACCATCGCAACAACCGGAACGCCTTCCTCGAGGTGGTCTGCGACAAGCTCCTCAATTGGGACTTCGTCGCCAAGAACCTCGGCTGAGGCCGCCCGGTGCTCGCCGGCTCGCTCGGAGCCGCGGGCAGGATAGGAGCAGCTGACCTTTCGGGTCAGGCTGCTCCTGCTTTTTTTGGGCGTGCTGCTTCCGTGGTTTCGCGCCCCAAACGCGGTTGCCATCGTGCTTCCGCTTGGGTAGGAAGCAGCGGTAGTGACGCCATGAGAAAGGCACTTTCGCTACTCGACACGACCATCGGCAAGAAGATCGTGATGGCGCTGTCCGGGCTGGTTTGGTTCGGCTTCGCGCTGGGGCACATGGCGGGCAACCTCCAGATCTTCCTCGGACCCGAAGCCTTCAACGGCTACTCGGTGGGCTTGCACGAAATGGCCGGGCTGCTCTGGACGGCCCGCACGGTCATGTTCGTGGCGTTCGTGCTGCACGTCATCACGGCGCTCCAGCTGATTGCGCGCAGCGCTGCGGCTCGGCCCGTTGGCTATCGCAAGCTGGACCGGCGCAAATCGTCGTTTGCCAGCCTGAGCATGAAGTTCACCGGCATCACGCTGCTCTTCTTCGTGCTCTACCACCTGGCCCACTTCACCTTTCCGGGCGTGGCCATGGGCGCCTACGAGCATCAGCACTACTCGATGGTGTACTCGAACTTCGTCAATGGGTTCTCGATCCCCTGGGTGGTGGCGCTCTACGTGGCAGCGATGATTGCGCTCGGCCTGCACCTCTATCACGGCTCCGTGAGCCTGTTTCAGAGCCTGGGCGTCAATCATCCCCGGCGTAACGCCGCCATCCGGCAGACGGCGCAGTTCGTCGCCCTCATCATCACCTTCGGCAACATCTTCCTCCCACTCTCCGTCCTCTTGGGATTGGTCCCGTAGTCATGCAGCTCAACGCCAAAGCCCCGACGGGCCCGATCGAAACGCGCTGGGAGCGCCACAAGTTCGCGATGAAGCTGGTCAACCCAGCCAATCGACGGAAGTACGAGGTCATCGTCGTCGGAACGGGGCTGGCGGGAGGCGCGCTGGCAGCCACGCTCGGGGAGCAGGGCTACCGGGTGAAGGCGTTCTGCTACCAGGACAGTCCGCGTCGGGCGCACAGCATTGCCGCGCAGGGCGGCATCAACGCGGCCAAGAATTACCAGAACGACGGCGATTCGATCTATCGACTGTTCTACGACACCGTGAAGGGCGGAGATTTCCGCGCCCGCGAGGCGAACGTGTACCGCCTGGCCGAGGTGAGCGTGAACATCATCGACCAGTGCGTGGCGCAAGGCGTGCCCTTCGCCCGGGAGTACGGCGGGAATCTGGCCAATCGCTCGTTCGGCGGCGCGCAGGTGTCGCGCACGTTCTACGCGCGCGGCCAAACCGGACAGCAGCTCTTGCTCGGGGCGTATCAGTCACTCTGTAAGCAGATCGACGATGGCTCGGTGCAGATGTTTCCGCGCACCGAGATGCTGGAGCTGGTAGTGGCGGACGGCCGTGCGCGCGGCATCGTGGCGCGGGACCTGGTGACCGGAAAGCTCAGCCTGCACACGGCGGACGTCGTCGTGCTGTGCACCGGCGGCTACGGCAACGTCTTCTACCTGTCGACGAACGCCAAGGGTTGCAGCGCCACGGCGACGTGGCGTGCGCACAAGAAGGGCGCTCTCTTCGCCAACCCTTGCTACACGCAGATCCATCCGACCTGCATTCCGGTCAGCGGTGAGGCGCAGTCCAAGCTGACGTTGATGAGCGAATCGCTGCGCAACGACGGCCGGGTTTGGGTACCCAAGCGCGCCGAAGACTGCAGCAAGGATCCTGCGCAGATCCCCGAAGCAGGCCGCGACTACTACCTCGAGCGCATTTACCCGAGCTTCGGCAACCTGGTACCCCGCGACATCGCGTCCCGGCGGGCGAAGGACATGTGCGATCAAGGCTTGGGCGTCGGGCCCGAGGTGGGCGGTCAGCGCCGCGGCGTGTACCTGGACTTCGCTGACGCCATCCAGCGCTTGGGCAAGGCCGCCGTCGAGGAGCGCTACGGCAACTTGTTCGAGATGTACGAGCGCATCACCGGCGACGATCCGTACAGGACGCCGATGCGCATCTACCCGGCCACGCACTACACGATGGGCGGCCTCTGGGTCGACTACAACCTGGAGAGCACCATTCCGGGACTTTTCGTGGGCGGCGAGGCGAACTTCTCCGATCACGGAGCCAATCGCTTGGGCGCTTCGGCCCTCATGCAAGGCCTCGCAGACGGCTACTTCGTCTTGCCCTACACCATTGCCAACTACCTGGCGACCTCACCCAAGAGCGACGTGGGGCCCGATCATCAGGCGGCCCAGGAGGCCCTTTCCACGGTGCAGGAGCGCATCGACCGCTTGCTTTCGATCGGCGGGTCGCGCTCTCCGGATTCTTTCCACCGCGAGCTCGGGCAGATCATCTGGGATCACTGCGGAATGGCCCGCGACCGGTCGGGCTTGGAAAAAGCGCTTGCGCGCATTCCCGAGCTTCGCCAGGCATTCTGGTCCGACCTGCGCATCCTGGGCGGCAATGACGAGCTGAACACCAGCTTGGAGAAGGCTTTGCGCGTGGCGGATTTCCTCGAGCTCGGCGAGCTCATGTGCCGCGATGCGCTGATGCGCGAGGAATCGTGCGGAGGGCACTTCCGCTCGGAGCACAAGACCG
>Ga0315912_10001230_pt1 | contig 33182 bp, 23 predicted proteins | sample VfabasoilMG_FD_204469 | JGI IMG/M metagenome (GOLD analysis project Ga0315912, IMG submission 204469) | Garden soil microbial communities collected in Santa Monica, California, United States - V. faba soil | ecosystem: Environmental > Terrestrial > Soil > Garden | place: USA: California...
CGCGCACACTGCTGGCGCCGTGGTCCCAGAGCACTCCGAGGATGGCGAGCTCCGCCTCGGTCGGTTTGGGGGTGTCGAACGTGCGCGCGCGCACCATGGCCTGCGCTCCACTGGGGGTCCTGCGCGCGACTATATCGCAAAGAACGAAGGGTGTCGTAGGGGCGAGGCGGGAAATGTCGCGGCACAGCCGCGACCCGCCGAGCGCCAGCGCGAGTAGCGCTGGCCGGGGAGGAATTGCCAATTCGCCCGGACCTTGAACGAAGTGTGATCCGTTGGAGACAAGTTCTTGAACAGCCTGTCGATGCGATGGGCTGGGGCTATCCCCTCACCCCCACCCTCCTCACGCATCCCTGCGCTCGCGAGTCCGGCCGGCGCATCCCTGCGCCATCGTTCACGGGCGCGCGACTGTGTCGCGCGAAATCCCCGCTCACCCCCACGGGGGAGAGGGGGCCGGTCGAGGGGGGGCGTAGGGTCCCGCTCCGCTTCCACGCTAGCCGTGGTTCCGCTTCTGCGTCTTGCGCCGCTGCACCCGCCGTTCGATGTACTCCACGATCGCATCGGCCACGTCCAATTGGGTCGCGCCCTCGATGCCTTCCAGGCCGGGCGAGGAATTCACTTCCAGCACCAGCGGTCCGCGCTTGGAGCGGAGCAGGTCGACACCGGCCACGGCCAGGCCCATGACGGCGGCCGCGCGCAGGGCGACGTCCACTTCGGCGGCATTGAGTTTCACCACCTCCGCGCTGCCGCCACGGTGCAGGTTGGAGCGGAACTCGCCCGGCGTGGCCTGGCGCTTCATCGCGGCGATCACCTTGCCGCCGACCACGAAGGCGCGGATGTCGGCGCCTTTCGCCTCCTTGATGAACTCCTGCACCAGGAAGTTCGCGTACAGGCCGCGGAACGCCTCGATCACGCTGCGCGAGGCCGCCGGCTTCTCCGCCAGCACCACGCCCGTGCCCTGCGTGCCCTCCACGAGCTTGATCACGTGCGGTGCGGCGCCGAGCATGGCGAGCAGGTCGGTGGTGTCGTCGGGGTTGTCGCCGAACACGGTGGCCGGCAGGCCGATGCCCTGTTGCGCGAGCAGCTGCATGCAGCGCAGCTTGTCGCGCGCGCGCAGGATGGCGTCGGACTTGTTCAGCGCGAACACGTCCATCATTTCGAACTGGCGCAGCACCGCGGTGCCGTAGAAGGTGACCGAGGCGCCGATGCGCGGGATCACCGCGTCGAAGCGCGGCAGCGCCTTGCCCTTGTAGTGGATCACCAGCGCGTTGGGATCGATGCGCATGTAGCAGCGCAGCGGGTCGAGCACGCGCACCTGGTGCCCGCGCGCGCGCGCGGCCTCCACCAGGCGCTGCGTGGAATAGAGCTTGCTGTTTCGCGAAAGGATCGCGAGCTTCATCCGGTGGACTCCCGGTAGGCCGTGTGCTGGAGCCGTTCGGCGCGGCGCGGGGGCCGGCCGAGCAGGTAGGAGTGGCGCGCGTCGACGATCACGCGGTCGCGCATCGCGGTGCGCCCGAGCAGCATCGGGAACAGCATGCTGCGCCGGTCGGTGAGGTTGATCTCGATCGGCCAGGTCCAGGCACCGACGGCCACGCGCGTGTGGATGAAGGGCCGGAGCGCGCGCGTGCCGCCCGAATCGGTGACCACGCGCTCGTCCGCGATCGGCGCCTCCACCACCTGCTGCCGGGCGGAGCGGCGCGAGCCCGGGGCCACGCGGAAGCGCAGCCAGCGTGCCCCGTCGCGCGTGAACTCGGCGAGCCCGGCCACGTGCAGCGCCGTGCTGCGCGCGCCGGTGTCGACCTTGGTCTTGATCGAGACGATGCCGAGGTCGGGCAGCGCCAGCCATTCGCGCCAGCCGACCAGGATCAGCCCCGAGGTATCCCCTGCGCGAACCAAGCGACCTCCGGTGGCGGACTGCTGCTCGTGACGTGCGCGGGGTGGAGCGGGTGAAGGGAATCGAACCCTCGTCAGTTGCTTGGGAAGCAACAGCTCTACCATTGAGCTACACCCGCACGGTCCCGCCGCGCCACGCGCTCGCGTGGGCGGCAGGACGGCCGATTATGCGGAGCCTTCCCGCGCAGTTCAACGGCCGCGCGCCGAGCCCTGCGCCGATCCGGCCGGGCCCGGACCCGGGGACGTTCGCGCGCCGTTCAGGCGCATTCGCTATCGTGGCGCCATGCCTGAGGTCTGGGAGTGCCGCTCGCGTGTCCGCCGCGTGCGCGGGGCGATGCGCATCTGCGCATCCGGCCTCGTGCTCGCGGGCGTGCTGCTGTTCGCACGGGGCAGTTCCGGCCAGGGTGGCGATCCCGGCTTCGACGCGGTGGTGAGTCCCTACGGCGAACTGTTCCCCGCGCTGATCCTCGCGCTCGACGCGATCGATCCGGCGCCGCCGGGTTCGGCGGCACTCGCCTCCGGCCAGGGCGCGGCGTTCGGCGACCAGGATGGCCTGATCGGCGCCAGCGTCGCCGCCACGCGCGACGACGAGGCGGTGGAACTGCAGGTCGACATCCCCGCGCTCGATGCCCAGGGGCGCCTCGCCGTGCGCCTGCCGCAGGCGGGCGAGCGCTACACGCTGCTGCCGGTCATGCGCTGGGACCACGCGAGGCTCCTCAATGCCACGGCTGGAGACCTCGTGCCCTATCGCCTGACGCTGCTGCGCGACGGCGTTCGCACGGCGGAGGTGGACGGCAGCGTGCGCCTGCATGCCGCGGCCGAGGCGCCGTATTTCGTGAACGACGGCGCGGCATCGGCCGACCTCGGCTGGATCTTCGCCGCCTACGTGGACGAGCGCGCGCCCGAGGTCGGGCAGCTGTGGCGGGAGGCCGGGTCGATCGAGGGTGTCGAGGACGGACATGGGAACCCGAGCAACGACGAGGGAACTCCCGGTGCCCGCACGCCCGAGTCCACCCATGCCCAGGTGTTCCGCCTCTGGCACGCGCTGGAGTCGCGCGGCCTCGCGTACTCGCCGCTCACCACGCGCTCGAGCGTGCGCGGACGCGTGTACGTGCAGCGCGTGCGCCCGCTCGCGGAATCCCTGGCCGGCGGCGCCGCGAACTGCGTCGATGGCAGCGTGCTGATCGCCTCTGCCTTGCGCGCCGCGGGCATCGATGCGGCGCTGGTGCGCGTGCCCGGCCACATGTTCCTGCGCTACGCGCTCGACGAGGACGGAGGTCGCCAGGCCTACCTGGAAACGACGCTGCTGAACGATGCGCGGGCCGAGCGTTCGCGTTCGGAACATCGAGTCTCGCTGGACCGGGACGCCTCGCCCGCGTTGCGCGCCTCCCTGCGCCGCTTCGAGTCCGCGCTCGCCAGCGGTGCCGCGCAGTACCGCAAGGCCGAACGCCACTTCGCGCGCGGCGATTCGCCCGAGTACCGCGTCATCGACGTGTCCGCCGCCCGGCGCCTGGGCGTGCAGCCGATCGCCACGGGCTCGCGCGCCTCGGCCTCCGAGGGTGCCTCCACGAGCGCGGGCGGTCGATAGCGCTCGTAGGCTGGAGTGCGCGCCACGCGCGCTCGCCGGCGCTTTTCGGCGGGGTTGATGTGCCAGAGCCGCGGAGAGCGCCTGTGGCGCACTCCGCGCTACGAGGCTAGTGCAGCCATGCAGGGCGGTGCCTGGAGGGGTTCGCCGGCAACTGCGATGCCTTCGCGCGTCGGCCGGTGCAACCCCTGCGGGTTGCACCCTACCCGATCACGACGCGGGCAGGTGGACGCTGAAGCTGGCGCCACCCAGCGCGGTCGAGCGGCCGATCACGAGCTTGCCGTGGTAGGCCGAGAGGATGTCCTCGACCACGGCCAGGCCGATGCCGTGGCCCTGCACGCGTTCGTCGGCGCGCACGCCGCGCTGGCCGAGGCGGTCGATCTGGTCCTCGGGCACGCCGGGGCCGTCGTCCTCCACGGTCAGGCGCAGGCCGGCGCGGCGCGTGCCCGGCGGCGAGATCGATTCGGCGCTGAGGAACACGCGGCTCTTCGCCCACTTGAACGCGTTCTCGAGCAGGTTGCCGAGCATCTCCATGAGGTCGCCCTCCTCGCCGAGGAAGCGCGCGCGCGGGTCGAGGTCGAACTCGCACACGATGCCGCGCTCGGCGTGCACGCGCTCGAGGCTCTGCACGATCTGCTCGGCGCGCTTCTCGACCTCCAGCGGCTGGGCGAGGATCTTGCGGCCCGAGGTGGCGGCGCGCGAGAGCTGGTAGGCGACGATCTCATTCATCCGCCGCACCTGCTGCCCGATGCCCTCGCGCAGTTCCGACACCGGCTTGTCGTCGTCGAGGTCGGCGCGCACCACGGCGAGCGGCGTCTTGAGGCTGTGCGCGAGGTCGGCGAGCGTGTTGCGATAGCGCTCGCGCTGCTCGCGTTCGCCCTCGATGAAGTCGTTCAGGGTCTGGGTCAGCGCGGTCAGTTCGCGCGGGTAGTCCGCGCCCAGGCGCTCGGCGGCGCCGCGCTCGACCTGCTCGAGGTCGCGCGCCACGCGCCTGAGCGGTCGCATCACCAGGCGCAGCATGACCAGTTCCAGCAGCAGCAACGCGATCCCGGCGGCGCCCAGGTACAGCCAGAGCGTGCGGCGGAATTCGCTCAGTTCCTGCTGCAGGCCCTGCGTGCTCTCCGCCACGTTGAAGGTGAGGTTGATCGCGCCGAGCTTGGGCACCTCCCAGGCCACCCCCTGGCTCAGCATGTAGACATCGCCGGCATCGGTCGGCGTGGGGCCGACGAAGCGCACCTCGTTCGGCGCGAGCTTCGACGCCCAGGGCACCTTGAGCCCGAGCGCCGATCCCGACTGCCAGTTGATCTTGTTGCCCGAGACGCCCGCATACAGGCCCGATTCGGGTCGCTCGAAGCGCGGATCGGGCGCGACCTCGGGCAGGATCAGGGTGCCTCCGACCGAGACGTCCGAACCCGAGAGATAGGCCCACACGTAGCTCTGCAGGCGCCGATGCAACGCCGTGATGGCGCTCTGCTTGTAGGCCTGGTTGAGCGCGATCCCGGTCAGGGCCAGGAACGGCCCGACCGTGACCAGGGCGAACCAGAACAGCCGCCGTTGCAGCGAGCGGGTGGCCATGGCGGCGGCGTCCGGCGAGGGTGGTCAGGCCGCCCGCGCCCTCACGCCTTGCGCGGGATCGCGAACCGGTAGCCGCGACCGCGCACCGTCTCGATCGGCTTGAGCGTACCTTCGGGATCGAGCTTCTTGCGCAGCCGCCCGATGAACACCTCGAGCACGTTCGAGTCGCGGTCGAAGTCCTGCTGGTAGATGTGCTCGGTGAGGTCGGTCTTGGAGACCAGCTCGCCCGCGTGCACGATCAGGTACTCGAGCACCTTGTACTCGTAGCTGGTGAGGTCCACCGGCTGGCCGTCGGAGGTGACCGTCTGCGCCGTGGTGTCGAGCGTGATCGGACCGCATTCGAGCACGGGCTTCGACCAGCCGCTCGCGCGCCGCAGCAGCGCATTCACGCGTGCGAGCAGTTCCTCCACGTGGAAGGGCTTGACCAGGTAGTCGTCGGCGCCGGACTTCAGCCCCTCGACCTTGTCCTGCCAGCTGCCGCGCGCGGTCAGGATCAGGATCGGGAAGCGTTTTTCGGTGCTGCGCAGCTCCTTCACCAGCTCCAGGCCCGTCATCTTCGGCAGGCCCAGGTCGACGATGCCCACGTCGAAGGGCATCTCGCGTCCCAGGTACAGGCCCTCCTCGCCGTCGGCCGCGGCGTCCACCGCGAAGCCTTCGCGCTTGAGTCGCGCCGTGAGCGTTTCCCGCAGGGGGGCTTCGTCTTCCACCAAAAGGATGCGCATGATCGTGTCTCCTGCTGCGTTATCGTTGTTTTTCGACCGGTACCTGTATCACGCGTACCTGTCCCGAGGGCGTCAGTACCTTGATCCGGTACGCACTTCGTGACCCACGTCCCACCACCTGCGCCGACAGGATGCGTCCGCCGGTCTCCCGACGGACCCGGTCCATCGCCGCGCGCAGCTCGTTGCGCTGCTTTTCCGGATCCGGCGGGGCACTGGCCGCCCGATCCGGCGTCGCCAGGAGGGTGGCCAGGATCAGGCAGGCTAGGGCTGTGGTGCGCATCCGGGTCACGATGGGCGACAGCTTGGGCGAAGCTGAATGACCGGCGGCTGAAGCAAGCTGAACGGAGGCATCCCGCAGGGTCGACCCGCCCGACCCCCGGGCAGTCCAACCCGGCAGCGGCCCAGGGCTCAAAAAATCTCCCCGACGCAGCAGCGCAGGCTGCCACCGGCCTTTTCGATCTCGTCCAGGTCCACCGACACGACCCGGAACCCGGCCCGTTCGAGCAGCGCCCGGTGCGCGGGCGCGAGTGCGCGGTCGGCCCGTGCGCTCATCCAGACCTGGTCGGGCGCGGGCGAGATGCAGTTGCCGCAGAACGCGGCCTTCTCGTCGTCGTCCAGCCACACCACGTGCGGCGCATAGATCGCGGCGAGCGCGTCGGCCACCTCGGGATCGGCGATGCTGTCCCGGTGCAGCACCAGGGCGCGGCCCGCGAGCACGCTCAGCACGACGTTGCTGTGGTACTCGCCGGCCTTCAGGGGGAACGCGAGCGTCGCGGCGAGGCCGAACGCCGCGTCCATGGCCTGCGCGCCGGCGAGGTTGCAGCGCTCGCTCAGGCCCGCGTAGCCGATGCCGCGCGCGCGGTCGATCACCAGCGGGCCGGTCAGCTCGGCGATGGTGCTGCCGCCGTCGTCGAGTCGCGTCGCGGGGTAGCCCATGCGGCGCGCGAACCAGTCGGGGATGTCGGCGCGTTCGGTTTCCAGCCTGCGTTCGGGATGGCGCATGGCGCCGATGACCAGGCGCCCGAGCACCGTGGCGAATGCGTTGTTGCAGAACACCGCGTCGGGCGTCCCGGCGTGTCCATGGAACAGCGTCACCGGCAGCACGCGGTCGAGCGCGCGCGCCAGCTCGCGATGCTGGGCGATGGCGCGCCCGGGATCCACGCTGCGCGCGAGGTCCATGTAGACGTTGTCGCTCGCGCTGTCCACGGAAAGGTGGAAGCCGTCCGGCGTGATGCCCATCAGGGCCTTGGCCGTGGGCGCATGGCGGACGGGCAGGGCACCTGCGCGCACCTGTGCCGCCAGGACCCCGGGCGATTCGATCATCATGCCGCCGCTTCCTCCATCCGCCTGCCATCGACGAGCTGCGCCATGGCCGCCTCCACCACCTCCCAGCCCGCCTCGCGCGCGTGGCTGCGCTCGCTCAAGGTGCGCCGGTACGCGCGCGCGCCGGGCAGGCCCTGGAACAGTCCGACCACGTGGCGTACCAGATGGTTCAGGGTATCGCCCTTCGCCAGCCGTGCGCGCGCGTAGGGTTCGAAGCGGTGCAGCACGTCGCTGCGCTCGGGCAGGGGCTGGCTGGCGCCGAACAGCGCGTGCTCGAGCTCCGCGAGCAGGTAGGGCGTGTGGTAGGCGGCGCGGCCGATCATCACGCCGTCGAGCGGGCCCAGCGCGTCGCAGGCCAGGCGCAGCGTCGACAGGCCGCCGTTCAGCACCACCGTCAGCGCGGAGTGCTCGGCCTTCAGCCGCTGCACCCGCGCATGGTCGAGTGGCGGGATCTCGCGGTTCTCCTTCGGCGACAGTCCCTGCAGCCAGGCCTTGCGCGCATGCACGAGGAAGACCTCCGCACCCGCGGTGCCCACGATGGCCACGAAGCGCTCGAGGTCGTGGTAGTCGTCCTGCTCGTCCACGCCGATCCGGCACTTGACCGTCACCGGCACCGCGACCGCCGCCTGCATCGAGGCGATGCAATCCCCGACCAGGCCCGGTTCGCGCATCAGGCAGGCGCCGAAGCGGCCGGCCTGCACGCGGTCCGAGGGACACCCCACGTTGAGGTTGATCTCGTCGTAGCCCCAGTCGGCGCCGATGCGCGCGGCCTCGGCCAGTTCCACCGGATCGCTGCCGCCCAGTTGCAGCGCCACCGGATGTTCGCTGGCATCGAAGCCGAGCAGGCGCTCGCGATCCCCGCGCAGCACCGCGTGTGCATGCACCATTTCGGTATAGAGGCGCGCGTGCGGGCTGAGCAGCCGATGGAAGACGCGGCAATGCCGGTCGGTCCAGTCCATCATGGGCGCCACGCACAGGCGCCAGGGCGAATGCCCCGCGATCGGCTCGGCGCTGGGAGTGGCGGCTTGCATCGAGGGTGGCGTCTCGTCAGGTCGGGCGGACGCCGTCGAGGTCGTGTCCGCGATCGGCGGAAGGGTATCGCAGACCGCGGGAGCGTAGGCTCGATTGGAACCCAGCGGCGCGTATCGTGGCGTGCGCGCCCTCAGCCCGCCGTCGCCGCCCGAGCGGGCGTCCAGGATTCGCGCAGCGCGCACGCCGCCGCGCCGAGCAGTCCGGCGTGCTCGTGCACCACGGCCATCACCGGCACGCGCGCCATGTCCGGCGCGAAGCGGCCCTTCGCCTCGAAGCGCTCGCGGAAATGCGGTTGCTGCAGTTCGGTCAGCAGCTTGGGAACCAGGCCGCCGGTGAGGAAGACGCCGTCCCAGGCGCCGAGCGTCAGCACCAGGTCGCCGGCCATCGCGCCGAACACCGAGCAGAAGACCTCGATGGCACGCTCGCAGCGCACGTCGCCCAGGGCCGCGCCCTCGGTGATCTCGCGGGGCCGCAGGGGCGATGCCGCGGATCCCGCGCCCGACAGCACGCCCAGCGCGTGGTGGATGTTGACCAGCCCGCCGCCGCTGACCAGGCGCTCGTTGGAGACCCGTCCGTAGCGGCCCGCGAGCACCTGGAGGATCTCGCGCTCCTCGCGCGTGCCGGGCGCGAAGTCCACGTGGCCGCCTTCGGTTTCGAGCGCGTAGGCGCGGCCATCGCGCACGAGCAGCGCACTGACGCCCAGTCCCGTGCCCGGCCCGATCACCGCATAGGTGCGGTCGCCGCCGCGTGGCGGCGCCACGCCGGGTCCGCCGATCGATACCAGGTCGGCGCCGCCGAGCAGGTCGATGGCCATGGCCTGCGCGGTGAAGTCGTTGACCAGGCGCAGGCCTTCCAGGCGCAGCGCATGCTGGGTGTCGCGGTGCGAGAACGTCCACGGATGGTTCGTGATCCGTGCCGTCCCGCCGTCCACGCGGCCGGCGACGGCGAATACGCCCCAGCGCGGCCGCTGGCGCGAGGGTGCATGCGCGTCCAGGTAGTGCTGCGCGGCATCGGCGAGCGCGGGATGGTCCGCGACCTCGAAACGGCGCACGCTGTGCTCCAGCAGGGGCGAGGGCGCGCGCAGGTCGGCCAGCGCGAAGCGCACGTTCGTGCCGCCGACATCGGCGAGCAGGGCATGGGTATCGCTCATGCGGCCGGACGCCCCGGAACGTGGCGGATCATCGGCCTGCTCCATGGGCAGGGGCGCGCATGCGCATCCGGGGCGATCCGTGCTTCCTCATCGTCATCGTCCCTCGTTCGCCGAGTGCGCTCGCGCACGTCCCCGGACGCCAGTCGCGGGCCGAGTAGACCCGACGATTGACAACGCTGTCAACATTGGCGCGATAATCGGCGGGGCGGTCGATCGGCACGTGTGCGCGTGCATCGGCGGCGAGCCGTGGGCGGGAGGACGGAATGACGGTCGGATCGGATTCGGCATCGACGCGGCGCCTGTGCACGGCGCTATCCCTGGTCCTGCTCGCGGGCACGGGCCTGCCGTCGCGCGCGGCGGAACCGTCCGCGGTCGCGGCGGATCCCGGCAGCCCGTCGCGCGCGCGTCCCGAACTCTGGCCCAAGCTCGACTCGCCGATCGCGCGCGACGAGAAGATCGAGTCGCGCATCCGCACGCTGCTCGACGCGATGACGATCGAGGAGAAGGTCGGCCAGGTGATCCAGGCCGACCAGGAGAAGGTGACGCCCGACGAGGCGCGCCGCTACCACCTGGGCTCGGTGCTGGTCGGCGGCGATTCGGAGCCCGGCGGCCGCTACAACGCCTCGCCGGCCGAATGGCTGGCGCTGGCCGACCGCTTCCACGCCGCCTCGGTCGACGCGAGCGACGGCGGACAGGTGATTCCCGTGCTGCTCGGCATCGACGCCGTGCACGGCCACAACAACGTGGTTGGCGCCACGATCTTCCCGCACAACATCGCGCTCGGCGCCGCGAACGATCCCTCGCTGGTGCGCCGGATCGGCGAGGCGACCGCGCTGGAACTGCGCAGCACCGGATTCGAATGGACCTTCGCGCCGACCCTCGCGGTGCCGCGCAACGATCGCTGGGGCCGCACCTACGAGGGCTATTCGGAGAGTCCCGACCTGGTCGCGCGCTACGCGGCGGCCGCGGTGGAAGGCCTGCAGGGCGTGCATGGCACGCCGGGCTTCCTCGATCCGGCGCACGTGCTCGCCACGGCGAAGCACTTCATCGGCGACGGAGGCACCGCGAATGGCCGCGACACCGGCAACACGCGCGTCAGCGAAGCCGAACTGCGCGACATCCACGGCGCCGGCTATCCGCCGGCGCTGAAGGCCGGCGTGCAGACCCTGATGGCCTCGTTCTCGAGTTGGAACGGGATGAAGATGCACGGCAACGGCTCGCTGCTGACCGACGTGCTCAAGCAGCGCATGGGCTTCGACGGCCTCGTCGTCGGCGACTGGAATGCGCACGGGAAGGTGCCAGGCTGCACGAACGAGGACTGTCCCGCGGCGCTCGTCGCCGGCGTGGACCTGATCATGGCTCCCGACAGCTGGCGGGGCCTCTACACCACGACCGTCGCGCAGGCGCGCTCGGGCAAGCTGCCCATGGCGCGCCTGGACGATGCCGTCTCGCGCGTGCTGCGGGTGAAGTTGCGCCTGGGCCTGTTCGAGGCCGGGCTGCCGTCCAAGCGCCCGCACGCGGGCAAGTTCGAACTGCTAGGCAGCGCCGACCATCGCGCGCTCGCGCGCGCCGCCGTGCGCCAGTCGCTGGTGCTGCTGAAGAACAACGGCAGGCTGCTGCCGCTCGATCCGAGCAAGCGCGTGCTCGTCGCGGGCGACGGCGCCGACGATGTCGGCAAGCAGTCCGGCGGCTGGACCCTGAGCTGGCAGGGGACGAAGAACAAGCGCAACGATTTCCCTCGTGCGCAGTCGATCTGGGACGGCATCAAGGCCGCCACCGAGGCGGCCGGCGGCAAGGCCACGCTCGCGATCGACGGCAGCTTCGAGACGCGCCCCGACGTCGCCATCGTGGTGTTCGGCGAGGAGCCCTATGCGGAGACCGCGGGCGACCGCCCGAATCTCGCGTACAAGCCCGGCAAGGACCAGGACCTGCAACTGCTGCGTCGCCTGAAGGCCGCCGGCGTACCGGTGGTCGCGGTGTTCCTGTCCGGACGTCCGCTCTCGGTGAACCGCGAGATCAACGCCTCCGATGCGTTCGTCGCGGCCTGGCTGCCGGGATCGGAAGGCGGCGGCGTCGCCGACGTGCTGTTCAAGTCGCGCAAGGGCAAGGTCGCGTACGACTTCACCGGCAAGCTCTCGTACTCCTGGCCCAGGACGGCGGCGCAATCGCCGCTCAACGTCGGGCAGCCCGGGTACGACCCGCAGTTCGCGTTCGGGCATGGCCTTACCTACAAGACGTCGAGCGACCTCGCCGCGCTGCCCGAGGATCCGGGCCCCGAACAACGCGGCAGCGAGCCCGGCGTGTACTTCGCGGGCGGCATCTTCGCGCCGGGCTGGTCGATCCACGTAGCCGATGGCGCCGCCGCCGGCGGTCCCATCGACAGCCTGCCGAGCGCGAGCCCGCCATTCCACGTGGTGGTCGATGCGCTCGATCGCGACGCGCAGGAGGACGCGCGCACGCTGCGATGGAAGGGAGCAGGTCCCGCGCGCGCCTGGCTGCATGCGGAGGCGCCGGTCGACCTGCGATCGTCGGCGGACGCCCACCTCGTGGCGACGGTGCGCGTGGACGAAGCGCCGAAGGGCGCGGTGGAACTGGGGCTGCTGTGCGGTCCGGGTTGCGTCGGGCGCGTCGCGGTCCAGCCCCTGCTCGCGTCCGCGGCGCCCGGCCGATGGACCCGAATCGCGGTGCCGCTGGCCTGTTTCGCGCGCGCGGGCGCGGACCTCTCCAAGGTCACTGGCCTGTTCGAACTGGGATCGTCCGCGGCCTTCACCCTGGGCGTCTCCAAGGTCGCGCTCGGACGCGAATTCGACCACGCGCTGGACTGCCCGGCGCGCTGAATCCACTTATTGCAACGCAGCATCGACCGACGCGATCGAGGCCTCACGTGATTTTGCATTTTCAGTTTGACAACGCTGTCATTCGCGCGTCATATTCCGGCGGCGCGGGGTTCCGACGTTAGGGGCGTCTGGTTGCGAGGCGCACGCCGTCATCCATGCATTCCTGGGAGGGAGAGTCCATGAAACAAGCACGAGTCGTTCCGAAGCAACGCCTCCTGACCACCGCGCTGCTGATCGCGCTCGCCCACCAGGGCGCTGCGTTCGCCGCCGCGACGGACGAGGCCAAGGACGAGGCGAACGCGGAGCAGTCCGCGGACGCGAAGAAGAAGTCCGGCGAGTCGGACGATCCCAAGGTACTCGACGAGGTCGTGGTCAAGGGCATCCGCGGCAGCCTCACGTCCTCGATGAACGTGAAGCGCGACGCGCAGGGCGTGGTCGACGGCATCATCGCCGAGGACATCGGCAAGTTCCCCGACACCAACCTGGCCGAATCGCTCCAGCGCATCAGCGGCGTGTCCATCGACCGTTCGCTCGGCGAAGGCTCGAAGGTCACCGTGCGCGGCGTCGGCCCCGACTTCAACATGGTGCTGCTGAACGGCCGCCAGATGCCGGCCTCGAGCATCGCCGAGACCGGCCCCTCGAACTCGCGCGCGTTCGACTTCGCGAACCTCGCCTCCGAGGCGATCGCGCAGGTCGACGTGTACAAGACCGGCCGGGCCGCGACGCCCACGGGCGGCATCGGCGCCACCATCAACATCCGTACCGCGCGCCCGCTCGAGAACCCGGGGTTGATCTCCAACGTCGGCCTCAAGGGCGTGTACGACACCTCGAACGACAACATCCCCGACGCGCTCCAGGGCGACTCGGTGACGCCCGAGATCTCCGGCATCTTCAGCAACACCTTCGCCGACGGCAAGTTCGGCGTGGCGCTCACCGGCAGCTACCAGGAACGCAACCTGGGCTACAACCAGGCGGCGGTGCCGAACGGATGGCGTGCGTTCGCGGGCGACGAGAACAACTGGGGCACGATCCCGCAGCCGGGCACCCCGGGTTCGGAGCGGATCACGAACCGTCCCGGCCCGAACGACATCTATTCGGTTCCGCAGAACCTGCTGTACAGCATGAACGGCGTGCAGCGCCAGCGCACGAACGGCCAGCTCACCCTGCAGTACGCGCCGGTCGACAACCTCACCGCGACGCTGGACTACACCTATTCCGAGAACAAGATCCAGAGCCAGCGCAACGAGCTGTCCGCCTGGTTCAACTTCGGTCCCTCGACGAGCTCGTGGACCGACGGCCCGGTCGCCGGTCCGATCTCGTACTCCGAGATCATCGTGCCCGCCACCAGCGATCTCGCGATGGGCGGCGCGAAGTACGCCACCAAGAACCAGAACAAGTCGCTCGGCTTCAACGTCGCGTGGAAGCCGCTCGACAGCCTCGGCCTGGAGCTGGACGTGCACGATTCCTCGGCCACGTCCGGCGCCGACAGCCCGTTCGGCTCCAACGCCGTGCTCGGCACCGCGGGATTCTTCCGCGGCACCACCACGGTGGACTTCTCCAACGACTTCCCGGTGCTGAGCGTGGAGCTGCCACCGGGGCTCACCAGCATCGATCCCTCGCGCATGCTGGTCACCGGCTCGAGCTTCCGCAACAGCTACATGAAGTCCGAGGTCGCCCAGCAGCAGCTGCGCGGCAACTGGGAGTTCGCCGAATACTCGCGACTGGACTTCGGCGTGTCCGCCACCAAGGTCGACAACCGCTCCGCGTTCTCCAACGTGCAGCGCGACACCTGGGGCGGCGCCACGAGCGCGGCGGACTATCCCGACAGCGTGTGGATCCCCGACACCATCCGCCACTACTTCGACAACATCGACGGCAGCGGCAGCCCGGCCCTGTTCAACCAGTTCTTCACCTGGGACTTCGACACCGTGCGCGACCTCGCGGCGCAGGCCGCCGGCGACGAGTCGCTCTACCTCGCGTCGAACAACTTCACCACCGACCGCCGGGTCGAGGAGAAGTCGAAGAGCGCGTACGTGCAGTACAGCACGAGCTGGGACTGGTTCCGGCCGATGCAGGCGGCCGTGGGCGTGCGCTACGAGAAGACCGACGTCACCTCCACCGCGCTCGTGCCCACCGCCACCGGCATCACCTGGGTGGCGAACAACGAGTTCTCGGTCTCCTTCGGCGCGCCGGACTTCACCACGCTCAAGGGCAGCTACGACTACGTGCTGCCGAACCTCGACTTCGGCATGGACGTGACCGACGACCTGAAGTTCCGCGCGAGCTACGGCCAGACCATCGGCCGTCCGGGCTGGGGCGACATCCAGGGCGGACAGACCCTGAACCAGCTCGTGCGCATCAACGGCGGCACCGGCGCTCAGGGCAATCCGGCGCTGAAGCCGCTGCTCTCGGAGAATTTCGATCTCTCGCTGGAGTGGTACTACGCCGAGGGCAGCTATCTCGCCGCCGGCTTCTTCCGCAAGAACATCGACAACTACATCGGCGTCACCACCGAGAACGGCACGCCGTTCAACCTGCGCACGCCCGCCGGCGGCGCCCTGTTCAACGCGGCGGTGTCGAACGGCTGCGCCACCTCCGACCTCACCTGCATCCGCAACTACATCTTCCTCAACTACGCGGGCACCAACGGCGTCGTGCGCGGTCCGGACGATGCCAACGGCAACCAGACCGGCACCATCGCGGGCCAGCCGAACGATCCGATCGCGGTGTTCTCGATCACCACGCCGTCGAACCAGCAGTCGGCTTCGCTCGACGGCTGGGAGTTCAACCTGCAGCACCTGTTCGGAGACAGCGGCTTCGGCATCGCGGCGAACTACACCATCGTCGACTCGGGGCTGGAGTACGACAACTTCAACCGCGGCGAGCAGTTCGCACTCGAGGGCCTGAGCGACTCGGCGAACCTCGTGGTGTTCTTCGAGAAGAGCAAGTGGCAGGTGCGTGCGGCGTACAACTGGCGCGACGAGTTCCTGGTCGCGCGCTTCGACGGGACGGGCCTGCCCAACCCGGTGTACACCGAGCCCTACGGCCAGCTCGACATCAACGTCGGCTACCAGTGGAACGACCGGTTGAGCCTGCAGGCCGAGGTGATCAACGTGACCGACGAGATCCAGCGGTTGCACGGACGCACCGAGAACCAGGTGCTGTTCGTGACGCAGACCGGTCCGCGCTACATGTTCGGCCTGCGCTACAAGTTCTGAGTCGGGAAGAGGACACCAGGACGGCGTGGGACGGTTCCGGTCAACGGTCGGAACCGCCCCGTGCCACCAGGACGCGAACTCCTCCCCGGTTTCGCGTCCCGGCACGGTGCGATGCCCGGACCGCCTGGCCATCCGCAGGGACGACGGATGGTCGGAAGGCGGCGCGACGTTACCCATCGTCGCGTCGTCACCGGAGGCCGTACCCATCCTGTCCGAGGTTCCGCGAGCCGCTGGCAACCAGCGGCTTCGTCGCTTCCGGGGAAGGCGGACGACCACGAGCCGGTGCTGCCCCTGCGCCCGCTCCCCATTCGAGCAGGGTCGAGGCATCGCCCGCCGGCCGGTATCCCCACACGCGAATCTCCATCCGCGCGGTCGATGGTTCGCGGTCGAAGTGGCCATAATCGGAGCGTGAGCGTGCCCGATACCGTCAAGCGCATCGTGATCGTCGGCGGCGGTTCGGCCGGCTGGCTCGTCGCGGGCGTGCTCGCGGCCGAGCATCGCGCGCGGCCCGATCGGGCGCTGGACATCACGCTGCTGGAATCCCCCGATGTCGCCCCCATCGGCGTGGGCGAGGGTACGTGGCCGACCATGCGCGACACCCTGCGCAGGATCGGCGTGGGCGAATCGGACTTCCTGCGCGAGTGCGATGCCTCGTTCAAGCAGGGTTCGCGCTTCAACGATTGGGTACACGGCGGCGAAGGCGACTACTACTTCCACCCGTTCGTGCTGCCGCAGGGCTACACCGAGTGCAACCTGGTCGCGGCCTGGCTCGAGCGGCATGGCCAGGTGCCTTTCGCGGACCTGGTCAGCTTCCAGCCGCATCTGTGCGTGCACGGCAAGGCGCCGAAGCAGGCGGCCACGCCGGAGTACGCGGCGGTCGCGAACTACGCCTACCACCTCGATGCCGGCAAGTTCGGCGTTTTCCTGCGCAGGCACTGCATCGAGCGCCTGGGCGTGCGGTTCGTGCAGGACCACGTGGACGAGGTGCGCTCGCACGAGAACGGCGACATCGCCGCGCTCGGACTGCGGTCGGGCGCGCAGCTTGCCGGCGACCTGTTCGTGGACTGCACGGGCCTGCAGTCGCTGCTGCTCGGCAAGCACTACGGCGTGCCGTTCCGCTCGCAGAAGCACGTGCTGTTCAACGACAGCGCGCTCGCGGTGCAGATCCCGTACCGGCACCCCGACGATGCGATCGCGTCGCAGACGATCTCCACCGCGCAATCGAACGGCTGGATCTGGGACATCGGCCTCCCTACGCGTCGCGGCGTCGGCCACGTCTACTCCGGCGCGCACGTGGACGACGAGCAGGCGGAGCGCGAGCTGCGCCGCCATATCGCGCGCACGGCGGGACCGGACGTGGTGCCGCCGATCCGCAAGCTGACCTTCACGCCCGGCTACCGCGAGACGTTCTGGCACCGCAACTGCGTCGCGATCGGCTTGTCCGCGGGCTTCATCGAGCCCCTCGAAGCCTCGGCCATCGCCTTGGTGGAGCTGTCCGCTGCCATGCTCGCCGACCAGCTGCCGGCGACGCGCGCGGTGATGGACCTCGTCGCGCGCCGGTTCAACACCGTGTTCACCTATCGCTGGGAACGCGTGATCGATTTCCTGAAGCTGCATTACGTGCTGAGCCGGCGCGACGATACCGACTACTGGCGCGACAACCGCCGTGACGACTCGGTGCCCGAGCGCCTGCGCGAGCTGCTCGCGCTGTGGCGGCAGCAGCCGCCGTCCCGATACGATCTGGATCGGATCGAGGAAGTGTTCCCCTCCGCGAGCTACCAGTACGTGCTGTACGGCATGGGCTTCCGGCCCGATCCGCCCGCGCATGCGCGTCGTGCGGACGATGGCGACATCGCGGGCGCGCACTTCCAGGAGGCCGCGCGCCTGACCCGCCGGATGCTCGCCGCGCTGCCGGGCAATCGCGAACTGCTCGGGCACGTGCGGCAGCACGGGTTCCAGAAGATCTGACACCGCCACCGCGCGGCCTGCGCCACCTGCACCCATCGAGCATCGCCGACCCCATGCCCAGACCCGCGCTCCTGAACAACGTCGACCACCACGATCTGCGCGTCATCACCGCGCGTGGTGCCGCGTACGGCGACGAGGTCATGAGCGCGCTCACGTTTCCCGCCGAGTTCCGCAGCCTGCAGGCGCACTATCCGATCGTGTTCCGCAAGTCCGGGGACGGCACCACGTTCCAGCCGATCGCGCTGTTCGGATTCCAGGAGGGCAGCAACCTGTTCCTCGACGGCGAGCGCTGGGACGCGCACTACCTGCCGCTGCTGATCGAGCGCCAGCCGTTCCTGATCGGCACGGCCGGCGAGGAACTCACGGTGCACGTCGACCTCGACAGCCCGAGGCTGAGCACAACCGCGGGCGAACCGGTGTTCCTGCCGCACGGCGGCACCACGCCGTACCTCGAGCGCGTGAACTCCGTGCTGCTCGCCATCCACGACGGATTGGCGAGCATCCCCGCGTTCGTCGCGGCGCTGCTCGAGCACGGGCTGCTCGAATCCTTCGTGCTGGACGTGGAACTCGCCGGGGGCTCGCAGAACCGGCTCGCCGGCTTCTACACGATCAACGAGGAACGCTTCGCGGCGCTCTCCGGCGAGGCGCTCGGCCGCCTGCACGGGGCGGGATACCTGCTGCCGATCGCCATGGCGATCGCCTCGCTGTCGAACTTCCGCGACCTGATCGAGCGGCAGAACCGGCGACATGTCCGACGGCCTTGAACGCGTCCGCGAACTGGAGGGGATCGACGCCGCGTCGATCCCCGATGCCGTCGCGTGCGCGACCGAGCCGCTCGTGCTCAAGGGCCTGGTCGCGGATTGGCCTGCCGTGCGCGCGGGGCCCGGCGGCGCCATGGACTACCTGCGCGGCCACTATCGCGACGCCACGGTCGGCGCCTGGTTCGGCCCGCCGGAGATCGGGGGGCGGTTCTTCTACAACGACGATTTCTCCGGCTTCAACTTCCGCGCCGAGCGCCTGAAGCTCGACGCGGTGCTCGATGCCATCGAGCGCCATCGCGCCGATGCGGAACCGCCCGCGATCTACGTCGGTTCGACCACCGTGGACACCTGCCTGCCCGGGTTCCGCGCCGCGAACGACCTCGGACTGGGCGACCGCCAGCCGCTGATGAGCATCTGGATCGGCAATCGCACGCGCATCGCGGCGCACCACGACCTGCCCGACAACCTCGCCTGCGTGGTCGCGGGACACCGGCGCTTCACCGTGCTGCCGCCCGACGAACTCGCGAACCTCTACGTGGGTCCGCTCGACTTCACGCCGGCGGGGCAGGCGATCAGCCTCGTGGACTTCGCGCGCCCCGACCTCGCGCGCCACCCGAGGTTCGCGCAGGCGCTGCGCCGCGCGCGCGTGGCCGAGCTCGCGCCGGGCGATGCCCTGTTCATCCCCAGCATGTGGTGGCACCACGTCGAGGCGCTGGATCCGTTCAACGTGCTGGTGAACTACTGGTGGCGCCGATCGCCCGACTGGATGGACGCGCCGATCAACGCGCTCATGCTCTCCATCCTCAGCGTGCGCGACCTGCCCGCTGAGCAGCGCGCGGCCTGGCAGGCCCTGTTCCGCCACTACGTGTTCGAGGCCGGCCCCGACACCGCCGGCCACATCCCCGAGTCCGCGCGCCGCGTGCTGGCGCCGCTCGATGCCCATGCGGCGCGCGTGTTGCGTGCGCAACTGCTCAAGAAACTGAATCGCTGACGGGAGAACCCGCGTGCACACGAATGATCGCGTCGAAGGCAGGAAACGTCCGGTGCAGCGCGTCGTCATCGCCGGCGGCGGCACGGCCGGCTGGATGGTGGCCGCCGCGCTCTCCAAGACCTTGGGCCGGGTGCTCGACATCAAGCTGATCGAGTCCGACGAGATTGGCACCGTCGGCGTGGGCGAGGCGACCATTCCCACGCTCGTCACCTTCCATCGCCTGCTCGAGATCAACGAGCAGGAGTTCATGGCCGCGACGCAGGCCACCTTCAAGCTCGGCATCGGCTTCGAGAACTGGCGCGACCTCGGCCAGGACTACATCCACTCCTTCGGCATGACCGGCAAGGACCACTGGACCGCGGGCTTCCAGCACTTCTGGCTCAAGGGCCGCGCGCGCGGCCTCGCGAGCGACTACGGGGACTACTGCCTGGAGCTGAAGGCCGCGCTCGAGAACCGCTTCGCGCACCTGCCCAACGGCGGCATGAACTACGCGTTCCACATCGATGCGAGCCTGTACGCGAAATACCTGCGCACCTTCAGCGAGCGCTACGGCGTGCAGCGGCTGGAAGGCAAGATCGCGGAGGTGCGCACCGACGAGGCGTCGGGCCACATCCGCGCCCTGCGGCTCGATTCGGGCGCGGAGATCGAGGGCGACCTGTTCATCGACTGCACGGGATTCCGCGGCCTGCTGATAGGGCAGACGCTGAAGGTGCCCTACCAGGACTGGACGCACTGGCTGCCGTGCGACAGCGCGGTCGCGGTGCAGACCGAATCGGTGGGCGACGCGATCCCCTACACGCGCTCGATCGCGCGCGAAGCCGGCTGGCAGTGGCGCATCCCGCTGCAGCATCGCGTGGGCAACGGCATGGTGTTCTGCAGCCGCTACATCGACGACGCCGCGGCCACGGCGCGCCTGATGGGCGTGATCGAGGGCAAGCCCCTGATCACGCCGCGCGTGCTGAAGTTCAAGCCCGGCCAGCGCCTGAAGACCTGGAGCGGCAACTGCGTCGCGATCGGCCTCGCGAGCGGCTTCATCGAACCGCTGGAGTCCACCAGCATCCACCTGATCCAGCGCGGCATCATTCGTCTGATGCAGATGTTCCCGGCCGCTGGCATCGAGCCCTCCGACGTCGACGAGTACAACCAGCAGACCAGCGCGGAGATCGAGCACATCCGCGACTTCATCGTGCTGCACTACCACGTGACGAACCGACGCGACACGCCGTTCTGGAATGCGTGCCGCGAGATGGAGATCCCGCCGTCGCTCAAGCACCGCATCGCGCTGTTCCGCGAGACGGGGCGCGTGTTCCGCGTGCCGAACGAACTGTTCGCGGAGAACTCCTGGATCCAGGTCATGCTCGGCCAGGGCATCCTGCCCAAGCAGCACCACCCGGTCGCGGACCTGATGGGCGACGAGGAACTGTCGGGGTTCCTCGGCGGCATCCGCTCGACCGTGGAGCGCACGGTGCGGCAACTGCCCTCGCACCAGGCGTACGTGGAGCGGTATTGCGCCATACCCAGTCGTCAGTCTGCTGTCGGCTGAATCGACAGTCCCGACACCGTGCTCGCGACCCGACACCCAGCCTCCCGTCGCCCCCGCGCAGGCGGGGGCCCAGTGACTTTGCTTCGCATCGCGGGGCAGCCCGAAGTCAAAGTCACTGGGCTCCCGCCTGCGCGGGAGCGACGTGAGGGGGTGTGTGCCGGTCCGGGTTCCCATCCATCGACGTTTTGCGCCTGGGTGCTGAGTATCCTGCTGCTGGTTGCGGGTCGATCCGATGCTGGCGAACCCGAGCGGTTCCCGTGGCCGGACGGCGCAAAGGCCGCGGTCAGCCTGCAATACGACGATGCGCTCGATTCGCACCTGGACCACGCGATTCCCGCTTTGGATCGACATGGCCTGAAGGGCAGTTTCTACCTCACCTTGTCCGCGAAATCGGTCGCCGCGCGCATGCCCGCATGGCGCGCCGCGGCGGCGGGCGGGCATGAACTCGCGAACCACACCTTGTTCCACGCATGCTCGGGCAGCGTTGCCGGCCGCGACTGGATCACGCCGGAGACCGACCTCGACCGGATCCCGGCGGCGCAACTCGTCGCGCAGATCCGCGTCGGCAACACGATGCTCAACGCCATCGACGGCAAGCGCGAGCGCACGTTCAGCGTGCCGTGCGGTGACCTGCTCGCCGCAGGTGAGGCCTACCTGCCGAAGATCCGCGACGACTTCGTCGCGATCAAGTCCGGTGTCGGCGGCGTGATCGCGGACATGAGGGACCTCGACCCGTATGGCGTGCTCGTCGCCACGCCGATCGACCTCACGGGCGAGCAGTTGATTGCGATCGCGAAACAGGCCGCGGACAACGGCACGCTCGCGAGCTTCACGTTCCACGGCGTCGGCGGCGACTACCTCGCCGTCTCCAACGAAGCGCACGACGCCCTGCTCGCGCACCTCGCCGCGCATCGCGACGTGTACTGGACCGACACGTTCCTCAACATCATGCGCTACGCGAAGGCGAGGCGGGCACGCTCCTCCCCGTAGGGCGCAGTGCGCCTAAGGCGCTCTCCGGCGCTTTCCCGTGACGTTCCTCGAAGAGCCGCGGAGAGCGCCTGCGGCGCACTCCGCGCTACGAGGCGGACAACACGCGTGGGCATGCGCGCGCCCGCGGCTGCGTCCGTGCGGGGCCCGCAGGGTTACACCAAGGCGCAGCGCGTGCGCCCACCCCCGTAGGCCGGAGTGCGCCACAGGCGCTCTCCGGCGCTTTCCCGTGACGTGACCCGAAGAGCCGCGGAGAGCGCCTGCGGCGCACTCCGCGCTACGAGGCAGGCGAGAGCCGCGTGGGCATGCGCGTGCCCGCGGCTACTTCGGTGCGGGGCCCGTCGACCTGCGCAACTGCAGCGTGTACGGCACCACCAGCATGCGGCCCGAGCCGTGCTTCTTGATCGATGCGAGCAGTTCCAGGGTCGCGAGTCGACCCATGTCGCGGCTCGGCTGACGCACGGTGGTGAGCGCGGGAAAGATGTGGTTCGACATGGGCGTGTCGTCGAACCCGCACACGGACAGTTCCTCGGGAATCCGGATGCCGCGATCCAGCGCCACGCGCATGACGCCGGCGGCCATGTCGTCGTTCGCGGCGAATACCGCGGTGGGCGGCTGCTTGAGTCCGAGCAGGATCTCCGCGCCACGCTCGCCCGATTCGAACGAGAACTGGCCGTCCACGACCAGCGAGGCGTCGTAGCGCAGCCCGGCGCGTTCGAGTCCCTGGCGATAGCCGGTGAGCCGCCACCCGCTGGCGCCGTGGGCCGGATGCCCGATGATGTGCGCGATGCGGCGATGACCGAGCGAGACCAGGTGCGTGACGATGTCGTACGCGGCCTGGGTCTCGTCCATGGCCACGCCCGCGCACTTCTTCTGGTTCCTGGGCGAGACGCTGGCATAGGGGATGTCGAGGTCGGCCAGGTGCCGGAGCAGGGCAGGGGAGTCGGTGATCGGCGGCGTGAGCACCAATCCGTCCGGTTGCGAGCGCGCGATCAGCGCATCCACGCCCTCGATCAGCTTCGGGCCCTCCACCGGCAGCGGGCAGATCACCATGCTGTACTGGTCCGCCTCGCAGCCCGCCAGCACGCCCTCGATGATCTCCATGAGGTAGTTGGCCGAGGGGTTGTTGTAGAGCATCGCGATCAGGAACGACTTGCGACCGGCGAGGCTGCGCGCGGAGAACAGCGGCGTGTACTTGAGCGACTCGACCGCCTCGAGCACGCGCGCGCGGGTGTCGTCCTTCACGTTGGGTTCGCGGTTGAGGACCCGGGAGACGGTCTTCATCGACACCCCGGCCGCTTCGGCGACATCCTCGATGCGAACTCTGGAAGCCATGGGCACTCGCAGGAACGAAACGTCGACGATTCCGGCGCTGGCGTTGACTGACAGCGGTGTCAGTACCGACGGCGACGGGCGAGGAAGTATAACCGTCCGCGGCCCCCGACGCGGCACGCGACGGCCGGATCGCGCGCCGACCCACTCACCCTCGTAGGAGCGCGCGTGAGCGCGCGAAGCGGGATCGCCTCCGGCTGCCGAATGCCGTCGGTGACCTCAGCCTTTCGTCGCGGCCCGAGATGGGCCATCGGCCCGGCGATCGCGCGCTGACGCGCGCTCCTACCGTGCAACCGCTGGGGACGTGGAATTGGTCCCGGATTCTTCGCCGCGCGACGCATTGGCGGCGGCGACTTCGGCCTGCGTCGTTGCCGGATCGGCAACTCGAGGGCAGTGCAGAGGGCACCGATCAGGGACAACCGGCATCCCGCGCACCAGGTTCAAGAGGGACTGGCCTTGAGAGGCGAACGCCAGGATGGCTTCCCGCCAGTTCCCTCGCGCCGCTGCGACGCAGGTGCACCGCCCTGATTCCCGATCGTGCCCCCGGGATCCCGGCCGGTGCCCGGACCTCATCACGCCAGCGGTTGCTGAAACCCCTGTTTCCAAGCTATGACAGCGCTATCATTTTACTTCGATCCGCGCCAGAATCCGCGGGTCGGTGCGACGCCCGGGACCCGTCCCGCATGCATCGCTCGCGCGCGACCCAGCAGTCCCACGCCACCCATGCCCCGGAGAACGACAGATGGCACAGGCAATCTCCACCGCACCGATCGACCTGCCCGTCCACCCGGGCGCCGCCGCGGGCGACACGCAGGACCACACCCGGTCGCTGGTCATCGTCACCCTGCTGTTCTTCATGTGGGGCCTGCTCACCTCGTTGAACGACGTGCTCATCCCGCACCTGAAGTCGGTCTATACCCTCAGCTACGTGCAGGCCATGCTCGTGCAGTTCTGCTTCTTCGGCGCCTATTTCATCGTTTCGGTGCCCGCCGGCGCGCTGATCAGGCGCATCGGCTACCAGAACGGCGCGGTGACCGGGCTCATGGTGGCGGCCGCCGGATGCGCGCTGTTCTACCCGGCCGCGAACAGCGGTTACGCCCTGTTCCTGTTCGCGTTCTTCGTGCTCGCCGCGGGCATCACCGTGCTGCAGGTGGCGGCGAACCCCTACGTCACGGTGCTCGGCGAGGCCCGGACCGCCTCGAGCCGCCTCACGCTGACGCAGGCGTTCAATTCGCTCGGCACCACGGTGGGGCCGCTGTTCGGCAGCATCCTGATCCTCTCCAGCGGCGTGCTCGCGGGCAGCCCCGATCCCGCCCAGATGAGCGCTGCCGAACTGGCGGCGTACCACGTGAAGGAAGCCGAGGCGGTGCAGCTGCCTTATCTCGCCCTCTCCGGCGCGCTGCTGCTGCTCGCGGTGCTGTTCGCCATGGCGCGGCTGCCGAAGGTCTCGCATGGCGAGGACGCAGCGCCGGTTGCCGCCGGTGCGGCCATCCGCTCGGCCCTGTCGCATCCCACCCTGGCGCTGGGCGCGGTCGCGATCTTCCTGTACGTGGGGGCGGAGGTCAGCATCGGCAGCTTCCTGGTCAACTTCTTCGCCGAGCGGCACATTGCCGCGCTGCCCGCCGCCGAGGCCGCGAAGCTGGTGAGCTACTACTGGGGCTTCGCCATGGTCGGCCGCTTCATCGGCTTCGCCGTGATGCGCAAGGTCAGCCCGGGCCGGACGCTCGCGTTCAATGCCGCCTGCTCGATGGCACTGATCCTGGTCGCGATCCTGGGCCACGGCGCGCTCGCGATGTGGGCCATCCTCGGCGTGGGCCTGTTCAACTCGATCATGTTCCCGACCATTTTCAGCATGGCGCTGCACCGACTGGGCGCGCAGACCGGCCAGGGCTCGGGCATCCTGTGCATGGCGATCGTCGGTGGCGCCATCGTGCCGTTCCTGCAGGGCGCGCTGGCGGATCGGTTCGGCGTGCAGCTGTCGTTCTGGCTGCCCTGGATCTGCTACGGCTACATCCTGTACTTCGGGCTCAAGTTCGCGCGCCTGTACCAGACGTCCGAGCACACGCCGGCGGGGTGAGTTGCTTCGGGCGTGGAACCGGGTGGACCGGCTTCGCGCTGGACGTCCCGGTTCCCGTTCGACCTGTCGGGCGCTAAAGCCGGGGAAACGCGTTCCGGATCAGCGCGTTTCCACCACGGCATCGAAGACCGAGGCCGGCTGCACCGTCACGCGGGTGGAAAACCCGCACAGCAGCACTGTCGTCAGCGCCGCGCCCAGCAACCAGGCCAGCAAGGCGGTGCGACGGGTGCGACCGGCAGACGATGGGGCCGAGGGGCAGGAGGCGGTACGGTTCATGGCAGTCTCGATGGGGTTCCAGTCACCCAAGGGATACGGGGAAATCCGACCATCGATTACAGCCCCCTGGCGCCCGCCGGGGTTGCCGGCAGACCGGATCGTCACCCGCCCACACGATCGGCGCGTGCTGTTAAAGTTCCGAGCCAGTTCCCTGGGATTCCGTCGATGGTCCTGACCCACACCCCGACCACTGGGCTTGGCGTGCGTGCGCCCGAGTTCAGCTTGCCGGGCACGGATGGCCGGACGCACACGCTGCAGAGCTGCCGCGGACCCATGGGCCTGCTCGTGGCGTTCATCTGCAACCACTGCCCGTACGTGCAGGCCATCCGCGAGCGGCTGGTGTCCGATGCGCGCGAACTGCAGTCGGTCGGCATCGGCGTGGTCGCGATCAGCGCGAACGACCCCACGGAGTACCCCGAGGACTCGTTCGAGAGCATGAAGGTCGTGGCGAAGGAATACGCCTTCCCGTTCCCCTACCTCTACGACCAGAGCCAGGCCGTGGCGCGCGCCTATGGCGCCGTCTGCACGCCCGACTTCTTCGGCTACAACGCCATGCAGGAACTGCAGTACCGCGGCCGGCTCGACGCCGCCCACCGCGGCCCGCGCGATGCGACCATGAAGCGCGAACTGGTCGATGCCATGTTCGAGATCGCCCGCACCGGCCGCACCCGCATGACCCAGGTGCCGAGCATGGGCTGCAACATCAAGTACCGCGCCTGACCCGACCGCGCTTCCCGATTCGCGGCGCCTTCCGCACGAGACGCCGGACGATTCCAGTTCCACGCCCGTCGCCGACCCGATCCCCGTTGCGCCCGGCTGGGCGCGCCCGGCGCCGCGGACGGCCGGCGACGACGCGCCCTGACACCCGGTTCCAGTCGATTCCGGGCGCGTTCGTGGCACGACGAAGTTCGAATGCCGGATTAACCGACTCCTACGTTTTCGCCCTCTAGCGTCCCAGCCCTCCACGGAGGGATGCCGCGCGGTGAACGAAGACGTAGACCTGGCCTACCTGCGCCGTCGCCGGCATCGACAAGCGACAGCACCCGCACCGCAGCGGCACCGCGGCGTACTCACCGCCGTCCTGGTCGGCCACGGCATGATGCTGGTGCTCGTCGCGCGGCTGATGGTCGCCGGTCCGGGCGCTCCCCAGGAGGATCCGCGCGAGTCGGTCCTGGTCGTGGAACTCCTTCCGGAGACGAGCTACTCGCCGCGCGTATCCGACGAGGCGTCACGATCCGTCGCCGAATCCGCGATCCCGAAACGTGCGACGCGACCACTCCCCACGCGCGCGATCGCCGACGACGGGTACCACGCAACCACGCCAGGCGACACCGCCGCGCCCACGACCGCAGAGTCACCCACGTCCGTACTGTTCAATCCCGACGGCTCGCTCAGGCTCCCCGAGGCCTTGCCTGGGGCATCCGCGGGCGAAAAGCCGTTCCAGGCCCCCGTCGCCGCCGCCCTGCCGACACCCCGCAACCCGGTGCGGTACCGCGCCACGCGCTTCGATCCCGCCTGGAAACCCGACAGCGAAACGCTGCTCGATCGCGCCTTCCGCGCCATCACCATCGAGAAGGCCTACGACACCGCCTACGGCACCCGCTTCCAGTGCAGCTGGCTGCTGGTGATCGGCGGCTGCGGCTGGGGCCTGACCCCGCGCGAACCGGCGAAACCCGCACCCTGGCTGGCCGTCGCGGGCGAACTGGCGCCCGAGCCGGTGCGACGGGAATCGCGGTGGGATTCCGACCCGCTCGAATGAACCCGCTCGACGCGCACGGCGAACGTCGCCTCGCATCGGGCGCCCGGCGCGCTGGATAGCGGATAGACTTCACGCCGCTTGTCGAGGTACCTGACAAGCTCCCGAAATGGATCGTCGCGAGCTGCGCGCCTGTAGCTCAGTTGGATAGAGCACCAGGCTTCGAACCTGGTGGTCGGGGGTTCGAGTCCCTCCGGGCGCGCCAATTATTCCTACTGCTGATCACTCCGGTACGCGATCGCCGCGCCGAATGCTCGAAGCACACGCAAGCCCGCGACCTTGCTGCAACCACCTCTTTGACCCCTTTGCTGGCCTGTACACGCCCGTGACCTGGAGGCCGCAGGGCCAGCTCAAGCCAGCCGCCTCCAGCGCACGCATTGGCACTGACCGGTGACGCATCGGCGTGATCCGGGTCAGAATCGATCCATCGCGGCGAAAGCCGTGGGGAGACTTCTACGTCAGGATCGAGCGATGACGCATCCACGCTGTCGGAGCAGGTCGTGCGCCGCCGATGCGCCACGCTGGCGGCATTCGCGGGAACTGTCTGCGCCGGACTGGACCTGCGTTGCCCGAAAGCGCCCGCCATTGAGTGCGGTCCAGGCCGGATCAGGCGGCAGCGCCTGGTGCCGAGCGTTCTCGAGCGTCCTTGTGCCCAGGGGGCCAGCCCTGTGCGCCGGAGTTCCGGGAACGGCCTCGAGGATGATCAACGCCGGGCATTCGAGTGCGATCGGCGCCGTGTGGGGTGCCCGCGAATCTCGTCGGGCAGCGCCGGCACGTGGTGCTGGAGGGACACGAACCTGGAACCGCGGGCAAGTGCGTCCGGGGTGGTCTCAGCGCACGTTGTCCGGCGCCGCCATCCGCTGCGGTGCTTGCTCGCCGCCGGTCCGCGACCAGATCCCCGGATCGCACGCGTGAAGATTCGCCGCGCGAACGAGCTCATCACCGGCACGATCGCCCTGCTTTCGCTCGCGGCGACGGTCTGCCTGCTGCTGGCGAGAAGCGCCTGGACGGATGCGCAGGATGCGTACGCGGCTCGCCGCCAGATGCTGTCCCACAGCACGCAACTGGCGGACGCCAGCGAGCGACTGACCGGCGCCGTGCGCGCGTACGCGGCGACGGGGGAGCAGCGCTACCTCGATGAGTTCCGCCGCGAACTCGAGGTGGATCGCAATCGGGACCGGGCCATGGCCGCGCTGACCCGATTGCAGCTCAATGCCGACGAGCTCGAACTCATCGCGAGCGCCAAGCGCAACTCGGACCGGCTGGTGACGCTCGAGAACCGGGCCTTCGCGGCGGTCGCCCAAGGCCAGGTGCCGACTGCCATCGCGATCGTGTACGGCGACGAATACCAGGCCGCGAAACGCTCGATCATGGAGCCGATCGCCGAGTTCCAGCTGCGGCTCGACCAGCGCCTGACCGGCATGGCGGATGCCCTGGGTGAGCGCGCACGCAACCTGAGCGACGCGGCGCTGTTCGCGCTGCTGCTCGACGCGACGGCGGTCCTGGCGGCGCTCGTGCTCTTCTACCGCCGACGCGTCATCCATCCGCTCAGCGACCTGGACCGCGACCTCAGGAACCTGGCCAGCCGCGGCCAGGACGTCAGGTTCGGCTACCAGGACGACGGCACCGAGATCGGCGAACTCGCGCGCTCGATCGAGAAGTATCGGCTGTCCGTGGTGGCGGCCGAGCGCGAGCGCTGGGTCAAGACCAGCCTCGCGGACATCGCGGAGCGGCTCCAGGCCGTCGAGGACCCGGAGGCCTTCGGTCGCCCCCTGCTGTCGGCGCTGGTGCCGCTGCTGGGCGGCGGTTGCGCGACCTTCTGCCTGCGCCAGGAGCACGACCAGCGCTTCCATTTCTCGCAAGGCTACGGGCTGGCAGAGGGCGAGCGCTGCGAGCCGTTCGCCTCGGGCACGGGCATCGCGGGACAGGCCGCGGCCGAACGCCGGCAGATCCGCTTGGATGGGGTCCCGGAAGGCTACCTGCGCATCGGTTCGTCGCTGGGCGCCGCGACGCCGCGCGCGCTCGCGGCGGTTCCGTTGCTCACGGCGGACGGCGTGCTCGCGGTCATGGAGATCGCGACGTTCGCCGCCCTGACCACGCCACAATCCGCGTTGCTGGACGAGGTGGCGGTCATGGCGGCGGCCACGCTGGACCGGCTGCTGGCCATCGTCCGCACGCGGCGGCTGCTGGACCAGGTCCGCGCGAGCGAGGCCGAACTGCGCCACAGCAACTTCCTGGCCGACAGCGCCCTGGACCTCACGCTCTCGGGGTACTGGCACGTGCCCCTGGACGGCTCGGGCGGGTACAACTCCTCCGAGCGCGCTGCGCGCATCTTCGGCGACCCGCCCTCGCCGGGCCACCGCTACACCATCGAACACTGGACCCGGCAGATGCTCGCAGGCGACGAGGCGGCCGGCCGCGCGACGCTGGCGAACTTCGAGGCGGCGATCGCCGGCAGCGTCCCGGTGTACGACGCCACCTATGCCTACCGCCGCCCGGTCGATGATCGCGTGGTGTGGATCCACGCCCTCGGCCACGTGGTGAAGGGCGAGGACGGTCGGCCGACCGACATCTTCGGCGTCACCCAGGACATCACTGCCTTCAAGCACCTGGAACTGGCATTGATCGGCGCGAAGGAGAAGGCCGAGGAAGCCACGCAGCTGAAGTCCATGTTCCTCGCGAACATGAGCCACGAAATCCGCACGCCGATGAACGCCATCCTGGGGCTCTCCCATCTCGCGCTGCGCACGCCGCTCAACGAACGTCAGCGCGACTACCTCGAGAAGATCCATGATGCCGGGACGGCCCTGCTGGCGATCATCAACGACATCCTCGACTTCTCGAAGATCGAAGCGGGGAAGCTCGGCATCGAGCACACCGCGTTCCGGCTCGACGATGTGATCGATTCGGTGAGCACCCTCACCGCCCAGAAGGCCCACGAGAAGGGGATCGAATTCCTCGCGCACGTGCCGGCCGCGATGCCGCAGAACCTGGTCGGCGACCCGGTGCGGCTCGGACAGATCCTGACCAACCTGGTCAACAACGCGGTGAAGTTCACCGAGCGCGGCGAGATCCGCTTGCACGCCGAACTGCTGGAGCGTTCCGGCACGCAGTGCGAGCTCGGCTTCTCGGTGCGCGACACCGGCATCGGCATGACGCGCGAGCAGTCCGAGCGCCTGTTCCAGCCCTTCACCCAGGCGGACATGTCGACCGCGCGCAAGTACGGCGGCACCGGGCTCGGGCTGTCGATCTGCCAGCGGCTGGTCGAGCTGATGGGCGGGCGCATCCGGCTCGAGAGCGAGCCCGGGCGCGGCACCACGGTGTCGTTCACCGTGCGGGTCGGGCTGGCCGACGCGCCACCCGTGCCGAAGCGGATCCCGGAACGGCTCGCCCGTCTCGAGGTGCTGGTGGCCGACGACAACCCGGCGGCACGTGAGGTGATTTCGGAAGCACTGCAGGGGATCGTCGGAAGCATCAGCGCGGTCGCCTCCGGCGATGAAGCACTGGCGGCGATCCGGCAGCGGGATGCGGACCAGCCCTTCGACGTGGCGTTCCTGGACTGGCGCATGCCCGGCCTGGATGGCCTGCAGACCGCGCGCCGGGTGCGCGAAGACCCGAGCCTTCGTCATGCGCCCGCGCTGGTGCTGGTAACCGCGTTCGGTCGCGACGATGCGCGCGAGGAATCCGGCCCGCTGAAACTCGAGGGTTTCCTGTCCAAGCCGGTCACGCGTTCGATGCTCCTGGATTGCCTGGTGGACCTGTTTGCCGACCCGGACGGCACGTCGGCCGCCGCCACCGCCGCCGCGCGCGACGAACCGCGGTTCCCCGGTCTGCGCGTGCTGCTGGCCGAGGACAATGCGATCAACCAGCAGATCGCCGTGGAACTGCTGACGGCCACCGGCGCCGATGTCGAGGTGGCGAACAACGGACGGGAAGCGCTCGCGCGGCTCTCCTCGGGTACGCGATTCGACCTCGTGCTCATGGATCTGCAGATGCCGGACATGGACGGCTTCGAGGCCACGCGGCGGCTGCGCGAAGACCCGAGCACGGCGGGGTTGCCGATCATCGCCATGACGGCGCACGCGACCCTGAACGAACGTCGACGCTGCCTCGACGCCGGCATGGTCGACCACGTCGCGAAGCCGATCGATCCTGCCGCGCTGTTCGCCGCCGTGGCACGCTGGTGCAGGCCGGCAGGCGCATCGCTGCCGGTGGCGCCGCAGCCGCCCGTGGCGCGCCCGGACCTGCCGGTCATCGACGGACTGGATGCCGAGGGCGGCCTGCGCCGCGTCGGCGGCAATCGATCCCTGTACCTGAAGCTGTTGCGCCAGTTCCTGGCGATGGAATCGACGCCCGACGAGATCGCCAGGGCGATCCACCAGAACGACGGGTCGACGGCGGAACGGCTCGCGCACACGCTCGCCGGCGTCGCCGCCAATCTCGGCGCGGACCGGGTGCGCGAACTCGCGACGCGACTCGAGCGCGACCTCAGGGCACGCGCGGCGGCGCCCGCAACGACCGCGTCGCTCGCGGAACTGCAGTCGTTTTTCGAGCGGTTCGCCACCGCGCTGCGTGCCGCGCTTCCCGGAATCGACCCGCCCGCACGCATCGAGGAAACGCAGGCACCGGAGCGGATTTCGGAGTCGATCGCGGAACTGGATGCCTTGCTGACGGATTACGACGTGTCCGCCGCCGAGCGCTTCGAGGCGCTGCGCGAACCGCTGCGCGTCCGTCTTGCGCCCGCGCCATTCGCCGAGATCGAGCGCGCGATCGCCGGCTTCGATTTCGCCGCGGCCCTCGCCGCCCTGCGCTCGGCGCTCCCCCGGCAGGGGAGCGGGCCGAGATGAGCGGTGCACCCGCCAGCGCTCGCATCCTGATCGTCGAGGACGCGCCGGCGAACATCCAGGTGCTGTCCACCCTCCTGCGCGGGCAGGGCTACCAGATCAGCGTGGCGACGAGCGGCCGGCAGGCCCTCGACGTCCTGGCGCGCGTGCGGCCGGACCTGATCCTGCTCGACGTGATGATGCCGGAGGTCGACGGCTTCGAAACCTGCCGGCGGATCAAGGCCACGCCCGAATGGCGTGACATTCCGATCATCTTCGTCACCGGCAGGACGGAGACCAGCGACATCGTGCGCGGATTCGAGCTCGCCGCGGTGGATTACGTCGCCAAGCCCTTCCAGTCGCACGAACTGCTGGCGCGCGTGGCGACCCACCTGGCGATGGATCGACTGCGCCGCGAGAACGAACAGCTGGTGCGCGACGAGGCGGAGGTCGCGCGCCATCGATCGGTGGCGCAGATGGTGGCCGGCGTGGCGCACGAGATCAACACGCCGCTCGGCATCATCGCCACGGCCGCCGACCTGATCGCGCGCCGCCTGGACCAGCCGGCGCTGGCGCCGCTCGCGGCGGATCCGGATGCACAGGCCGTCGTCGAGGACCTGCGCGATGCCAGTGCCCTGATCGCGCGCAATGCCGCGCGGGCCCACAAACTGGTGCAGGACTTCAAGAAGGTCTCGGTGAACCAGATCACCGATGTCCGCGAGCCGACCCTGCTCGCCGAGGTGGTGGCCGAGACCGTGCACCTGTTCGAACTCTCGGCCCGGCAGTCGCGCCTGCAGGTCACGGTCGTGAACCGGCTGCCCGATGGGCTCGGCCCCTGGCTGGGCTACGCGGGGTCGCTCTCGCAGGTCCTGCTGAACCTGCTCAGCAATGCCCAGCGCTACGCGTATCCCGCCAATGTCGGCGGCGCCGTCGAGATCACCCTGGAAGCCGACGCCAGCGTCGATCCCGCTGGCTACCGCATCGTGGTGCGCGACTTCGGCCAGGGCATCACGCCGGAGAACCTGCCGCGCATCTTCGAACCGTTCTTCACCACCGGGCGCGGCCAGGGCGGCAGCGGCCTGGGCATGGCGATCGTCTACAACCTCATGACCGTGCATCTCCAGGGCGGCATCGCCCTGCAGTCCAGGCCCGGCGAAGGCACCGAGGTGACGCTCACCCTGCCCAGGGAAGTGGCCGCGTGAGGCAGCATCCTGGTTCTCTGTATCGGTGACCATGCGTCACGTCGCTCCCGCGCAGGCGGGAGCCCAGTGACTTTGGCTTTTCCTCGAAGCCAGGGCCAAGTCACTGGGCCTCCGCCAGCGCGCGGGCGACGACC
>Ga0315912_10001231_pt1 | contig 33180 bp, 21 predicted proteins | sample VfabasoilMG_FD_204469 | JGI IMG/M metagenome (GOLD analysis project Ga0315912, IMG submission 204469) | Garden soil microbial communities collected in Santa Monica, California, United States - V. faba soil | ecosystem: Environmental > Terrestrial > Soil > Garden | place: USA: California...
GAAGTCGGACCGGCGTCTGACGCGGCGCAGTAGTCCAGTTGTTTGGGCGAGGCAAATGATGTGACTGCCTGCCTCGAGGACTCACGATGAACCGTTCGTTCGCGAGAATTGCACGGATTGCCCAAATTGTTGCCGCCACCGGGGTCGTATTGGCCTGCGAGTCGATAAAGAATGAGGCGAATACCGGCAAGGCCGTCATCTCGTCGGTTTGTCTTGACTGTCATAGCGACGCAGAACGCGCCGGCGAGCTGACTCTGGAGGGGCGAGATCTCTACGAAATAGCCTCTCACGCGGCAGTTTGGGAAAAGGTCGTGCGAAAAGTGCGTTCCGGCATGATGCCACCTATCGACGGGCCCAAGCTTGACGCTGAGTCGCGCGCTGGATTGATTAATTGGCTCGAAGATGAGCTTGATCGCGCAGCGGCGATGCGGCCAAGGCCAGGGCGCATTCCCGCGTTCCACCGTCTGAATCGAAACGAGTACCAGAACGCGATTCACGATTTGCTCGACGTTGACATCGAGGTTTCTGGGTTGTTACCAAGCGACGATTCAAGCTACGGCTTTGACAATATTGCCGGTGTGCTGAAGGTGTCTCCGCTCCTTCTCGAGCGTTACTTGGTGGCGGCCGAGAAGGTGAGCCGCCTGGCAGTTGGTGTCCCGACGGGGCAAGAGTCCATCGACTACTACAGAGTGCCGGACGATCTATCACAGGAAGGACGGCTTCCCGATCTGCCATTTGGTACGCGCGGTGGTACGTCGATCGACTACACGGCGCCAATTGACGCCGAGTATGTCGTTGCCGCAAAGCTCGCTCGCGACATGAACGAGCAAGTGCCGGCTTGGTCGGAGCCGCAGCACCTCGAGATTAGCGTGGACGGTGCTCGCGTTGCGCTCTTTACGTTGGACGGCGTCAAAGAGTCGCCTCCCGAGGACGAGCGCGACCTTACGAATCAGATCGTACAGATTCGATCGCGCTTTCGGCTCAGTCCTGCGGATCGCGCCGCACGCAATCGTGCAGATGACGATTGGCAGGTACGTGTGCAATTAAGCGCCGGTCGCCACGAGGTTGTAGCCGCGTTTATTTCGACGACCGCCACGCTGGATGAAGGCTCGCGGTTGCCTTTCGAGCGCCCATATCCGGGCTACATAAACATTCCCGAGACCCGTAGAGGCGCTTACCTCCGTTCGATCGAGATCACCGGGCCTTTCGATGCGCCCGATCGAACTAGCGACCGTAGCCGAGAGCGAGTTTTCGTCTGCGCGCCAGCAAAGGATGATCAATCCGAACGCATTGCCGAATGTGCGCGCCGGATCTTGTCAACGCTGGTTCGACGAGGCTATCGCAGGAACGTGTCGGACTCGGATATCGAGCCGTTCATGAATCTTTACTATGAAGCGTCCGCGAAAGAGGGCTTCGATGAGGGCATTCGAATTGCACTGAAGCGTCTGCTAATCAGTCCGGAATTCATCTACCGCGTAGAAGTGAACACTGACGAGGAGGAAGGAGAGCCACATCATGTCAGCGGTTTTGACCTCGCTTCACGATTGTCGTTCTTTTTGTGGAGCAGTATCCCTGATGACGAGCTGCTGAACGTCGCCGCAAGCGGCCGTCTTGGAGATAGAGCTGAGCTCGTCCGACAAGTGCAGAGGATGGTCGCGGATCCGAAATCGGAGCGATTTGCAAAAAATTTCGCTGGTCAATGGCTGTTTCTCCGAAATCTAGATGCGGCTGTTCCCGTTCAAACGAAATTCCCCGACTTCGATGACACCCTCCGGCAAGGCTTGCGCCGGGAGACTGAGCTGTTCTTCGCGAGCGTCGTGAGCGAAGACCGTCCCGTAACTGATCTGTTGCGCGCGGACTATTCCTTCATGAACGAGCGAGTTGCTCGCCACTACGGAATTCGTGGCGTGAAGGGAAGTCATTTTCGACGTGTGACGTTTGACCACGATAACCCGCGGCGAGGTTTGCTCGGGCAAGGAAGCATTTTGACCGTGACTTCTCGTCCTGATCGGACGTCACCAGTGGTACGCGGCAAGTGGGTGCTAGAGAATCTGTTCGGAACTGCGCCGCCCGATCCACCTGCGGACGTACCAGGTCTCGTGGAAACCGATGGGGCTGGGACAGCGCTTTCGATGCGGGACCGGCTCGCCGCACACCGGAACAACCCGGCATGTGCGAGTTGCCATGCGGTGATGGATCCGATCGGATTTTCGCTGGAGAACTACGATGCCGTCGGCCGGTGGAGGGTATTGGGCGACGCGGAAGAAACGATCGACGCAAGCGGGACGCTCCCCGACGGCACAATTCTGACCGGCCCTAGTGAGCTCAATGAAGCACTAGTAGCGTCGGATCTTTTTGTCCAAGCGTTGACCGAAAAGTTGCTAACGTACTCGCTTGGTCGCGGTCTCGAAACATTCGATATGCCATCCGTGCGCGCAATCGTGCGGGAGAGCGCTCGTGATGAGCATCGCTTCTCTTCTCTGCTTGTCGGGATTGTCATGAGCCCGGCTTTTAGGATGAGAAGTGCGAGCTCCGAGAATAGTGCGGTGCAGGTTGCTGCCATTGGACCGGTCGAATGATCTTCGTCACTAAACGCGCGCTTTCAAGAAGAACCCTGCTGCGTGGTGTCGGCACCGCGATCTCGCTGCCGCTACTAAGCGCAATGGTGCCGGCGCTATCGGCAACCGCACCGTCGTTACCGAAGCGCATCGGCTTCATCTACATGCCGAACGGCGTGGCCATGAACTTCACGGGGATGGACTACTGGACTCCGAGGGAGCTAGGCCGAGACATGCAATTGTCTCCGATCCTGGCGCCACTCGCGCCTTTTCGCGACCGGGTTTCCGTGGTTAGCGGACTGACGCATCATCAAGCCGACGCGCTCGACGACGGCGCCAATGGCGACCATACCCGGGCAACGAGCTCTTGGCTGACGGGCGCTCACTCGAAGCGCACCGAAGGGGCCGATGTCGAGACCGGAGTGTCAGCTGATCAGATCGCGGCCCAGGCTCTTGGGAACGACACGGCGCTGCCGTCACTGGAGCTGGGCATCGACCAGAATTTTCTGTCTGGACAATGCGAGAACGGCTACAGCTGCATCTATCTCAATACGTTGGCTTGGCGGACGGCGACGTCTCCACTCCCGACTGAGATTAACCCGCGACTTGTCTTTGAACGACTATTTGGGGACGGCGGGACGGTTGAACAACGTACAGCGCTAGCGCAGGAGAACCGAAGTCTGCTTGATTCCGTAACGGACGAGATTACGAGGCTGTCAAAACGAGTCGGTCCTGCTGATCGACGACAGGTGGATGACTTCGTTGAATCAGTTCGGGCGGTCGAGCGGCGCATACAGGCGATCGAATCTCTAACTGACGAAACGGACGTTCCACCAATGCAGAAGCCGCGTGGAATACCTGAGAATTTTCAGGACCACGTGAAACTAATGTATGAGTTGCAGTGGCTCGCGTTCCGATCCGATCTGACGCGCGTCACGACGTTCATGCTCGGCAGGGAATTGAATTTTAGAACTTACCCCGAGATTGGTATCGACGAGGGGCACCATGGACTGTCGCACCATCAAGATCGGGCGGAACAACTCGAGAAGTTGGCCCGCCTCAATGCATATCAAACAAGTCTTTTTGCCTGGTTTCTGGAAAAGCTGCGCTCAACTCCGGAAGGAGACGAAAGTCTCCTTGATCGATCGATTTTTCTCTATGGCGCCGGTTTGAGCAATCCGAATCTGCATGCTCACGTAAACCTGCCGCTTGCTGTCGTTGGTGGCACTCCGAGTCAACACAAAGGTGGTCAGCACATTGCGTTTCCCGAGCACACGCCGATGTCCAATCTGCTCCTGAGCATGTTGTCTATGGTTGGTGCTGAAGCTGTACAACTCGGAGATAGTAGTGGGCCACTCACGATCTAGTTGTCGAGTAAGCCTCGCGATTCCTTTCCCTAGGTGTTCCAAGTTGGCGGGGCTGATGGTCTTTTGGTCGCTGCTGTCGGTGCATCGCGGCAATGCAGCTCCGTCAGAGGATCCTCTGCTGGCGGCCGTCAAAAATGGTGACGTGACGGTGGCACTCTCGCTGACCGCTGCAGTTGACATCGATCCGAACGTGCGTGATGCGGACGGAACATCAGCGCTCATGTGGGCAGTACATCTCGACGAGCCAACCGTTGTCGACGCGCTCCTCAGCCGCGGGGCGAACGCGACCGGTGAAAATCGGTACGGTGTCGGCCCCATGTACCTTGCCGCCCAAAACGGGAATGCCGAAATAATCGAGATGCTGCTTGAACGAGGCGTAGATCCAAATACCGACTTGCCGGGAGGAGAGACTGCGCTCATGACGGCCGCGCGTACCGGGAATGCCGCGGCAATCAACGCCCTAATCAGTGCTGGCGCCAGCGTAAACGCAAGAGAGGGGCTGAAAGGCCAGACGGCCCTCATGTGGGCGGCAGCTGAAAACAATTCGGACGCCGTAACAGCGTTGATCGGGGCCGGAGCAGATGTTGACGCCCGATCGACAGGTGAGTTCACAGCTCTTACCTTTGCCGTGCGCGCTGGTGCCCAGCAGGCTGTTCTTGCGCTGCTTGAAGGCGGCGCCGATTTGAATGACTCTTTGCGCGACGGCACAAGCATGCTTCTGCTAGCCGTTAGCAATGCTCACTACGAGCTCGCAGCGTTCTTGCTCGATCACGGCGCCGACCCAAATGCCAGCGAAAGAGGATGGACCGCATTGCATCAGCTTGCGTGGACGCGCCGCTGGAACCTCGGCAACAATCTTCCCGGGGCCGCAAGAACGGGCACCGTCTCGAGCCTGGAGCTAGTGAGGAAATTGGCAGCCAGCGGAGCCGACATCAATGCACGTCAGAGTCGCGAGCCATTTGACGGGAATCGCAACAAGCTCGACCGCGTTGGAGCAACCCCGCTCTTGCTTGCAGCGAAAGCGTGCGACATGCCGCTCTTGCGCTTGCTCGTTGATCTCGGTGCGGATCCCTCGATTGCAACGGCGGATGGAACAACTGCTTTGATGGCCGCCGCCGGCGTTGGGATTTGGGCTCCCGGCGAAAATCCTGGCACGCATGAAGAGGCTCTCGCTGCTGTCGACTTGCTACTTGCAGTCGGAGGAGCAGACGTCAACGCGGTCAACTCGCACGGCGATACTGCCTTGCACGGTGCTGTCTATCGCGGTGGCGCAATACAGGTCATCGAACGACTGGTTGCTAAGGGTGCAAGACTTGACGCTACGAACGCATTGGGATGGACTCCCCTGATCGCTGCGGACGGTGTTGAATACACCCCGAATGTTCTGAAGCGTTATCCCGAGGCGGCCGCGCTGATTAGACGCCTCGCTGAAGAACATCCAGACGCAGTTAGGTCTGCCGATCAGCGCTAACGAAGTGCTCACGCGCCACTGCGACATCCACGTCGCCTGAGAGCGCAGTCGCGTCCGCGGCCAACGCAGTGAACTCACCGCAGTCGCAGCGATCGTGCCGCGGCTCTCTCCTCTCTCCCGTAGTACGGGTGGTCCGCGCGCCCTGAGCACGTCGACGCGATAACTAGTCGCTGACGTAACGAGGTCGGCTGGCCCATGCCGTCCGAAGTCACGTCTTAGATTGCCGATTTGAACAAACCTCCGTTCTGGTTGGAGCAAGCGCGTCGCGAGCGCTTCTGACTAGCTACGCACTGTCCTAAACACGAACGAGATTGTTGTGCTCTTCCAACACTTAGCGTCGACCGCCTTCGATCCGCGCTCGCAAGTCGCAGATCGATAGTTAGCCGACAGCCAATAACGCCTTCAGATAGGGGGATTCATGCGTCGCACGTGCCTCAATGCGTCAGTTCGTCTTGCTCTGGATCATTGGTTGCTCGCGGTAGTTGCCACGGGCACCGCCTCCTCAGCACTTGCGCAACAGGACCGAGAAACCGAAGAAATCGTCGTTACGGGTTCACGCATTCGACAAGACGGCTTTGAGTCAGCGACGCCGACAACGGTCGTAGGATCTGAATTGCTGAACTCAATGGGCATCGCAAACGTCGGCGATGCTGTCGGGTTGATCCCGCAAAATTCGCAGTTCGTGTCGGATACGAATGTCGGGAACGGAAACTTCAACGTCGGAGCTCAACTCGCCAATCTACGTGGCTTGAATCCGTTTTTCGGAACTAGAACGCTAACGTTGCTGAATACACGGCGTCACGTGCCCACGACAACGGGTGGCGCTGTTGATTTGTCGCTCATTCCTTCCACTTTGGTTTCGCGAGTAGAGACCGTAACGGGCGGAGCGTCGGCAGCTTACGGTTCGGACGCCATAGCGGGCGTGGTGAACATTTTGCTCGACACCGACCTCGAGGGAGTAAAGCTCAATCTCGATTACGCCCAGACGGGTGAGGGCGACGGTAGCGATGTCCATCTCGGCGTCGGTGGCGGCTGGTCGTTCGCGAACGACAGAGGGCACGTCCTGATCGGAGGCGAGTATCAAGACACCAGTTCAATTGACAATTGCACTTCGCGCTCGTGGTGTACGAACGCAGATGCATTGTTCACGAACAATAGCTATCTGCTCAATAACGGGTCTCCGCAGTACGTGATAGGGCCCAATGCCAAGCTAAACGGTGCAACCCAGACAGGGGTGATCGGAGGCGGTTTTTCGGGAATTGCTCCGGCGCAGTTCAACGAGGCTGGCAACGGTTTGGCTCCGTTCGCGAACGGTCAGTTTGGCGGCAACTTCAGCGCCAACGGTTATCGACAGGGTGGTGATGGGACCAACGTTGGTCCGTACAACTACAGGCAGCTTCGACCAGCGAACGAGCGTTACTCGATCCTGGGACACCTGACGTACAACCTGACCGATCGTCTCGAGCTCTTTTCAGAGTTGTCTTATGCGAGCACCGATGCAGTAAGTAAGAGTGCGCTCAATGACAATCCTGGGGCATTCCTTGGGTCGACGATTTATGCCGACAATTTCTATTTGAACCAGTTGGCCGCGCCGCCCGTCGTCGGTCCGTTCGGTCTACCTTTTGCGCGTGAGATGAGCAATCTACGACAGGGACGCAACGAAACATCCAACGATGTTCGTCGGATCGTTCTGGGATTGAGCGGAGATCTCTTGCAAGAATGGACGTGGGAGACGTACTACCAGTACGGCGAGAACGAGAACAAACAGCGTGTGCACAATTGGATGGTTAACGACAACGATGGCGTGTTCACCGGAACGACCAATGGTGGGCCGCTTGGTGTTGGATCGTTCGATTTCTTCGATTGGGCCTTGGATGCCGTCAATGACGGTACCGGGCGGCCGGTATGTCGGCAGGTTCTTTTGGGAAATCCCGCTGCAGCTGGCTGTTTGCCGCTCAATCTGTTCGGTCTCAACAATGCGGATCAGCGGGCGATCGACTATGCCTACCGGACGTTGATCGAGGACGGGACGTTCGAACAGCAAGTGATTGCTGCATCGTTCCAAGGAGCGTTGTTTGAGGGATGGGGTGCGGGCCCCATCAGCATGGCTGCAGGCATTGAGTATCGCAAGGAACAGGGAGCGGTGGTTCACGGCGACGATCCATTCCGCTTCCAATACGTGTTGAGCTACGGCGGCGACTATTCAGGCGCACTCGAAGTCACCGAAGAGTTCGTCGAGTTCGACGTCCCGGTTGTCAATGGCGCCCAAGCGCTAAATTTCAACGTGGCGGCCCGCCATACCGAGAACAAAACAAAGGGCGGGGACACAGGCATTTCGACGACGATTGGGCAGACGCGCAGCGTCGACTTCGACACTTGGAAGGTGAGCGGGGTTTACGATCCTGTTGAATGGTTCCGCCTACGAGGCACTCGCTCCCGCGATATTCGAGCTGCCGCCTTCCGCGAGTTGTACTTCAGTTATGACGGAACTCTAGCGGCTGTGGGAACCGTGGTGAACCCATGGACGGGCAATCCACAGGATCCGTCACGGACGGTGTTGGGCGGAAATTTCGGACTTCAACCTGAAACCGCAGATACGGATACCTTCGGCTTTGTCATTTCGCCGGGCGGTGCCGATGCGCGGCTAAGATTCTCGGCGGACTGGTACGAGATCGAACTCGAGGATGCGATAGCCACTTTTGGTGTCGGCGCCAATGCGATCATCGCAGGCTGCTTTGCCAATGCGAGCTCGCCAAGTTGCGCAAATATCGCGGGAATTCCGAACGGTTCCGGCGGCTTCAGCGACATTCAAACCGTCTACAACTTGGCGGCAAACCTAGGTGCCGTTGAAACGCGTGGTGTCGACATCGAGACGACGTACACCTGGATGCTCGATCAGTCAGCAAGCACGCTCACACTGCGTGTCCTCGCAACCAACTTGTACGACATGATCATCGACCCTGGTACTGGCGCACCGCCCGTTAATTACCGCGGACAGTCCGGTCCGGTCGGCGCGTTTGGTGGATTCAACACGTCACCCGAGTGGCAAGCCAGTACGTTTCTTACGTTTTCGGACGACCGTTTCTCGACGACGCTGCAGGCGCAATATGTCGGTTCGGCCAAGTTCGCAACGGTTTTCGGCGGCGGATTTGGAGGGCCTATCGTTCCAGCCACTGGCCCGGAGGAACCGAACTATGCGACAACGCTACCGGGTAGCGTCAGCGATAATACGGTACCCAGCAAGGTTTACCTTACGTTGTCTGGTTCCTATGACTTCGAGTTCGGAGGTTCGCAACTGCAGTTCTTCGGAGTCGTCAACAATCTGTTGGACGAAGAGCCGCCGATCGTGCCGGGAGGCAATGGTTTCCCGACAAATCCGGTCTATTTCGACACGTTGGGTAGGACATACCGCGTCGGCGTTCGGATGGAGTTCTAGACAAGAGCCTAAGACAGGTGTTCTCATCAGAGCGGCTAAGTCGTGCTAGCACCTCTGCGTTCGCATGGAGAGCCGCATGATGCAGACATACTCGACAGCTAACGTTCGGCGCGGATCCAAGGTCGCGTACTGGAACGACCTGCATTGCAGGTTGTTATTCCCGCTTGAGGTTCGGCCTGCTAACCCGGCTGAGTTCGACGCGGACCTTAGTATGGTCGGCATGGCGGGCACGCTTTTTGCGAAAGTCGGATCCGGGCCGGCTTGCGTTGAGAGGACGACAGGCCATATCGAGAACGTGGCTGAACAACGTTTCACGTTGCTCATGCCAATCAAAGGGAGGGTCCAGATCTCTCACTATGGTCGCGAGTCCTTTCTGGATGAGGGCGACTATGTTCTCTGCGATTCACGCGCTCCCTCGCGCATGTCTTACGTCGGCGTTGGCGCCAACCAGACGCTCGCAGTGACGATGCCAACGAGTACGCTGCGAGCGTATCTTCCGGTGCCGGAGAATGTCTGTGGTATGAGGATGTCGGGTGCGCGCGGCGTGGGGCGGCTATTGTCCCCGATGGTGCGCGGGCTCTGGGCTCAAGCGGTGGAGGGCGTTCCCGGAGAACACGGTCTCGCGCTGGTGACCAGCTTGTTGCATATTGCAGCCGCAGCCTATGGCGTCGAACAACACGCCGTCATCGATGATTCAGCAGTTCGAAGCGTTCGCAAGGGACAGATCAGACGCTTCATTGAAAGCAATCTGCGCGACCCGGAACTTAGTGTCGGCGCGATCGCCGAGTCCATGGGTGTTTCGTCGCGGTACGTTCACCGCGTGTTCGCCGGCGAGAATGAGAGCATCCTCGCCTACATACTGCGGCGGCGCCTAGAAGAGTGCGCGCGGCAGTTAAACAATCCGCTATGGGTTGGTCACACCGCAACCAAAATCGCGTTCGAGTGGGGGTTCGGTAGTACCGCCCACTTTTCCCGCGCGTTCAAATTGCACTTCGGTGTCACGCCAAACGATTATCGAAAGAGCGCACGACATTAGAGCGCTTTCTTTGCTCATCGCGGCACCCGCCGATCGACCACGTCCCTAAATCCCGCGCGGCGTACAGCTTCATCTTCCGCCACGCGGTCTCTAAGCCCCGTCTGGGCAGTTCCGATGCCGGCAATGTCCGGTTCACTTCGGGTCATGCACGCCCGTCGCGATTCGGCTTAGCTGTCACGTGCGGGGTGCGAATTTCTTGTTGCCGTTGCATTCAGCTCGTTACCCCCACGAGCTGCAACCGGTGAGAGGGGTCCGGACCTCGCACTTCTCTCGGCGACTGCGTGTTAGACGAACGTCAATATAGACCACCTGCAGAGCTGCTCTTTTGGTAAACAATCGCTATAACAGATACTTAAAACAACTGGTCCTGACCATGACATTGACTAATGTCAAATATTAAGAGTACAGTCGACAAGTGATGTTCTTGTCCACGAAACCGAGAACAACAGCGACCGAGGGGGGTTGCACATGAACACGAGATTGAAAGTTGGGGCTCTGGCAGTCCTAGTTAGCGAGTTGCTTTGTGGTGCGAACGCTCGCGCACAAGCTCAAAGCGCGGGTCTTGAAGAAATTGTCGTCACGGCTACGCGCCGCGAGACGAACATGCAGGACGTTCCCATCTCTGTCGTAGCCATTACGGGTGACGACCTAGCAATGCGCGGCGTCGACTCGGTCGAGAGGCTCGCCACGCAGGTTCCAAATCTCAACATCATTGGCGGCCTGGCAGGGCCCAGCTTCCAAACGTCTTTCACTGTGCGTGGTATTCCGCGAGTCGGCACCTACATCGACGGAATCTGGCAAGTCGGAACGTCCGGGTTCCTCACGCGCCAGCTCGTTGAGCTGGAGCGCGTAGAAGTCCTGCGGGGCCCGCAAGGAACACTGTACGGTCGCGATTCCACGGGTGGCGCGATACGGATTGTGACCCGGCGACCTGCCGAGGAATTCGGAGGGCAGATCAGCGCGTCTGTCGGCTCGCTAGACCGGCAGGACGTTTCCGCGACGATCGATGTACCGTTTACAGAGAATCTGCGTAGCAAGTGGACCGCCGCAAGCTTGTCTCGCGACGGCTACATCAGAAGCCTCACGGTAGACCGCAACTATGGCGCGTTCGAGAACGACGTGCTTCGCGGCGATCTGCTTTGGGAGCCAACGGACAAGCTCAGCTTCCGCTTCAACTATCAACGCAACGAGAACACGACGAATCAAGCGCGCGTGCAGACCGCCGTGTTCCCAGAGCTCGCGCAAACGTTCGGTATTGGCGCATCCCCCGGGGCAGTGCGCCTCGCGGCGGGGATCATCCAGCTCTATACGATTGCCGGACAGCCGATCACTGCCCAGACTCAACAGGCAGGCTATCCCGGTGGAACCGTCGGCAAATGGGAGAGTCGATCTGAAATCACGATACCCGACGAGGTCTTGGACGAGCAGTTGTCGGTGGAGACCAACTGGGCGCTGTCCGATTCGATCAATCTGCAGTTCTTAACTGCGAGCACGGCTCAAACTCAGAGCAGCTATTCCGATTGGGATAACACTCAGTACACGGTTTTCAACGATATTTTTGCGACGGACCTTGATCTCTTCAGCCAAGAAATCCAACTCACAGGCGGTTCGGATCGAGTCGATTGGGTCGTCGGTGCCTACTATTGGGAGCAGGAGACCGTAAACCGTAATCCGAGCTGGAGCATGCAAGAGTTCACGTCGGGACAACTCAGCATCGCAGATGTCTTTGCCTCGCCGCAGTGCACGAACGTTCCGGTAGGCTTTCTGCCCTGCCAGGCGACGTACGGGATCGTGCTTGGGCAGCAGGCCGATGACATGAACTTTGCAGGTCAGCGCGGTACCGCAGTCTTTGGCGAGACCGTGATTCACCTTACCGACGCACTCGACCTTACACTCGGCTATCGGCAGCACGATCAAACCAATACCAGCCAGCCGATGACGCTAATACCCGGCGTCACCGCAGCTAAGCCTCCTCGATCGAATACGGCGTTCGGCCCAGGTGATCCGTTCGCCGGTCAGCGCACGGGTATTCTTGACGCCGCGTCGTTCGATGAAGGCACGAGCCGGCTCGCCGTCAATTACGAGTTCTCCGATACCATCATGGGATACGTCGGCTACTCCGAGGGCTTCAACTCCGGTGGCTTTGGTGTCGAGCAGTTGTCGTGTAAGCGGCGCGTGTCGCCGTTCCTACCTGAAGATCTGAAGAACTATGAAATAGGTTTTCGCTCAGACTTGGCGGAGCGCCGCGTGCGCTTTAATGCAACGTTGTTCCACACCAAGTGGAACGACATCCAGCTCGCTGGCGAATCGCTCGACGACTGCGTAACTCCACCGGTCGTCTCGACCAATCTGCGCACCCAGAATGTCGCGGAGGCCGAAGCGGAGGGTATTGAGTTCGAGCTCACGATCGCGCCCACCGACAGCCTGTTGTTCAGTGTGAGCCTCGGCCTTCTCGATACCCAGTATGTTGGTATTAGCACGCCGGTTCCCGGGCTGACGTTGGACACAGAGTTCAGCCAGGCGCCAAAGACCACGGGTAACATCGGAGTCCAGCACACGGCTCAGCTAGGCGGGGGCGGCAGATTCGTCACGCGCTTTGACATCAGCCATTCCGACCAATTCTGGCGCTCACAGATCCCGAATTTCAGGACGGAATATTACGGGTTGCCGGCGTCGCTCGATGAGGGCGGCGACTACGATTTAGTGAATCTTCGGCTCTCGTACGCGCCGGCGGAGGCGAACTGGGAGTTGGCCGTGTTCGGGACAAATCTAACCGATGAGTACTACCTGAACTCTGGCTTCTTTCACTCATTGTGGGCCATCGATTTCGCCACGGTCGGTCGGCCGCGTGAGGCCGGTGTCGAGCTGAAGATCAATTTCTAAGTGAATCTAGGACGGGATTCATGATCGATCGCAATGGACCAAATAGCGGCCGCCGTGTGCGAGTACATGCGTGCACGGCGCCGCTAATGTGCGTCGCACTGGCGTGCGTGATAACGATGGTTGCCGGTTGCTCCCGACCAGACGCCAGCATCGGAGGCGTGAGCGCCGACGCGATTGATTACAACTGGCACGTCCGTCCGATCCTTTCGGAGAACTGCTTTAAGTGTCATGGTCCGGATTCCGGCAATCGGAAGGCCGGATTACGGCTTGATCTCCGAGAAGCCGCTCTTGGCGAGCTTCCAGAAACCCCCGGCAAACATGCGATCGTGGCGGGCCGCGCTGAAGTCAGCGTCTTAATGCAACGGATTCTGGCCGAAAATCCGGATGATCGGATGCCGCCTGCGTCGGAGCACAAGACTCTTTCGGCGAATCAAGTGGAAATCCTGCGGCGCTGGATCAACGACGGGGCGGAATACAAGAAACATTGGGCATTCATCAAGCCGGAAGTTCCGGCGATACCTGACACGCGGTTCGAACAACGCGTCAGCAACGAGATCGATCGATTCGTCTTCGAACGCTTGGAATCAGAAGGCCTCAGTCCGTCCCCGGAAGCGGACAGAGAAACCCTGATCAACCGCGTCAGTCTTACGCTGACCGGTTTACCGCCTTCGCTGGAGGACGTTGACCGGTTCATCAACGATCCGAGTCCGGACGCGTATGAACAACTGGTTGACCGACTACTGGCGTCACCGCAGTACGCGGAGCAGATGACAGCCTATTGGATGGATCTTGCTCGCTGGAGTGAGTCAGATGGTTTCCTCGATGACCATCATGATCGCTTTCTTTGGCCGTGGCGTGATTGGGTACTGGCCGCGTTCGAAAACAACATGCCGTTCGATCAGTTCGGGACGGAACAGCTGGCAGGTGACCTTATACCCAATGCGTCGAAGGACCAGATACTCGCAACGGCCTTTTTGCGAGTGGGCAAGCGAACCACAGAAAACGGCGCAATTGACGAGGAGTACAAGGCTGAGTACATGGTCGAGCGCACCGATAATGCTCTCGGCACGGCGTTCATGGGATTGACGGTCGGGTGTGCACGCTGTCACGACCACAAGTACGATCCCATCAGCCAGAAGGAGTACTACGAGTTAGGAGCGTTTTTCAACAGCAACGATGAGCCAGGCGTGTACGCGCCTGGATTTAGCGGTATTCAAGGCGGACCGACCCTTCCATGGCCCTCGGACGAACAAACGGCGCAGCTCGAGGCGGCGGAACGCCAGGTGGTCGACCGTGAGCGCGCGTATAGGGCGGCGATCGAGAACGCTACCGTCGCAAATACGACACGAGCGACCGAGCTTGCACGCAATGCGGATGAAACAGCAACAGCGATACGGCGATCGCTCGCGGCTGGACTTGCGGCTTACTACACGTTCGACGAGATACGACCAGCTTCGCCGCAGGATCTGGCTCCGCCGCGACCACCACGGATTCCTCCAGATACCTTGGTGGAGCTCAACAGAAATCCATTTGGTGCTGCACCACCGGCGAACGAGACGCCGGAGCAACGTCGGCGACGCGAGCAATCCGAGCTTGCGATGCGAGTGCCGCGGACCTACAACGCCGAGCAACTGAGGCTCTCCGCTTCCTCAACACAGGGCGTGGGCGCGGCCGTGATTCAAGCCCCGATCCTGCGAGACGGAGTGAAGGGGCAGGCGCTCTTTTTCGATGAAACAAACAAGGGGTTCCTCGGCCGCGACGTCGGCTGGTATGACCGTACCGATCCGTTTAGCATCGATTTCTGGTTTTACGCGGCCCAGGCGTATGACAACGTGCCTGTGCTCAATCACGTCTCGGAGCAGAACGCGGGCCGGACAGGCTATCGAATCGCGGTTCAGAACGGGCGATTATGGGTATCGTTCGCTCATTCGCCCCCGGCGAACATGATTGCGTTGGAGGGCGTCGATACGTTCCCGGTTGGAGTATGGACGCACATTACCCTCACGTACGACGGGTCGAGTCGCGCGGCCGGCGCCAAGGTCTACGTTAACGGCAAGCCCGCCAACATGCGTGTCGATCACGACTCGTTGACGCGCTCTATGCTCCCGTGGAATTCGGGCGACGTGTTCGATCCTTTCGTCGGCCTGGCATTCGGCACGCGGTTCCGCGAGAAAGCGCCAGTCGATAGCGGAATCGACGAATTGCGCGTGTTTCATAGAGCGCTAGTCCCAATCGAAGTTGCATTCCTACACGACGATAGGGCTTTGAATGACGACTTGGCATCGCGGGCGCAGGAGCTCAATGAGCTGCTCGTCGCGAACGATCAACGAGTCGTAGATTCGCTCAAAGAGCTTTCGAGCGCACGCGACGTGGCCAACGACATCGCGACGGCGATTCCACAGGTGCTAGTCATGGGTGACGCACCACGGACAACGCCGACGTTCGTTTTGGAGCGCGGCGTCTATAGCGCTCACGGAGCGGAAGTGACCCCCCAAGGATTGGCGGCGGTTATGGAGTGGGACGAATCCTTGCCGGGCAATCGCCTCGGGCTTACGAAGTGGTTGTTCGATTCGAACAATCCTTTGACTGCGCGCGTGTTTGTGAACCGAATGTGGCAGATGCACTTCGGCCGAGGAATTGTTGAGACCGCGGAGGATTTTGGATCACAGGGTTCAATACCGACGCATCCAGAGCTGCTTGACTGGTTGACTGTCCAGTTTGCATCCAACTGGGACATCAAGGCCCTACACCGGCTCATTGTTTTGTCCTCTACATACAAGCAAGTCTCCGTCCCTTCAGATGACTTGCTTGCGAAGGATCCGGTCAACGCCTTGTATGCGCGCGGTCCACGTTGGCGCATGACTGCGGAGATGATTCGAGACAACGCGCTGTCAGTGAGTGGGCTGCTCGTAAATCGCCTTGGCGGCAAGAGCGTGAAGCCCTATCAGCCAGACGGTATTTGGAACCCGCTGAATAGCTTCTACGCCTACCCTGCTGCAGACAGTGTTCCGCAAGACGAGCACCACCGTCGCACGTTGTATACGTTCGTGAAGAGAAATGCTCTTCACCCGGCGCTGAAGATTTTCGACTTCAAAAATCGAACAGAGAGTATCGCCAGACGGCGTAGCTCGAACACGCCCCTGCAGGCGTTAGCTCTCATGAATGATCCCCAGTATGTCGAGGCGTATCGGTCGATCGCGACCGAAGCACTAAAGTATTCAACTGACGCCGACGAACGGCTCAGGCGTCTGTATCGGCTCGGGACTAGGACTACAGCGCGGTCCCAAGAGCTCGACTTGCTGCGCGACTTTTATAGCAGGCAGATTTCTGAGTTCGCGGGCGACACCGAAAGGGCGGCCAAACTGCTCAATGTCGGAGTTGGCGCCGCTGATCCTAGCCTCAACGCCGTCGAACTTGCCGCAATGACCAACGTTGCGGCGCTCGTCATGAATTCGCCCGAAGCGTATACGGTTCGGTAGGGACGGAACTATGAACGACAAGGATTGCTGCAGCATCGACAACGCCCGACGCAATTTTTTGCTGAAAGCGGGCGCCGGGCTCGGCGCGCTCTCGCTCGTTGATTTGTTGAGGAGTGGAGTCTCTCTTGCTCAGACTCCTGCGCCACAAGTTGTCGACGTTGGAACTATGGGTACCGGACATGTTCCTGCTCGAGCGCAGCGCGTAATCATGCTGCACATGCTGGGCGCGATCTCGCATGTCGACACATTTGACTATAAGCCAACGCTCGAGCGCATGAACGGGCAGGACTTGCCGCAATCCGTTCGGGATACGCAGCGCCTCTCCACCATGTCGAATGGGCAATCGGCTTTCCCGATCATTGGTCCGCTGCGACCGTTCCGCCAACACGGCCAGAGTGGCGCTTGGGTGAGTGACTTCCTGCCATTCACCGGGGCAATCGCTGACGATCTGTGCTTCGTAAAAAGCGTTCATACTGAACATGTCAATCACGATCCTGCGTCGAAATTCCTCCACACGGGTTTTCAGCTGGCGGGGCGGCCGTCTGCCGGTGCTTGGGTGAGTTATGCGCTCGGGTCCGACAACCGAGATTTGCCGAACTTCGTTGTGATGAATTCCGGAATCTCGATGGGTGTCCCTCAAGACTCCGCTATTTGGGGATCGGGTTTCTTGCCGTCTCACCATCAGGGCGTGGAATTTCGAGCGGCGAACGATCCCGTGCTTTACGTCAGCAATCCAGATGGGCTCGAACGCTCCGACCGTCGGGAGATGCTCAATTCGCTTGCAGGCTTGGCAAAGCTTCAGCATGAGACCACGAACGATCCGGAGATTCTCTCCCGCGTAAGTCAGTATGAGATGGCCTACCGGATGCAGGAGTCGGTGCCTGAAGTTGCCGACATCTCTGACGAACCGGACTACGTTCTAGACATGTATGGGCCGGATGTGCGGACGCCCGGCACGTTCGCACGGAACTGCCTCATCGCTAGGCGCTTATGCGAGCGAGGGGTCAAGTACATCACGCTGTTTGGAATGGGTTGGGATCACCACCTCGCTATCAAGCTGGCCTTCCCTGGCATGTGCAAGGCTATCGATCAGCCGGCCGCAGCTTTGGTGACCGACTTGAAGCAGCGTGGGTTGCTTGACGACACGCTGGTGATGTTCGGAAGCGAGTTCGGGCGAACGCCGTTCGCACAAGGAGACTTCAATAATCCGCTCGTTGGACGCGATCATCATGGCGGGTGCTTTACGTGGTGGTTCGCAGGGGGCGGCGTCAAACCCGGCTACACCCACGGAGAAACTGACGAGTTCAGTTACAACATCGTCAAGGACCCGGTCCACATTCACGACCTGAACGCCACTCTGCTCCATGTCCTCGGCATCGACCACGAGCGGTTGACTTTCAGATTCCAAGGTCGCGACTTCCGTCTTACAGACGTACACGGAAAGGTTGTCGAGCAGATCCTGGCGTAACGGTTCGCGAATCTCTATGCACGAGACTGTTTACTTCCTCGGGCGCTTTCATGTGCTCGCGCTTCACCTTCCGATTGGAATTGGCCTGGCCGCGGTCCTGCTCGAGTGGGTCGCTGCGCGAAAGCGGTTTCAAGCGTTGGCCGTCGCGCGGTCATTCCTATGGGGAGCGACCGCCCTTTCGTCTGTGCTAACGGTCGCTTTGGGATACATGCATTTTAGCGAAGGAGGGTTTGAGGGTCCTTCGGCTAGCGCGCACCGGTTTTTCGGCACTGGTGTCGCTCTTTTAGCCACGGCCATCTGGATAGCGAGCGTCAAGTTGCCCGAGCTCCATAGGCCCATTCGGATTTTTGTCAGCGGACTACTGCTTCTTCTGCTGACGATGACGGGTCATTACGGTGGCAATCTTACGCACGGGTCGACATATCTCGTCGAATATGCTCCCCAACCGTTGCGCAGCGTGCTGGGTTTGGAGCCGGGCCGGCGTAGAGTCGAAAGCCTCGCACAGGCCGATCCTTACCACGATGTCGTCCGTCCGATGCTCCAAGCTCGCTGCGGGACATGCCACAACGACGAAAAACGTAGCGGAGGGTTCAGCGTCGCGACCTATCAGTCGACGTTAGCAGGCGGCGAGACGGGCAGTGTCGTGGTCGTTGGTCGATCTGCGGACAGCGAGCTCTTTCGTCGTGTCACGCTTCCAAGAGACGCTGAAGACTTCATGCCGGCGGAGGGAAAGACACCTCTGACAACCGAGCAAACTGAGATTCTGCGCTGGTGGATAGACGCTGGAGCGCCCGCGGATGAACTTCTGGGTGAGACCAATCTCGATTCGAACATTCGGGCTCTGCTGACCACGGAGCTTGGGATAAACGGCAGCGAACGAAGCTCCGAGCCGGCGATCGCCGATGCGCAACTCGTCGCTGCGTTGAATGAGGCAGGGTTTCTTGTTCGACAGGTTTCACAGAGTGATGCCCGTCTGACGGTTCGCGTCCTGTCACCCGGGAAAGCTCTAGCGCGCGAGCAACTGGACGCGTTGCTGATGGCAGCGCCGCAAATCGTAGAGCTCGATTTGCAAGACTCGAAGATCGAGGACGAAGATCTTGAGGGCTTCGAACAGTTTGTTGAGCTCGTTCGATTGCGTTTGAGCGGTAACGAGGTGACAGACAAAGGCCTTGCGACGTTGGCGTCGCTCGGCCGCCTTCAATACCTCAACCTCTACGGAAACCAGGGAGTGACGGACGCAGGACTAGATACGCTAGCTGCCGTAGCCGCGCTTCGTAATCTCTATGTTTGGCGCACCGGCGTATCACAGGACGGTGCGACGCGTTTGAGCGAGACTCGTCCAGGAATTGTCGTTGAGCTCGGGGCCGTCCCCGAAGCCGGGCAAGCGGGCGCCGGCACATCGCGCTAGGCTTGCCGCGAGCGTTAACCGAGACGTTGGAGTGTTTCGCTCAACGAGCGTTTTTCCAGCATCAGACTATCTACGATTTCTTGAAGCTTGCGGTTCTCGATCAGGAGTTCCGCCTGTCTGTCTCGAGCTATTGCTAGTCCGTGGCCATGCTCGTGCGCGCCTTCCGTTAAGATCCGGAAGGCGAGGTCCACCTGAAGCTCTATCGACTTGGGTGTGCCTACCGGCGTGTTAAACAACAGCTCGACATGGGCAGGGAACACCACGTTAATCTGCACGATCGATGACCACAGTATCGCAATGTCTTGAGGCGCGTATCTAGAAACGATGCCAAGCCGCACGACTTCGCGAAAGTATGGCAACGCGAGATTCTCGTACAGGTGCCGAATCTTCGGCTCGATGATTTCTTTGTAGCGACTGCTGGACGTGAGTTGCTCTTGAACGTAGATCTTGCGTAATTGAGGGCGCTGCAACATATCCGTGAGCAAGAAGCGAAGGTGATTTCGAAATTGCTCGCGCACATTGCTTGAGACAGTGAATGTTAGTGCTTTGCCGCTTTCCAAATAGCGTTCAGACAGATGGTCGATCGTCGCGCGCCACAGATCCTCTTTGTTTCCAAAGTAATATGCGATCAGCTGAAAGGCGACGCCGGCTTCATCTGCGATATTCCGCAATGATGAGCCGTCGAAGCCAGTAGCGGCGAATGCATCCGCAGCAGCCTGAAGGAGGCGCACCCGATTGTCGGTGTCCGCCCGATTTTCCGTTGCTGCCACATCATCTTCGGTCATGACTTTTCCGATTCCGTGGCGGTGGACACAGCTAGAGCGGCGTTTCGCGCTCGCGCCTGCTCTAGGAGCAAGTGCTTCTCCAGTGTTAGCTGCCCGACTAACGCCCTTAATCGCCGGTTCTCCGCTTCCAGCTTCGGCAGGTTGGGCGTTGTGTGGTCCGATGCCGACGAATCGCTTCTCCATGCATTGACAACTGCGGTGCGTGTGCTGGCGTGTGCGGACTGCTCGTTTCCCGAGTTTGCAGTCGATGACTGTGCTTCGTTCTCCGTGGAGCTCTTTCCGACCGTCCCGGTGAGGATGTGGAACAGCAAATCCACTTGCCGTTCGATGGCTTTGGGTGAGCCAACGGGTGCACCGACGCAGAGGGCAACAAACGCTGGATACGCGACGTTATTCTGGAAGACGCTTGCGACGAGAAGCGAGATTTCTTCCGGGCTAAAGTTCTTAACGATCTCGAGTCGTACTACCTCACGATAGTAAGGTAGCGCGAGCTGCCTATAGAGGCCCTGAATGCGCGGAGAAACGACCTTGGAGTAGCGCTCGCTCCCCGCGAAGTACTCCTGTATCCAGATTTTCCGCATCTGTGGCCGTTGTAGAAGATCGCTGAGCAATAACCGCAGGTGCGTCCGGAACTGCTCCCGCATGTTGCCAAAAGCATCGAATCCTAAGCCCTTGCCGGTTTCCAAATAGCGCTCGTACAGATATTCGACTGCAGCGGCCCAAAGGTCGTCCTTCGTGCCAAAGTAGTGCTGAATCAACTGAAATGAGACGCCCGCTGCATCTGCGATCGAGCGGAGCGAAGCGCCTTCATATCCGGACTCAGAGAACGCATTCGCCGCTGCTTGCAGCAGCCGCGTTCTGCTTGTTCGATCGTTCTTCTCGTCTTCCCTGGCGGGCATGGCTGAGTCGCGAGATTTGAAGCCGGTCCCCGATTCTACAGTCGGTGACAAGGCTCTCAAAGTCGCCAACGCTGCGACGAATGAGCATGTGGCGTTCAACGAGAGCTTCTTTTGGCGAAAACCTAGCCGAGTGACATGCCCATGAAGTGCTTGGAGAACGACCGAGTGCGCGGCAGCGGTTCGATGAACTCCAGCGTAGGCATTCGTCGCCGGCGCTTGACGACATCGGAACCGGACGTTGTCCACATCGGAATAGCGCGTCTTTCTAATTGCCTGGTAGTGCTAGCATCCAACGGGTATTCGATTTCGCGTTGCGCGACATGCGTTCGAGTTGTAGCTTCCTCGTCAGAGCACACGGCGACACATTGTTTCTCTGTTCGGGCGAAAAGAAGCGCTATACGAGGGAAGACAATGAAGACGAAAGCAGCGGTCGCATGGGAAGCCGGCAAGCCATTGAGCATCGAGGAAGTCGAGCTCGGCGGCCCGAAAGAGGGCGAAGTGCTCGTTCGGCTCGTCGCGACCGGTGTGTGCCATACCGACGCGTACACGCTGTCGGGTGCGGATCCCGAAGGTGCGTTTCCGTCGATCCTAGGGCACGAAGGCGGCGGCGTCGTCGAGGAAGTCGGCAAGGGCGTGAAGAGCGTCAAGCCCGGCGACCACGTCATCCCGCTGTACACGCCCGAGTGCAAGAAGTGCAAGTTCTGCAAGTCCGGCAAGACGAATCTGTGCGTCGCGATTCGCGCGACGCAAGGCAAAGGCCTGATGCCGGACGGCACGAGCCGTTTCTCGAAGAAGGGCAAACAGATCCTGCACTTCATGGGCACGTCGACGTTCTCCGAGTACACGGTGCTGCCCGAGATCGCGCTCGCGAAGATTGCGAAGAAGGCGCCGCTCGAGAAGGTCTGCCTGCTCGGCTGCGGTATCACGACCGGCATCGGCGCCGTGCTTCACACGGCGAAGGTGAAGCCGGGCTCGACGGTCGCCGTGTTCGGTTTGGGCGGCGTCGGCTTGAGCGTCATCCAAGGCGCCGTCATGGCGAAAGCGGAGCGTATCATCGCCGTCGACATCAACCCCGGCAAAGAAGAAATGGCGCGCGCGCTCGGCGCCACGGACTTCATCAATCCGAAGAATTTCGACAAGCCCGTGCAGCAAGTCATCGTCGGCCTGACGGAGTGGGGCGTCGACTACTCGTTCGAGTGCGTCGGCAACACGCAGCTCATGCGCTCGGCGCTCGAGTGTTGCCACCGCGGCTGGGGCGAGTCGATCATCATCGGCGTCGCCGCGTCGGGCCAGGAGATCAGTACGCGGCCATTCCAGCTCGTCACGGGCCGGGTATGGCGCGGCAGCGCGTTCGGCGGCGTGAAGGGCCGCTCGCAGCTGCCCGGCATGGTCAAGCAGTACATGGACGGCGAGATCGAGATCGACTCGATGATCACGCACACGATGGGTCTCGAGAAGATCAACGAGGCCTTCGATCTCATGCACGAAGGCAAGAGCATTCGCTCTGTCATTCACTACTGATTAGCCACTATCGGTGACAGCGAAGCTGTTCCGACTTAATTACAGGTAAAACAATGACGATCAAGATCCACCCTTCGGTCGACAACGGCATCGCACCGGAGCTAAAGGGATTCGCAGGCGGGCTGCTAAAGTGCGACTGCGGCGTCCAGCCGGTGGTCGTCCGGCTCGCGTCCCAGGTCGCGCACAATCATGTGTGTGGTTGCACGAAGTGCTGGAAGCCGAGCGGGGCGCTTTTTTCCCAAGTTGCCGTTGTGCCGCGTACCGCCCTCAACGTTGTCGCGAATGAGTCGAAGCTTCGTGTAGTGGCCCCTGGTGCAACAATCAAACGCTATGCCTGCATGGTTTGCGGCGTGCACATGTACGGCCGAATCGACGATGAGAAGCATCCGTTTTACGGGCTCGATTTCGTGCACACCGAGCTATCGTCAGACTCCGGTTGGGCACCGCCGGAGTTCGCGGCGTTCGTGTCGTCGATAATTGAATCCGGTTTCGATCCTTCGGAAATGCGATCTGTGCGGTCGCGGCTTCGGGAACTCAAGCTCGAGACCTACGATTGCCTATCTCCCCCATTGATGGATGCGATCGCCGCGCACACGGCTAAGCGTGCGCGCGAGGCGGCTCAACGCTGATTTCCAACGCCGGAGGCGCCGGCGCTGTTACCGATGCGGCTCACCACAAACGCCGCTGAACTGGCGACGGATCTGCTGGAGGCGGCGGGGCCGCTCTAAGGAGTAGGACGTGAAGCGAAGCAGTGAACGGATTCTTACTTCCCACGTAGGAAGCCTAGTGCGTACGCCCGAGCTCGTTGAAGAGAGAATAAGGGCGTATCTCGGCGAGACAACCGAGGAAACTTCTGAGGAGACCCTGCGTGCGAGCGTGCACGACGTCGTCCGACATCAATCGGACGTCGGAATTGATGTCATAGATGACGGCGAATACGGAAAGCTGAACTGGATTGCCTATGTAGGCGACCGTGTCCGCGGGTTCGAAAGAATCGTCATGAGCGCCGAGTCACTAGCCGGCGCTGCTTTTTGGCCCGAGCAGGAGCGATTCGGCGAGTTCTACAGGAGATACGAACAATTTGAGACGACTCAGTGGTTGCCTGATACGCCTTCACTCGGGCGCTACACCGGAAACCAAATGATTGACTATCGCAACCTCGTTTGCCGATCGCCTCTGCGGTACGACCCGGCACCATTGCAGCGTGACATCGAAAACTTCAAGGCGGCCCTTCACGGTGTGGAGGTCAGTGAGGCATTCATGCCGGTGGTCGCGCCAGGCAGTATCGAGATCGTTCCTAATGAATATTACGCCACCCCAGACGAATACTTATCCGCGCTGTGCGAAGTCTTGCACGAGGAATACAAGCAGATCGTTGATGCTGGTTTCATTGTTCAAGTTGACGACGCGATACTTCCGGCGATGTATTACTACGCGTTTCGAGGTAGACCGCTTGCCGAGTACTTGTCGTGGGCTGAGAAACGAATTGATGCGGTGAATCGTGCTCTGAAAGGCATCCCCGAAGATCGGGTTCGGTACCATATCTGCTTCGGAAGCCAGAACATACCGCACACAACTGACCCGCCGCTCAAGGACATCATAAGTCTGGTGCTCAAGGTGCGAGCGCAAGCGTATTCGATAGAAGCCTGTAATCCTGCCCATGAACATGAATGGGAAATTTGGAACGACGTGAAGCTTCCGGACGACAAGATCCTCGTTCCAGGAGTCATCAGTCACGCCACCAACGTAATAGAGCACCCAAAGCTGATTGCGCAGCGAATCATTCGGTTCGCTAACCTGGTTGGTCGTGAGAACGTAATCGCCGGTTCAGATTGCGGTTTCTCGCAAGGCTGGAACAGTCCACGCGTTCACTCTCAGATCCAATGGGCGAAGCTCGAGGCTCTTGTTGCAGGGGCGAGATTGGCCTCGGATGAGCTGTGGGAGTAGTTTCGCGCGCGGATTTGTTTTCTCGACTCGTTACACCGACTCTCACGCATACAGCGACAGCACTTTCGTGCTGAGAACAATCGTTGAACGGTTCGCGCTGTTTCTGAAAAGGAGAACGACATGAAGAAGGTGGCGCAAGCGTTTATCGTGGCCCCGCTGCTGACGGCTAACCTGGCATTCGCTCAGGAAATGCCGGACGTTGGCTTCCAGAGCGTGGGACGGGGGCGTCCGTTACCGGCGGACATCAATAAACAGCAATCTGTCGGACCGGGTTTCGTCCTAGATTTCCGTCGGCCGCCGCAACCGGGTCAGCAGCCAGATCTGAACGGCTTCCGTCCGGACGCGTTGCCAGAGAATTACAGGCCGCTCACGAGAGATGTTTTCACCAGTCCTGACTTCTACGCGGATAAAGCGCTGTGGAGCGACCCGCGGTATTTCCGCTGCAACAGCCCCATGGCGACTGAATTGCAGCGCGGAATCTTGTTTCCCCAACCGCTGATCACAACTGGTAAGACCGAGGACGGCCCTTGGGGTCACTGCGACGTTGATTATCCACGAGAAGCCATCGTTAGCCCTTATGGGTTCACAACGGCGCAGGAGCACTATGAAGCGTTGCTAAAGGAGACGGGCGACCGAGGAGGGCCTGACGTCTACACCTTCCAAGATTTCCCCGCCGTCGAATGGAATGGTGTGTACGAACGCCCGATAGCAGGGCCGGCCAACCAGCAGACCTGGTATTGGGGTGGGCACAGTCAGATTACAACCTTTCTGTCCTTGCTCACTCCTCAGTACCAACAACGCGCTGTGCAGGAGGTCTATCACCAAGTTCGTGGCAACGCCATATGGCCGTCGACTTTCTGCTGGCCGGAAGGTTTCATGCGGCGCTACTACCCATTTTCGGTCTGGGAACACTACATCATTGCGACGCCGGATCTAGTACAGGTTTCGGCGGGTGTCGCGCGTAACTTCGTTACGAACATACACACCGGGCGCGAGTTCAACATGGAGGACGTGCCGGAGGGGGGCGTCCCGCGGTTGGGTGCTGCAGTGCCGCGATGGTACGGTGAGACGGTCGGTTTTTGGGACGGCGATGTGCTAATCACGTGGACGAGCAACGTCCAAGCGTGGAAATCGCATTCTTCGTTCGAGTGGTCGAGCAAACTGCAGTCGATCGAGATCTACACGCCCATTCGGGGTGAACCCGGCAGCTTCGTCGGGCTTAATCACGAAACAATCATTTACGATTCAGAGGCGTTAGTAGAGCCGATACGCATCGTGCGCAACCTGCACAAGATCAACGAGTTCAAAGACGCCGATGAGACACCGTACCCTTTCATCGAATGCGTCCAAACGATTTTCTCCGTTGCAGGGCATAACTCGCCTGTTAGTCCTGGGGACGTCATCGAGTTCGAGGTTCCTGACATGTACGGTCGCCCTTGGGATGCAATCTGGCGAAAGTACTTCGAGCAGGGTATGAGCAGGCCAAACGAAGACGAAGGTCTGTTCAACTTTGAGTAGGGTAGGCCGTCGTCGCACGGAAGGACTGATGCGGAGTCCTTCACCTCATTGCTCATCCGGTTCGCTGCGAGCGTTGTGACCTACTGGGAGCCCTCCGAAGCTATCGCTCGCATGTTGTACCGGTCAATCGGGTTCCATTGATCGGGCTTGATGGAACTTACTTTCCGATCGAGGACGGTTACCTATTGCGTCGTTCGGACTCGAATTGCATGTCGAACGCAAATCGCGCTCAGGCGTTCGGCACCTCCGCGATCCGCGTCGACTGCCTTTCGGACGAGCCGTTTCCCTCAAGCTTACGTGCAAGCCACCAGCCCACGGCGCCCCAAGCAGCCGCGATTGCGGCGCCGACAACCATCATTCCGGCCGCGGTTACGCCGAGCGCGCCCAATGCCACGTTCGCCTGCCCGCCGAGATAGTCGGCGATCCGATAGACAGGTACATCAACCGTGTTCTTGGCTTTGTACTTCGTCTCCTTGTCGAATGGGCTCCACAGCATCTCGCGGCCCGGTCGCACGAACGAGTACTCGCCCGCGCGCCGAAAGATGAACACGGCCGCGAACAGCACGAAGCTAGTGGATCCGGCTAGTGCGAGGAAGCCGAAGATCATCGCGATCGGGACCACGATTAGCAGAACTCCAATGCCGAAGCGCTTCGCGATTTGGCCCGTAAGAAAGATCTGAGACAGGACTGTGATGCTCTGCACGATCCAGTCGATACGCGCAAATACGCGTGTGCGTTCGTTCGTGTCCACGAACGTCTCGGTGACAATCCGCAGCTGCTCGAAATACAAAATAGTATTCACGGCTGATATGCCAACGATAAACAACGCAATGCCAAGCAGGTAGGGTGAGCGGCCAATGAGCCCGATTCCCGCCAACCAGTTGCCCCCGATTGGCCGATCATCACTCGTGGTCTCGTCCGGGGGGCGCCGCGACCACAAGTTGAGGAGCGCGCGTTGGCACGCGATGGCAACCACGAATAGCCCTGCGGAGACGAATAGCACACCGCGCTCGCCAATAAAGTCGACCGTGAAATCGGCAGCAAGCGGGCCGCAGAGTGCGCCCAGGCTACCGCCTGCCGCAATAACGCCGAACAGGCGTTTGGTCTGATCCTTGTCAAAGATCTCGAGCAGGAAGCTCCAGAACATCGAAATCAAGAAAAGATTCACGACGCTGATGAAAACGTAAAAGGACTTGCCGACCAATGGGCTGAAGTTTTGCGGGTCGAAGAGCACCGCCACGAGCGCGAGCGCGCCGGCGACGGCGCCGTACGTCCATGGCAGGAACGCGCTCCTGCGGAAACGACCGACAACTGCGCCGTACAGCGGTACGAGGAGGATCGAGAAGATTCCTGTGTAGAGCCAGAGATCGGCGACGGCATCGCGCCCTAGTAGCGTCCCGATTGTTTCGCGCACGGGCCGGGCAGAGAAGTAGCCGGCCCACATGAAGAAGAACAACGCGAACGCCGCAATGGCGGCGGGTGTCTCATTAGGCGTTATTGTCGTGAAGCGGCTTATCAGCCGTGCATAGCGCGAGTATTTTTTTGCAGCCATGCATCGAGAGTAAGCTTCCGGACGTTAACCCCACGCGATTGGGAGTGTTTGAACAACACTTCGTTCTGATTAGGTCAAGCTCGCTCGCTCTCTTTGGCTGACCGTAATACCGTTATTCCGGCCGAACCTTCAACAACTGTTTCGCCCGGAAAAAGGTTGGCGCACAGCCGCGCCAGCATGTGTAGCGAAGCCTCGACAAGGAGAAAACCGATGACCGAATCTAGCGAGCAAGCACGATCCCGCCGAAATTTCCTGAGGTTGTCGGCTTCAGCCGCGGCGGTCACGGCATTGGGTTCGCGGTTCTCTCAGGCTCAAACAAGCGGGCCTCGTGAGCAGCATGTGTGGGTCATCGCACGGCCAGCGCTTGACGAGGAGTTCAAGCCGGACGTTCTGCGCTGGGAAACGCGGCCGCTGCCGGCATTGAAGGAAAACCAAGTACTGGTGCGCACTGTATACATCGGCATGGAGCCGTCTGCCCGCAACATGCTGCGTCTCGATGATTTTTCGACACCGGTACAGATGAAGGTCGGTGATGTGATGCCTGGCGGCGGAGTCGCTGTGGTCGAAGAGTCGATGTCGCCCAGCTACAAGAAGGGTGACGTTGTGCTTGCTGGGCCGGGCTGGGCTGATTACGCCGTGCTCGACGCTGCGGCCGTCCGGCCGCCGAGAGCCGGCGTGCCGCTCGAAACGAACATGACGGTGTTCAATCATATCGGCACTGCCGCAGCAACCGGCATGTTGCACATCGGCAATGTCCAATCGAGCGACACCGTGGTTGTGTCATCGGCGGCCGGCGCGACGGGCTCAATCGCGGCGCAGATCGGTAAAGGCGTGGGTGCGCGCGTGATCGGCATCGCGGGGGGCGCCGACAAGGCCAAGTACCTAACCGATGAGCTCCAGTTGGACGCGGCGATCGACTACAAAAACGAGAACGTCGAGCAGCGATTGAAGGAGCTGGCGCCGAACGGTGTGACCCTATTCTTTGATAATGTCGGCGGCGCCATCATGGACGCGGTGCTCATGAATCTCGCGACGAATGCGCGCGTTGCCATATGCGGGCAGATTGCGCTCTACAACTCAGGCAATCGCAACGACGGGCAAGGCGTCCGCAATCTAATGCAGCTCGTGTTTCGCACTGCGCGCATGGAAGGGTTCTTGAATCCGCCGGCCGCACGCCGGCCCGAGTTCGAGGCGCTGTTCACACGGCTCATTAATGAAGGGAAGCTCAAGACGCGCACGCATATCGTCAAGGGGCTCGAGAATGCTCCGGAAGCGTTCAACATGCTGTTCACGGGCGCGAACGAGGGCAAGCTCATGGTCGAGGTGTCGCCGCTCGCCTGAAGCTATCGACGATCGTTTTCGGCCAAATCTCGCGAACACCGATGTTGCACGCCCCGCTCTTGGGGGGTATCGACGCCGACTGAAAGCCCAACGCACGACCGCTGGGAATGAAGGGCTTGGCTCGAGATGTGCCGGGCGTACCGCCTAATCACTCGCCGCTGACTGTTCAATCATCGAGTGTGAGCTGGCGCAATTGCGGAGAGAACTGCAGTCGTTGGACGCTATTCACCAAATCCACGGTGAAATGTCGCCACGTCATTTGTAGGCAAAGTAGATCCGTAACGGATCTGCTTACGCGGTCTGCTAAGCAACCCAGATCAACTTGAACCGTGGAGTCGCGCATTTATCTCGATCCCAGCACCCAGCTGTCCTCGAAATCAACCGGAGTCACCAAAATGAAGTCAGTCAGGATCCAAGCGTTGTCGGCCATGCTCGTGCTGCTAGCGCTCACGCTGCCGGCTTTCGCCGCCGACGTCGATGGGAAATGGACGGGGAATGTGTCCACCCCGATGGGCGATGTACCGGTCAGTTACGACTTCAAGGCCGACGGTAAAGTGCTAACCGGAACCACGCTTGGTTTCGACGGTGCTACTCAGGTCCCAATCAAGAACGGCACGATCGATGGCAACACAATCGCCTTTTCCGTTTCGTTCGACTTCGGCGGGACACCGCTTGAGATCGCCTACACCGGCCTGGTAACGCCGACGGAGATTCGAATCACCGGCGACTTCATGGGAATGCCGTTCGAGTACACCGTAAAGAAGGGCTGACGTCGGGGCAATGCTGCAGATCCACTCTCCAGCAAGTGAACGAAGTGCTCAGGCCAAGGGATATCTGTTTCCACTGTCGATTGCCCGTTCAGAGCGAGGACCGAACCGAAGACGACCTACACGAAGAAGCGTCGACTCTTGAGCCCCTTTTTCAACAAGCGATGGATCTCACATGAACTTGTTTCAGTCCTATTTGCTCGGCACCCTTCGACTGCAAAGCCGCATTGTGATGGCGCCGATGACGCGCAGCCGAGCCGTCGGCAACGTGCCGAACGACCTCATGGCCGAATACTATAGGCAGCGCTCGAGTGCCGGCCTGATCATCACGGAAGGCACAGCCCCGTCACCTAACGGCCTGGGCTACGCGCGAATTCCGGGGAATTTCTCCGACGCCCAAGTGGACGGCTGGAAGAAAGTCACGGCTGCCGCCCACAGCGGCGGTGCGAAGATCTTCCTTCAGCTGATGCACACGGGGCGCATCACGCACCCGTTGAATCTACCGCACGCTGCGGAGGTGATCGCACCTTCGGCTGTCCGGGCTGCTGGCCAAATGTGGACCGACCAGTCGGGTATGCAGGACCTTCCCATGCCGCGCGCGCTCGAGTCTCACGAGATCGCTGGCGTGATCGAAGAGTATGTCGCGACGTCGAAAAACGCGATCCGAGCGGGTTTCGATGGCATCGAGCTGCACGGGGCTAACGGCTACCTCATCGAGCAGTTTCTGAACCCAGGCACAAACAAGCGCACCGACAGTTATGGGGGCTCCGTGGCGAATCGGAACCGTTTCGCTGTCGAGACCGCGGCCGCTGTGGCCAAGGCGATTGGTCCCGACAAAACAGCCATCCGGATCTCACCATTCAATACGTTCAACGACATGGTTGGGGATTACCCGGAGGTACCTCAACAGTATGAATCGCTCGCAAGCCATCTCGGTGCGCTAAAGCTCACCTACATTCATGTCGTCGCATACTCGAAGGTCGGGGAGCCACTGCTGCGATCGATCAAGAAGGCCTTCGGCGGCACTATCATCATCAACGGTAGCTTAGACAGGCAAAAGGCCGAAGCGGCGTTGGCTGCGGGCTATGCTGATCTCGCTGCGTTCGCCACGGGTTTCTTGTCGAACCCTGACTTACCGCACAGGCTCAGGGTCGGACTACCGCTCAATGCCCTGGACCCCAGTACGTTCTACAGCGCGGATGACAAGGGTTACACGGACTATCCGACCGCATGAGCAACGAAGCAAGTGGCGACTTGTCGAGTCGCGTTCATCAACGCCTTCGTGAACGAGAACGATTGACCGCCATGCATACGTTCAAGGTCCAAACGCTGAACAACATCGCAACCGTCGGGCTCGACCGATTCCCGCGCGATCGGTACGAAGTCGCGTCCCAGATCGAAGAGCCAGACGCCATCCTGCTGCGGTCGTTCAAGATGCACGACGTAGAGATCCCGGAGAGTGTGCTCTGTGTCGGACGCGCAGGTGCCGGGACCAACAATATTCCCGTCACGAAGCTGACCAAGCGCGGCATTCCCGTGTTCAACACGCCAGGTGCAAACGCGAACGCCGTGAAGGAGCTCGTGATTACGGGGCTCCTCGTAGCGGCGCGCAACCTCCTGAGGGCGTGGGACTACACGCGCAATCTCGAGGAGACGGAAGAGGCGCTCGAGAAAACTATCGAGGCTGGAAAAAAGCAGTTCGTCGGCTTCGAGCTGCCGAAGCGCACGCTCGGAGTCGCCGGGCTCGGCGCGATCGGTGTCGAGGTCGCGAATGCGGCCCTGAAGCTCGGAATGCAAGTGCTCGGTTATGACCCGGCGATCACTGTCCAGCATGCCTGGCGGCTGTCCTCCGGCGTCCAAAAGGCCGCCAACCTCGACGAGCTGTTCGCCCGCTCAGACGTTGTGACAGTGCACGTACCGCTGGCGACGGATACGGCCAATCTCGTGAGTGCGGCACGTATCCAATCGATGCGGCGAGGCGCTGTGCTGCTGAACTTCTCTCGCGACGAGGTTGTCGACTCCACCGCCGTCATTGCCGCGCTGGATGCCGGCGCGCTGCGCGCGTATGTCACGGACTTTCCGAAACGTGCGTTGCTCGAGCACGCCAAAGTTATCTGCCTTCCGCACCTCGGCGCGTCCACACTTGAGGCCGAGGAGAATTGCGCCGCGATGGTCGCGGACGACGTCCGCGAGTTCTTAGAGAACGGCAATGTGAGCCGTTCCGTGAATTTTCCGGAGACCGTGCTGCGGCGCACCCGGCCACATCGCATCGCGATTCCTCACGCGAATGTGCCGAATATGGTCGCCCAAATACTCACAGCGCTCGCGGAGCAGGGGATCAACATCGCTGACATGCTGAATCACTCTCGCGGCGAGGTTTCCTACACGCTCGTCGACCTCGATGCAGCGCCGAACGATGCCACGGTCGAACGGATACGGCGCATCCAAGGAGTGATGGCTGTGCGCGTGCTGCCCCTTCCACTTTAGTGGGGCGTGGATAACTCGGGACCGTGATTTGCCCCCCCCGAGGTCCTCATACGTGACTCTGTTGGGGCGCCGCACGGAGGTTCCTGGCACGTTGAGGTACAAAGAGATATTCGGACCGAGGTACGCCAGATGACGGCGGAGTGGATTACTCGTTACAACGAAATCCGCACGCACGAATCGCTCGGCAACCTCTCGCCTCGACAGTACTTGATGGCAAAATCCCCTTAACCCTCTACTTCTGAGTGGTCCGAAAAAACGAGGGGGTTACACATTCGGGCGCGCTCCTGTCCAGGATCGAGCGGCGATAGGTAACTTGCGTAACGTTTCTTTTCGGCCTCTATCGCTACCTATCGTCCGCCAGCGGTTCTTTCCGGCGGTATGTCTGACGGTATCGAAGAGGCGTGATGCGCGGAGTTGGAAGCGCAGCAATGGGTTAGGTCGCTGGGAAATGATTGAGTGGGAGTGACTGGTAAACTTTCAGATTACCAAGTCATTGACGTAACAAGCAGGCCAAGTTTGTCGGATAAAGTAGCAGAAACCTTCCCCGGCAGCGGATTTGGCGAAGTAACCGCAAGTGTGGCGTTCTAGAAAACGCCTGCCGGGATCGACCTAGGGCCGTCCAGCTCCCAGCGAAAAAACGGCCGGACCGCCGTCAGCAATCCGCGCCGAACTCATTCCAGATGGACCAGCCGTCGCGATGTACCTAAATAGGTACGTCCGAACTTGTTCTCTGTGTACCTAATTAGGTACACTCAATCTTCGATGATAGACATCGAATGGCTGGGCGACTCCCATGACGTCGTTTGCGGCTACAGCAAGGACGTTCGCCGAGCCATCGGCATGGAGCTTCACCTGCTGCAAATCGGCGAGGAGCCTCTTCATGCGAGACCCCTGAAAACGGTGGGTCCGGGAGTTTGGGAGATCAAAGTCTCAGAGAAGGAAGGGCAGTTCAGGGTGATATATATCGTGAAGCGCCATGATCGAATCTTCGTGCTGCACACCTTCCAAAAGAAGACGCAAAAGACCCCGAAAAAGGACATTTCGCTGGCGAAGATAAGATTGAAGGAGATCTAAGATGGGTCACGTAACAAAGGGTAATGTTTTCGAGGACCTCGGGTTCAGCCGCGAGGAAGCCGCGGATCTCGCGATGAAGGCTAAGTTCGCGAGCGATCTACGCAAGTTCATCGAGCGTCAGAAGCTAACGCAGGTGAAGGCTGCGGCGTTTTTCGATGTCCCCCGCCCCAAAATCAGCAAGAT
>Ga0315912_10001232_pt1 | contig 33159 bp, 5 predicted proteins | sample VfabasoilMG_FD_204469 | JGI IMG/M metagenome (GOLD analysis project Ga0315912, IMG submission 204469) | Garden soil microbial communities collected in Santa Monica, California, United States - V. faba soil | ecosystem: Environmental > Terrestrial > Soil > Garden | place: USA: California...
CGGACCGCTGGCCAGCGATGGTAATACCATAGGCACTACCACGGCTAATGCATCCGGGTTTGCAGGTATTACATTAAACAGCGGAAGTGCAGCTCCTTCCCATATGATACTTATTAATGGCGGAGCGAATGCCACTACTGTTATCAATGTTCAAAACAATAAAATCGGCGGTATTCTGATCAAGGGACTTGCCTGTCCATTCAGCGGATTATTTGCAAACAGTACGGCCACAGTTAATTTCCTGAACAACCTGATCGGAAGCACGACGGTTACGAACAGCATTTTGGCAGACAACGTGGGAGCGACAACAGGCGTTATGGCTATGCGTGGTATTAACGTACCCTCCGGATCCCCGACCGTTACGATTAACAACAATACGATTGCCAACCTGACCAACCTTTCCACTTCCACTACTTCCGGTTCCCAGACCGCAGGAATTATGGTGCAATCGACCACTGCGCCTACTACTTCCATTTCAGGGAATACCATTTTTAATCTTTCCAGCTCTTCTGCTGGAACAGGCGGCAGCGCAAACGCTACGCTGGAAGGTATCGGCATGTTCTCCACGGTTGCCACGCCCTGTACTATTTCAGGCAATACTATTTATAACCTGGTCTCTACCTCAGCTTCCACATCCGCCGCCATTCTGATGGAAGGGATATTCTTCCTGGGAAATACCACGGTAAACAATATCATTTCCAAAAACTTTGTTCATTCTTTTAATCTCACGGCGGCGAATCCTAACTTAAGCATGCGTGGCATTGAATGCAATGGCGGAACAGTGAACGTATTTAATAACATGGTGCGCCTGGGTATCAACGCTGCCGGCGGTTCCATTACGACGCCTGTTTCCATCTATGCGATGCTGAAGAGCTCTGCAGCCCGTCAGAATTTTTACAACAATACAGTTTACGTTGGTGGTGCCGGTGTTACGGCAGGAACCCAACCTTCCTATGCTTTCTGGAGGCTGAATGCAAGCACCGTAAGTGAAGATGTGAAAAATAATATCTTCATTAATGCCCGTTCCGGCGCAGGTAGTGGAAAACACTATACCGTATTTATTGCCGCCGGACAGACTGCCAACCTGGCAATCAACTATAATATTTACAGGGCTACCGGTACGAACGGGTTCTTTGCCTTTAATGGATCCGCCGACGTCGCTACGTATACCGTGGGTTGGTTAGCCGGCGATCTCAATAGTTTCTATGAGGATCCGCAACTTATAAATCCGGGTGGAAACGTAACAACCTTAGATCTTCATATCAACCCTGCCATAGCTACGCGTGCGGAAGGATTTGGCGTAGGCGTTCCCAATGTAACGGATGATTTCGATGGTGAATTCCGGGGAGGATTGTCACCGGATGATATCGGTGCTGATGCCGGGAACTTTACCAGCCTCTTCTCCTGCAACGGCGCTCCTTTATCAACGGTTGCCTCCCTGACAGATAACGCACTGATTTGCGGTTCCGGTTCCAAGAACATTGTCCTGTTCGGAAACGTGGTAACCCCTGGACTTTCATACCAATGGAAGGAATCTACTACAGGCCTGCCCGGCGACTTTCAGAAAATTCTGGTCAACGGGACAGGATCTTCCTATATCACGCCTTCGCTGACCCAAACGATGTATTACTATTGCGAAGTGACCTGCATAGCAAGCGGGATTACGACTCCTTCGACCACTGTTACTGTTGTAGTGAATCCTATCCCCGTGGTAACTATTTCCCCACCTACAGGATCCAATGTCTGCAGCGGAGCACTGGTAGATCTGAAAGCCAATGTATCTACTCCCGGAATAAACACCTTTGTCTGGGGTGGAAATGCAGGAAGTTCCGGGCTCACTGTAAATTATGTTTACCAGAATTATATTACCGGTTATTCCACGACGCAGCAGACAGTTACCGCTCGTCCGACGTTGACAACGGCATCCGTTTCTACGCCTACCTGGACATTTAACGTCACCGTTACCAGTGCAGCAGGATGTGCAGCGCCAAGTTCCAGTGTCACCTACAATGTTATCGCAGAAACGATACCCCAATCCGTTACTTTTGCTTCTTCTCCGGATCCGTCCTGTACACCAGGCGTTCCGGTTACCTTGACACTCACGAATGGCGGACTTGTTGGCGCCGGCCAGTGGACATATAACTGGTATAACCAGGAAGGAAGCAGCTTACTTCAGTCCACAACTACTGCATCCGCAACCAATTCATATACGCCTCCAGCTCCAGCGCTTAATGGAAGTTATATCTACAAAGCAATTATTACACATTCTACCTGTCCGAATTCTTATGTGGTATCAAGTCCAGCATTTAACGTAGGCTTTACCGCAACCAAGGCACTAACGGAAGTCAATTGTGGAGACAACGGTACAATTAGTGTCAATCCAAGCGGACAGAATAATTTCACTACATGGTATGCCAATGATTTCAGCAACGGCGTCACGTCCGGAATACCATTCCAGGCATCGGGTGTATCTGCATATGGTTTTGTAACCAGCAATGGGTTGCCCGTCACGCCGTATTCCTTGTTTCCGACCTCAGGAAATGCTGCCGGAATGTGCCGCCTGACGGATAACTCAGGCAGCCTGGTAGGAACTTTTATTGTGAAAAATCCAAACCTGGTCAATACGAACAATCTGAATGTTGAATTTAAAATGACGACCACGCCGCGTACCAATGCTTTTAATTTCTATGGCGCAGACGGAATGGCCTGGAGTTACGGACCGGATGTTGTCGATGCGATTCTGACTCCACAAACAGTCGGTCTCAACGCGGAGAATGGTTCTGGTTCCGGAATCAAAATTGCATTCGATGCAGCCAACAACGGTGCCATTAACTTAACGGGTGTGTACCTGATGTACAATTGCCTGACGAACGACCAGGGTCCATTAACCCCTGGTGTACTTGCCTTTAAACAGGGAGCCTTCTGGCAGGGTTTGACCAATGCACCTTTCTCCATTAATATAACAAACGATGGATTAATTACAGTCAGTTTAAATAATGAGATCATCTTCAATAATATTCAGTTGCCGGCTTCCTATCTGGCAGCTAACAAAAGCAACTGGACTCATGGCTTTACAGCCCGGACTGGTGGCGCCTTCCAGGTTCAGGCCTTTGATGATCTGAAAATCCGGTACAATACCTTTGAATACAGCATCAATAGCACGAACGGTTCAGATGGTACCTGGCAAAACTCCAATCAATTCGGTGGCCTGGCTGTGGGAAGCTATAACGTTTGGGTTCGAAATCCTTCCAATCCAGCATGTGCAAGCAATACCGGTTCGGTTACCCTTGTGCCCGGCACCATTCCCAGCACGGTTAATACCACTGTTGCTTCCGGTTCACGCAGTGTCATTTGTGCCGGTGAAAGCACGATTTTAACAACCAGTGTATTTGTACCCGGCGCATCCTATTTATGGGAAATGGCTACGAACCTGGCCGGTCCCTGGACGCCCGCAACAGGTACAAATAATCTCAGTACCTATACCGCTTCCGGGTTGGCCAACTCAGCCTATTTCCGTCTGACATTTACCTGCCCTGACAATGCCCCGATAACTACTACACCAACGTTAATCACTGTTAATGTGGGTACCGTTACAAATACCGGGGGACCCTATACCATGAGTTGTCCGAACAAACCAATTACGCTTACCGCAACCCCGGCGCAAGGCACTACCCTGGTTTGGTACACCGATGCTTCCGGTGGCTCACCGGTTGCTAGTGGAAATTCCTATACGACAACCCCTGCATCGCTGCCGACTACTTATTATGTTGAACCCACCACTACACTTTTTACAAACCCGTATTTAAATGGTGGTGTGAATGTGATATCCAACGGATCGGGAACGACCTCTAACGGCACCGGAATTGCAACCCGCTTTACCACTTCTGCCAGCATCGTTCTTGACAGTATTAAAGTGGTTCCAACGGCTGCCGGTACACTGACCGTTGCCTTGCAAACGAGTCAATCTACTACTAACATTCTTACATTCAATAAGGTTATTACGATTGATGACATTGGCAGGTTTGTGAATGTTCCGGTTAATTTTACAATCACCGGAGCTGGAAATTACCAGTTGACTACAACCGGTGTAGCTTGCACCTATTACAGTGGTTTTATTGGCAGTTACGGTGCGGCCTCGTTTAACTTGGGCGGTGTGTTGGCCATTACCTCCAGCGCTTCATCGGCGAATGGCGGAAACAGTACAGGCATGTACGGTACAGCATTTACATTTTGTATCACAACCGCATGTCCTACACCTGTCGGGTTAAGAGTACCGGTTGTGGTAAGCCTGAATCCGATTGCTAAAGTAACGGTAACCCCGGCAACGCCTATAGTTTGCCAGGGAGGCGTACAAGCCTTGTCGGCTTCCAGTATTACCGCTTATAGCAATTACAGCTGGTCGCCGGTTACCAACCTATTTACAAATGCTGCCGGCACCATTCCGTATATCGCCAATACCAATACGGCGAATGTGTATTTCAAATCCACAACTCCGGGAGTGACTCCATATATCGTTGCGACGGCTAGCGGAAGCGCGGACGGATGTACGAACAGGGACTCCACACAAGCTACCGTTGCACTTGCTCCTGCCGTGAATGTCACGTCCACCCAACCCTTTATCTGCCCCGGCGGAAACACAACCCTGACGGCAGCCAGCTCCAATGCCGGATACTCTTATAGCTGGACTCCCGGTAATGTCAATACTTCTACGGTGAATGTTTCTCCCGCCGTGCATACAACCTATACGGTGAATGCAGTCGACAATACGAATGGCATTAACAAAGGCTGCGTGACGTCCGCGACCATTCCGGTCGGCATTAATTACGTAGGCGTTACCGCCACGGCAAACCCTGTGGGTATCTGCTTCGGTGAAAGCACGCAGCTGAATGCCTTCGCTTCCACGACAGCCTTGTATTCCATGGAAGCTACGACTCCGGCGCCCGTTAGTGTCCCCGGCGGCGGTGTGACCGTGCTCAACAGTTCTGTCGGACTTGCTTCCGGTAATTTCAACGACGGCTACTGGAATGTGAACCTGCCGTTTAATTTCTCTTTCTACGGCGATATGTTTAATACCGTTTCCATCAATACAAATGGATTCATTACGCTCGGCGTTGGTTCCACGGCTACCAGCGTGGGTACTATTCCTAACCTGACTGCACCGAATAATGCGATTTACCTGGCCGCGAAAGACTGGAACATGACCTCCGGCGGTAACATCCGCTATTTCACCGTGGGCGCAGCGCCCAACAGGCGTTTCGTGATTGACTACCAGAACATCCCTTCCGTAAGTCCAAGCGGAAGCCTGAACGGTCAGATTGTGCTGAGTGAATCGAACGGACACATTGAAATGACGCTGACCGGTACCGATGCAGGCTCGATCAAGACGCTCGGTATTGAAAATGCCAGCGGAAGTACAGCCCTCGCTCCTTCTGCAAGGAACGGATCCAGCTGGGGTGTTTCATCTCCGGAATCCTGGTCTTTCAGCCCGATTGGCGGTTCGCTTTCGTATGCCTGGACACCTTCCGGTAACCTGGACGACGCCACCCTGCCCAATCCATTTGCTTCCAACATTTTTGCTACGACAACATTTAACGTAGCTGTTACGGACCAGGCCACCGGTTGCAGCAATACATCCGGCACTACGGTTACCACAGGCGCTCCTTTATCCGGGACCATCTTTACGGATCAGTCAACGATCTGTTCCGGTCAATCCGCAACGATGGCAGTAACGCCTGCGGGCGGATGTTCGCCTTATACCTACCAGTGGGAAGATAACAACGGAATCATCAGCAACTTCTTCTTCGTGAACGTTTCCCCGGTAACAACGACTACGTATCACGTGCTGATCATTGATAATGTCGGAAATGAATCCGCGCATGACATCACCATTACTGTGAACCCGACACCGGTGGTCACCGCCACGCAGGGTGTGATTTGCGGAACAGGTACTGCTTCACTTACGGCTTCCGGCGCTTCCACCTATGCATGGTCGCCTGCTACCAACCTGAATGCGACGACAGGCGCTACGGTAGTTTCTTCAACCAGCATCACGCAGACCTATACGGTCACAGGTACCACTGCGGCCGGTTGTTCATCTTCCGCCTTCAGTACTGTAACGGTATCCAATGCCGTCACCGTAACAGCTACAGCCTCTCCTAACACCATCAACACCGGGCACAATTCCCAGTTGACAGCCACTGCCCAATTACTGGGTTCCGGTTATACGGTAGGCACTATTCCCTTCAGCAGCCGCTACCTTCCTGACCTGGTGAATGCAGGGCCTACCGGTGACGAAGGAAATACCAATGTATTACTGCCTTTCTCCTTCAACTTCTTCGGAACCTCCTTCACCGGAGTGACTATTCACACGAACGGTCAGATCCTGATGGATACATCAAGAACCGAAGCGAATGCGGTCTACTCACCAAGCACGATACCTTCTGCCGCAAACCCGAACAATTGGGTTGGATTCTGGGGCGACTTGAATCCGTTGAATACTTCCGGAGTTAACTCCATTACCTGGGAAATTGTCGGGTCTTCCCCGAACCGGAAATTCGTGGCCCGTTGGAACAGTGTGAACTACTGGTCCGCTACCCCATCCATCTCATACCAGATCGAATTAAATGAGACGTCCAATTACATTGATGTCTTCCTGATCGACAATACCACAACTGCAACCCTTTCCCGTGTCATCGGACTTGAGAATTCCACAGGAAGCTCCGGTATTGCGGCGCCTAACAGGAATGCAGGCACCTGGACCGGAAACAGCGAAGGCTACCGGTTTTCACAAGTTGGTTCCGGTATTACTTACAATTGGACACCTGCTACTTTCCTGAACGACCCCACGTTGTCCAATCCGCTTGCGCAAAGCATGACGAGCTCAACTACCTACACGGTGACGGCAACCAGCATTGACGGTTGTACAGCTACAGCTAATGCCACGGTGAACGTTGGCTTGCCCCTGGCTGTAACTGCAACTACCAGCGCCAACAATTTCTGTGATTTAGGCTCTACCACCCTGAATGCCGTTGCAACCGGCGGCGGTACTCCTTATGCAGGTTTTGCCTGGACGACCGGTGCCACCAGCGTGGGTACAGGGACTTCCGTTTCTGTAACTCCTTCCGCCGGAACCACCGTGTATACGGTAACCGTTACGGATGCGGATAATTTTACATCTTCCGCCACAGTTTCCGTTACGGTAAAACCCAACCCGACGGTCATCCTGGATAAGTCCGGAGACGTCTGCGGCAGTAATACCGTATTATTAACGGCAAGCGGTACTTCAACTTCGTATGTATGGACGCCGAATGCGACCCTGGTTGTGAACAGCCCGGGCAATACGGCTACCGTTACTCCTACATTTGCCACTACGTACACGGTGACAGGCTCACTGAATGGTTGCAGCACCACCGCTACGAAACTGGTAAATGTCAACCCTGGCGTTTCCATCAATGCCTCGGCAACTCCGGCTAATATCTGTTTGAATGGCAGCAGTCAGCTTAGCGCCACGCCTACGGCCGGACTGACTTTCACCTGGTCGCCGGCAACCGGGCTGAGCTCTTCTACAATTGCCAACCCGGTTGTGACGAATGCCACGACCACGACGAACTATACGGTGACTGCACTGAATCCGTCTACAGGATGTACCGCTGTAGCGAATGTCCTGCTTACCGTTGGCAGTCCGCTAACCGTCAGCGCATCCGCGAATAATTCAACCATTTGTGTTGGAAATTCTGTCAGCCTCAGCACCACGGTTCTCGGTGGCGGACTTCCCTATACATATAGCTGGAGCAATGGTTCCAGCGTTGTAGGTACCACGGCCAACATCACAGTATCGCCTACTACCAATACCAATTACCGCGTAACGGTAACGGATGCCTGCGGCGCTATAGTACAAAGCAATATCGTTGCGGTTACAGTGAACCAAAACCCTACCGTATCTGTTTCACCGCTCAATTCATCCATCTGCCTGGGAGTTTCCACAAGTACGGTTCTGACTGCCTCCGGCGGCGACACGTATGCCTGGTCGCCTGCGGCAGGATTATCGGCAACGACCGGAGCTTCCGTAACGGCAAGCCCGGTGATCAGCACAGTTTACACGGTGACAGGGACCAATACGGCAACGGGTTGCTTCGCTTCGGCTGTCGCTACCGTTCACCTGGCTGACCTGGCCGCGCACGCCGCCGCTTATAACGAAAGCATCTGCACGGGTTCAAACTCGCAGCTGGTAGCATTTGGCTCCAATGGCGCGGTGAACTACAGCCTGGATCCGATTGCCTTCGATGAAATCCCGGTAGCAGGCGCAACAGCGATTACAACCTGGACGAATACTGACGTGGATGACGGATCCTTCGGACCGATCAGCCTTCCATTCGTATTCAATTTCTATGGCGTGAATTACGACAAGCTTTATGTCGGAACAAACGGCTATGTAAGCTTCTCCAGCCTGGCTACTACAACCGGCGTAAACAGCCGCAATGCAGCCAATCTCACTACACCAACTGTTGCGAACAACATCATTGCTTTGTGTTATTCCGATTTACATGCAAGTAATGTAGGCGGTACAGTTAGCTACTTTGTTTCAGGTACTGCACCCAACCGTGTGTTTGTTGTAGATATCAATGAAGTATTCCTGACTGCTACCGGTCGCGTGAACGGCCAGATTCAACTGTATGAAAATACGAATGTGGTTGAAGTTCATATCCAGCAGATAGATCATGGAACATCCACTTCTCCCGGTGCAACCGGTATTGAAAATGCTAACGGAACCTTACGGTTAATCCCGGCTACCCGGACTCCGGGTGTATGGAATGTATCCTCTCCGGAAGCATGGAGATTTTCTCCTCCAACCGGATTTACCTATAACTGGACTCCGACAACGTTCCTGAGCGATCCGACACTGGCCAATCCAATCGCTGCAGGTGTATCGTCTTCGACCATTTACACCGTAACTGCTACGGAGACCTCCTCCGGATGCCAGGTGGTAGATACGGTTGCAGTTCATACGTATCCCCTGCCGACAGGCGCGATCAGCGGTACCAGCACCATCTGTGCCGGCGCCAGCGCAACGCTTAATTTCAGCTTCACAGGAACAGGTCCGTTTACGTACAGTTATTCGGATGGTACCACGGATTTCGGCCCGTATACTTCAGCCGGAAACAGCGCCACGCAAAGCGTAACACCTCCGGGTCCGGGCGGCAATACAGTGATTTATCACCTGATTGGCTTGTCGGATGCGCTTTGCAGTTCCAATTCGGCTGCGATGACTGGATTGGCCGTAGTCAATGTGAATTCCTATTCTTCGATTGCAGGACTTTCCCTGACTTCCAACAAGCCCTTCAATAATATTTGTATCGGCGATAACATCACCATCAGCATCAATGGTATTACGTCTTCCAGTCTCGGTACCAATGCCCAGTGGAAATGGTATACAGGTTCCTGTGCAGGAACACCGGTGCCGGGTTCTTCGAACCTTACATCGATAACTGTGAACCCAACCGTGTCGACTACTTATTTTGTACGTGCTGAAGGGGCCTGTAACAATACGCTCTGCATTTCCCTGCCGGTTACCGTAACGACGGCGCCTCCGTCCGGAAATCCGGGCGTGATCTATTACCCTGCCATTGCCTTTGCAGGCGCTACCGATTCCCTGGTTGTGAATCCTGTACCCGGCGCTACGTTCTACCGCTGGACGACAAGCGGAAACAGCAACATCCTGTTTGACGGCCAACCTGCACCTTACCAGGGAACCTCGAACAAAGTAATGCTGACATTCGTAAGTCCGTCCACGCAAGGAAACGGAATCGGTAATTACCATATCCAGTTCTTTGCCGGCAATGCCTGTGGTACTACGAACAGCAATAACCTGCGGATCCGTGCTACCGTTGACGCACCGGCAACGGTCTCCGGCCCACTCGTAGCCTGCCCCGGTCAGACCAGCACTTATTCCGTTTCACCGGTGGTGGGAGCTAAATCCTACCAATGGTCCTTCCAGAGCGGTTCCGGAACGATTTCAGGTAATGGAACACAAACAGTATCCGTAACCTTTACAACGGTTCCTGCCGTCTTGTGTGTGCATGGAGTTTCAGCCTTCAATACGGCCGGACCAGACCTGTGCATTGCAGTTAGCGCCAATCCTGCAGCTCCGGGTACCATTTCCGGTAATATCCAGCCATGCCAGGGTGGCGTTGAAACGTATTCCATTGGCGCAGTAACCGGCGCGGTTTCCTATGCCTGGTCAACAACTGTTCCGGGTGCAACGGTTGTTCCTTCCGGAACATCCGCTACGGTAACCTTCCCGCCGAATGTATTCAGCGGCGATGTATGCGTCACCGCATCTTCCGCTTGCGGTACCAGCCTGCCGACATGCCTGGCTATCGTTTCCGGCAATGTACCTCCACTGACAGGTATTTCCGGTACGGTTGAAGGTGTCTGCAGCGCCACCGGTATAAATTACCAGGTTCCTTCGACCGGCGCAACCAGTTATAACTGGGCTGTACCCGCTGGTGCGACCATTACAACCGGCCAGGGATCGAACTCGATCCTCGTCGATTTCAGCAGCTCCTATGGCGGAGGTAAAATTTACATCACCGCAACAAATGTCTGTGGCATCACCAAGGATTCCCTGCCTGTAACGGGCGCCTCCGTGCCTCCGGTTATTACAGGTACGCTCTTTGTCTGTGCCGACGATATTGAAGGCTATTCAGCGAATGCACCGGGCGCCACCAGCTATACCTGGACGGTCGATCCGGACGAAGCCATCATCCTGACGCAGTCGCCAACAGGTGATCAGATTGTCGTCACCTGGATTACCAATGGCGGAACACTTTCAGTGACCGGTGATAATTCCTGCGGCTCCTCCACGCCCGGAACAGTGAGCGTAGGATCAAACTGCCGTGTATCCGGAAGCACCCTGGAATCACTTAATGCCATCGCTTATCCGAATCCTTCGGAAGGAAAAGTGACGTTGCAATTCAACAGCCCGGAAGAATCAAACTACCTGCTGAAGGTAACGGATCTGACCGGACGTGTTTTGCAAAAAGAATCCATATCTGCGGCTTCCGGCGTCAACTACCATGCTATCGATTTGACGCAGGTGGCAAAGGGGATTTATATGCTTTCCCTGGAAAATCATTCCGGTGAAAACATCGTGATCAGGCTGGTAATTGATTAATAGTTATTTCTTTGATTAGGTGCCGGGGCGGTTCTTGAAGAAGGAACCGCCCCGGTTTTTTTTGTGGATAAACAACGGAAGAAGCATGAAAGAAGTGATGAATTAAATCGCTTGCCTTTCTTACGGTTGATTATATTTCCTCCTTTTTTACCGGCAGTGTACAACCACTCACTTCCCAGCGACTCTTAAAAATTGCACTTTTCAAGGAAGTCATGCCCCTAAAAACCCTGATTTGGCCTGCGCATCACTAATATTAGGGATATACTAAAATCGGGCCTTCGTCTATATTTACCCCTCGCCTGAGTGCCATCAACCACCGGGTAATTTTTTTTGCGCTAACACATCAAAACAACTACTTAAATCCAACTAACATGAAACGTTATGTTTACGTATTGTCCAGTTTTTGTACAGGAACGAAAAACCGGATGCAAGCCATTGCATTTACCTTATGCATTCTATTTTCGGCTTTAGGCGCCACCGGACAACAATACACGCCAATTTCCTGTACCGGTTTTAATAACGATATTATTGCCAATGGCGTTGGCAGCAGTTCCATACTTGGAACCAGCAATCCGACGATTGGTGTGGATGGTGCACGCTATACGTTTATCGATAATACGTTTAAGTATGCTGCGGCAAATGCGTTGCCCACCTGTTTTATGCCGGTTAGCAATATGGCAGCCAGCGCACAGACCTCCGGGCTCACCTACGTGTTGCAAGGATATGGAACGAGCGCGGTAAATAACAACAATGTCTTAACGATTGATAATAATTCAACGACGTACCTCACTTCTCCGTTTCCGAACTCCGCTACATTGACCTTAACCCCTGCGGCCAGCTTTTTTAACCTAAGAGTCTTGTATGAGTCTGTTGTGAATGTAAGCCCCCTGACTGTTGACGTTACAGTCACTTTTACGGATGCTACTACCCAGACATTTCTGAACAACGCATGTGCAAACTGGTTTACTGCCACCTTGCCTGCTTATAGCGGTATGGGAAGAACATCGCCTACCGGCGGAATTGAATGCGGATCTTCTCCGAATTTTTTCCCGAATCTTTTTGAATTGCAACTGGCTCTTCTCCCGGCTAACCAGACCAAACTGGTGCAGAGCATCACCATTACCATACCGACTACCCTGACAACGGGAACAACCCCTGATAAAGTAAACTACTTTCATGCCCTGGCAGTGGGCGGACTTGCCCCGATGTGCCCTGCACCTTCTTTCCAGGCAACCAACCTGGTCCAGGGAGCCACTACCTTAACGAGTATTGCAGCCAGTTTTACGAATGCCTCTACCCTTCCTTCAGGCTACCTGGTGGTTCGATACCCGGCCGGTGCATCTCCGACCAATCCTGTTGACGGCACTACCTACACGAGCGGCAATACTTTGGGAACAGGCCTCAATGCCGGCACCGTCATCCAGGCAAATAATACAACGTCATTTATTGCTTCGGGATTGTTTGGCGGAACTTCCTACGATTTTTATGTTTATTCTTATGCAACAGGAAACTGCGGCGGCCCGGTTTATTTAACTACGGCGCCTTTGAAAAATACAGTTGTATTTGCAACCAGTCCCTGTGGTACCATGACAGGAAATATTCCTGTGGGTCCGACGGTATCGCCGATTTACCCGGCACCCGGCGGCGGGTTTCTGACGCTGACGAGCGCGCTGGCTTATATTACGGCCAATGGACTGGGCGGAGCCACGGCCCTGGAACTTCAATCCAACTATACCAGCGGCAGCGAAACGTTCCCGATCACGTTTCCTTCCAACCCCTGTATCGGGTCGGTAAATTCCTTAACTATCCGGCCGGCTGCAAATGCAACGGGACGTGTCATTACATCGGGCAATGCAACCGCAACCATCGATTTCAACGGAGCGCAATATGTCACCATCGATGGCCGTCCGGGAGGAACCGGAGCAGCCAAACAGCTCTCCATCATCAATACCCTTACCACGGCCATTTCAACGATTCGTTTTAACAACGAGGCAAGCAACAATACCGTTTTGTTTTGCGACATCCAAGGAGCATCTACCACTTCGGCGAACCCCACGACAAGCGGTGTCATCTTTTTCGGAAGCACTACGGGAACGAATGGAAACGATAACAATACCATTTCCACCTGTGATATTCATTCCGTGGGCGCAACATTGCCGGCGATTGGTATAGGTGCTTATAATAATAAGGCGAATGGTACGGCATCAGACAACGACAACAATACGATTACCGGCTGCAACATTTATGACTTCTTTATCGCCACCGCGGCCTCCACAGGCATTAAAATTGACGCCGGAAACAACAACTATTCCATCACAAATAACAGGATGTACCAAACGGCAACCCGCGCCTATACCGGAGCGTTTACGTTTCGTTTCCTTTGGCTGAATCCGAATTCAACAGCCGCGAATATTACCTTTGGAAGCGGTCACACGGTAACCGGGAATACATTTGGAGGTACGACGAATACGAACAGTGGTATCATGACTATTTCCGGAACCAGTACCTCTACTTTTATCGGTATGGATATTTCTGTCGGAAACGGGACGGGAACTGTTATTCAGTCGAATACCCTGGCCGGGATCGCATTTTCCTCCATCAATATTGCCACCACCGGAACAGGAATTTTCAGCGGTATCAGTGTCAATTACGGAAACGTAACGAATATCAGCAGCAATACCATTGGTACAGTTACCGGCCCTGTCACGGTTACCAGCAATTCTACCACGGCTTCAATCGCACTCTCCATGGGTATCCGGATTGGCGGAGGAACTTTGCCACAGACCATCTCAGGCAATACCGTCGGGTATATCACTGCGCTGCGCGGCACAGCAACCTTGTCGCATTCGCTGTTTGGAATTTATATAAACGGGGGCAGCACCACACCGGTTATCTCCAACAATACGATTGTCAACCTGATAACCGGTAACAACTCGACGACCAGCACGACTGCGCAACAGACTGTGGGAATTTCTATTTCATCTGCGACCGTAACCAATCCGGTCATTACCGGCAACACGATCAGTGATCTTTCGAATTTCGCCGCAAGCTCGAATACCGGGGCAACCGGCGTTTCGGTATTTGGCATTCTTCTGAACAATTCCAGCCTGAATACGATCATTACTGTTTCAAAGAATACGCTTTATAATCTTTCCAATACCGCTGTCATATCATCCCTGAGTTACTCTCCTTATATCCAGGGAATATTCTTTACCATAGGAGCTTCCTGTACGGTCATTGTGGATGGAAATTTCATTCACTCGTTTTCTGTACCCAATTGGACCGTGCCGGGTACCTCAACCAGTACCTCTACCCTTGCGGGTATCAATACGCAGTCGGCATCGAATTACACGATTACAAATAACATGATACGTTTGGGGATCAGTGGAACCGGCGGTTCATTGACGCAGCCTTTTAACATTATGGGAATTTACCGCCAGGTCACCAGCGGAACATTTAACATCTGGCATAATTCCATTTATATCGGTGGCACCGGTGTAACCGCGACCTCAGCCGCTGTTTCATCATCCGGTATTTACCGGTCCAACGGAGGAACCGATAACATAGCAAATAATATCCTCGTGAGTACGAGAAGCAACGTCATTGCCGGCGGAATGCCACATTATGCTGTTCGGATCAGCGGCACGTCAGGGCTGACTATTAACAACAACGTCTATTACTACACCGGCGGTCCCGGAAACTTTTTCGCATATGACGGGGTAGCGGATGTCCCTGTTTATAATGCTTCGACACCCTGGGTAAGCGCCGATGTTAACAGTTTAATTGGTGACCCACGCTTCGTTGATGCAACCGGGAATGCCAGCGCAGTCAATTTGCATATTAATGCTTCCCTCGTGACTCCGGTTGAATCTACCGGCACCAATATTCCTTCCGTCACCCTTGATTTTGATGGACAGACGCGCGCTAGTTTTACAGCCGTCGACATCGGTGCCGATGCTGGCAATTTTACCGGCTACTCCCCATGTGTTGCCCCTGTTGCTTCGCCTTCCTTAACCTTATCCCCTGTTTCTGTTTCACAGATTAACGGCAGTTTCACCAATACCGGTACAGATGGTTACCTGGTGGTACAATACCTGGACCCTGCGTCACCGGTGAATCCTGTCAATGGTTTGAATTATTCAATCGGCGCCAGCCTGGGCACAGGAACTGTTATCGCATCCATTTCAGGAGCAGGACCTTTTGCTTTCAATGCCACCGGGCTAACAGTTGCTACATCCTATACATATTATGTATATGGTTTCAACACGACAGCCTGTACAGGAGGTCCAATATACTCTGCTGCAGTACCGCAAAGTGCCAGCACCAATCCCTGCAGCGGCTTAGGAACATTGGTTCCGATCGGACCAGGCTTGTTGAATACACCAGCCTCCGGATTTACATCCCTTACCAATGCGCTGAACTACCTGAAAACAAACGGAACGACAGGTGCAGTGACCCTTGAACTGCAAACAGGTTACACCAGTGCCCATGCTGCAGCAAACGAAACCTATCCCATTGCCTTTACTGCTCTGCCTTGTTACACGGCCTCTACACCCCTGACGGTTCGTCCGGCTGCCGGCGTTTCGACTCCAATCGTATTAACCAGCGCCAACATCGACGCAACCGTTCTTTTCAATGACGCCAGTTATGTAACGATTGACGGAAGGCCCGGAGGAACCGGCACGAATAAATTTATGGTCATTGAAAATACGAGCTCCACGGCCGGATCTGCAGGAAATGCCGTCTTGTTAAGAAATGAGTCCTCAAACAATTTAATCACCTATACCGAAATCCGTTCGGCCAATGCCAATCCGGCTGCCAACACGGTAATCACTGCGTCGGGATCCATTCCCGGAGCCGTTGCGATCGGAAGCACTTCGGGTGCCGCAGGTAACGATAACAATATTCTTTCCTTCTGTTCTATTCACAGCCTGACCTCGGGTGGATCCCTGGGGGTTTGTGTGTATTCGGGTAATGGAACGACTGCAGGAACTGCAGCCAATAACGATTTCAATACGATTGCCAATTGTAACCTCTATGACTTCTTCCTGGGCGCTGCTGCCTCTGCAGGCGTGAACATCGCCCCTGGAAATAATAACTGGAGCATTACAGACAATAGTCTGTATGCCACCGGCGCCCTGACATACACAGGCACCCAGGTAGTTCGTGCCATGTGGATCACGCCCAATACCGGTTCCCTCACTTCAGCAAGCGGGTTTGTGATTACCGGCAACTACATCGGCGGTTCGGCTGCCGTTTGCAGCGGCCTGCCTATGACATTTACCGGTACTACAAATTACCAGTTTTATGGAATGGATATTTCTGTGGGTACAGGAACAGTAACCTCCATTCAGAATAATACGCTGACGAACTGGAACTTAGCCGGAGGATTCAGCGGTAACGTAATCTTTGGTATCAATATCGCCAATGGTAATGCCGAAGTCGGCACGGTTACCGGAAACCTGGTTGGATCCGGCACAACGAATGGCGCCATCACAATCACTACCAGCGTGACGAATGGTTCCATGATTGCTCTTCGGTCTGGCGCAGGTAGCACTATTAATTTCAGCAACAATATTATTTCCGGCATAAACGTAATCGGAAATGCGACGACCCTGGCTACTGGATTTAACGGTATTGCCGCATCCGGTGGCGCTACGATCATTATTAATAACAACATTATTGGCAGTGCTACGCTGGCTAACAGCATTAATATGGTTTCCGCATCGGCCACCTCCACTACGGCTGCCGCAGTACGGGGAATTATTTGCAACAGCGTTACAACAGGTACCGTAAGTACGGTTACGAATAACCTCATCGCCAATATCAATACAAATTATTCTGCCACCGGAACCCAGGCTTCAACCCTCATTGGTATCACTGTTACTACCGGTACAACTACAGTCAGCAACAATACGATTCGCAATCTGTCCAGCGCCACCCGGACGACCAATGGCGGCACTACAGCCGGTATCGTGGGAATTTCACTCACTTCAACGACAGCTCCTGTAGTTATCAGCCGCAACACTATTCATTCGTTACAGATCAGCAACCCGACTGCCACCACTGCTGTTGCATGCCAGGCCATTGCCTATACGGGTCCTTCTTCCGGAGCGAATGTCATTGAACGCAACTTTATCCACAGCCTGTCCGTGGCAAATCCTTCCAATGCCGCGGCTATTCTCTCCGGCATGGATGTGGGTTCCGGCTTGGTGACTATTCAGAACAACATGATCCGCCTCGGACTGGATGAAAACGGAACTTCTGTCGCTTCTCCCTGTATGATCCGCGGGATCTCCAGCAATTCCGGAACAGCCAACATCTACTTTAACAGCGTTTACCTGGGAGGTTCCGGCGTCGGCACTTCAACGGCAAACAGTTTTTGCTACCAGCGAACCGGCGGTGTGGTTTCCGATGTGCGTAACAATATCTTCCAGAATGAGCGTTCCAACAACACCACCGGCGGAAAACATTATGCCCTGAACCTCTCCGGCAATACCTCCATCACCCTCAACAACAATATTTATACCGGATCCGGAACAGGTTATGTGTTTGGCTTTAACGGAACCGTCGATGTACCCACTTATTCCACAGGTTGGATCAGCGGTGACATCAACAGCTTTACGGACAATCCGATGTTCCTCAACCCGACAGGAACATCCGCTACCGTTGACCTGCATATTAACCCGGTTGTAGCTACCCGCGTAGAGCAGTTTGGCGGCGAACTGCTTTCTGTCACAGAAGATTTTGACGGAGAGGTTCGCGAAGATTTCACACCGACGGATATCGGCGCGGATGCCGGCGATTACACGGCACTGTTTTATTGTAACGGATCACCAGTTGCGGCCAGTGCAGAGCTGACCGATACGACAAAGATTTGTGGCTCCGGTTCGCGCCTGCTGATCCTCACCGGCATCAACACCTCACCGGGTTTCTCTTACCAGTGGAAAGAATCTACTTCCGGCTTGCCCGGAACATTCCAGAAAATTCAGACTGCCGGAACCAGTGCTACGTATACCACTCCGTTACTTACACAGACTAAGTATTACTACTGTGAAGTAACCTGTAATATCAGCCAGATCACAACGCCTTCTACAACCGTTGCAGTTGTTATTTACCAGGCTCCCGTTCTTACGATCACTCCTCCGACAGGAACCAATGTTTGTAGTGGCGCGACGGTTTTAATGACAGCTACCGGAGCGGCGACTTATTCCTGGACGGGATCCAATGCCGCCGGCATACCCCGTGCCGACTTCTTCACGTCTGATCCTTTGCTTGACAGGGTAACTTCCGTTCCCGTAAGCTCCATTGGAACAGCCACTCCATCGACCATTTTGACGCCGCAATGGACCTACAATTTAACGGGGACCAGTGATGCAGGATGTACGGCATCGGCTTCCGTTGTCCTCAATGTAATTGCCGCTACTGTTCCGCAGACACTGACCTATTCACAGTCTCCGGATCCAACCTGTTCCATCGGTGCTCCGGTGACGTTGACGGTAACGAATAATGGCAGCCCTGGAACTGGTACCTGGACCTACAACTGGTACGATCAGGCTGGCACCACCTTGCTTCAAACTACGACGAATACCCAGTCCAGCAATGCGTATACGCCTCCCGTACCGTCGGCTAATGGATTATACAGCTATGTTGCCACGGTAACCAACTCACTTTGTCCGTATTCCTATGCAAGCGCAGATGCATCTTTCCAGGTAGGATTTACCAGCAGGAAAACGGCGACCAATGCAAATTGCGGCAACAACGGTATGATCACCGTCTTCCCGGAAGGACAGAATAATTTCTCCACCTGGTATTCCAATAATTTCGCTGTCGGTGTGCAGAACAGCCCGACGCTGGACCAGATCTATGGAAATACCAGTTTCACAAGCGGCAGATGCCAGCTCAACGCGTCTGCGGCCAGCCAGACAGGCGGAACCTTTATGGTCCGAAATCCCGCAGGCATTAACACGAACAACCTCCAGGTTGACTATAAATTAACTACTTCTCCACGTGCGCATTCGTCTGCCTGGGGAGCAGACGGAATTGCGTGGAGCTATGGTCCGAATGTGTACCAAGGCGTGCCTTCTTCTGCGAATTCCGGATTCCTGCCGGAAAATGGAACCGGCACAGGACTTAAGCTTGCCATGGATGCCGTGAACAATGGTGCCATTAATATCCCCGGTGTCTACCTCATGTACAATTGTCCTGTACCTCACCAGGGTCCTGCATCAGACGGCGTGCTGGCATTCAAAAAGGGAACATTTTGGAAAGGACTTGTCGATGCCCCGGTATCCATTGTTATTACAGATGACGGATATGTCACTGTTAGCGTGAATAACGACGTAATTTTTGACCACGTAAAATTGCCGGATGCTTACCTGACAGCCAACAAGAGCACCTGGAACCATGCATTTACCGCAAGAACCGGTGCCGGTTATGAATTGCATGCCATTGATGATTTAAATATCCGTTACAATTCTTCGATAGCTCCAGGCCTGGAATACAGCAGGAACAGCACGAACGGTTCGGACGGAACATGGCAGCCTTCGAATGTGTTTACACAATTAGCTGCCGGAAACTACCCGGTGTGGGTGCGAAACGCGACAAACCCTTCCTGTGTTTCGAATACAGGCATGGTAACTATTGCCAGTGAGAACGCTCCGGCTGTTGCCAATACTGTAACTGTTTCCGGAGATAACAGTATTCTCTGCCAGTTCAGCACCATTGCCCTGACCACGGACGTGTTTGTTCCCGGCGCCACTTACTTATGGGAGAGCGCATCATCCGCTTCCGGCCCGTGGACTCCGGCTGCAGGTACGAACAATACACAGGTGTATACCACGGCTCCGCTTCAGGAAGATACCTGGTTCCGCTGCAATTATACCTGCCCGTCCGCTTCCATGGTGACTGCGAACCCGATCTTCGTAGATGTCAATGTAGGTACCGTTGCCAATACCAACGGCCCGTACTATCTCCCATGTGCCGGTAAAACGATTACCATGAATGTGACCCCCAGCGCCTTTACGACACTGGTTTGGTATGGCGCTGCCAGCGGAGGATCTCCTTTGGCTACCGGAAATACCTATACGGTTACACCGGCTACCTTGCCTGCAACTTACTACATCGAGCCCACCACGACTCTTTATTCGAATCAGTATTTTCACGGAGGACAGCTGGTTATTTCCAATGCATTTGGAACAGCCTCTTTATCCAGCACAGACAAACCGGTGCGATTTACAACTACTGCGAACGTGATCATCGACAGCATCAAAGTATACCCGACAGCTGTGGGTACTCTGACCGTTGTACTGCAGCCGAACCAATCTACCACAGTGCTTCAAACTTATTCCATGCCAATTATATCGTCGCAGTTGAATACGGCGGTGAATGTGCCTGTTAACTTCCAGATTATCGGGGGAGGAAATTACCAGTTGAACACTTCCGGCGTAGCCTGTACCTACTATAACGGATATACAGGGCCCTACAGCAGCGCCGGCGTTTCCTTTATGATCATGGGCGGCGGCATCCTCAACATCACCGGATCCGCTACTTCTGCTACGCTGGCATCGGCTGCCGGTACTTATGGAACGAGCTTTGATTTTAATATTTCAAGCGCCTGTGCATCCGGCGTTGGTGCCCGCGTGCCGGTGGTGGTTGGACTGGATCCACTCAGCAAGGTCAGTGTCACTCCCCTGACACCTACCGTATGCCAGGGCGGCGTTCAGGAGTTATCCGCTTCCAGCGTTACGGCTTACAATTCGTATAGCTGGTCTCCCATTTCAAATTTGTACATCGATGCGGCGGCTACCGTACCGTATACAGCAAACTCGAATGCCTCTACTGTTTACCTCCGTTCAGTTACAGCAGGCCTAACTCCTTATTACGTGGCTACAGCAACAGGCAGCGCGGAAGGTTGTAATAACAAAGACTCTACGAATGCTACGATTACCGTAGCACCTGCAGTGAATGTTTCCGCCTCCCTGTCTTCGATCTGTTCCGGTGGAAGCACCATGCTGACGGCAGCAAGTTCGAATCCGGGCTATACCTATACCTGGAGCCCGGGAGCGCTGACCTCTTCCGTAGTTTCGGTGAGTCCATCCGTTCACACAAATTACACCGTTAGCGCAGAAGATAAAACCAATGGAATAAACAAAGGCTGTGTATCTATCGCTACCTATGGTATCGGCGTCAATAAAGTCGGCGTATTTGCCACGGCAAATCCTACGGGCATTTGCTCCGGTGACAATTCCCAGTTGTTTTCTTCTGCATCCACGACGGCCTTCTACAGTATGGCGAACACCACGGCATCGGTTGTTCCTGTACCGGGCGGCGGCGTGACCGTATTGAGTAAAACCGTACCGCTGACTTCCGGAAATTACGACAACGGGTATTGGAACGTAAATCTCCCCTTCCAATTCTCCTTCTTTGGCGACCTGTTCAATGTGGTATCCGTCAGCACAAACGGTTACATTACGTTCGGAGCAGGATCGACGGCAAGCAGCGTGGGTACCGTTCCGAATTTATCCGGTCCCAACAATGCGATCTACCTTGCCGGGGGCAATTGCAATATGAGTTCTACGGGTAGCATCCGGATGTTTACCATTGGCGCAGCTCCGAATCGCAGGTTCATACTTGACTTCTTGAATGTGCCCACTACAGGCCTTAGCTTAAACGGCCAGATTGTCCTATCGGAATCGGAAGGCAGAATTGATCTGACTTTGTTGACCGCTACCGGTGAAACCATGGGTATTGAAAATGCCAGCGGAACTACAGCCTATGCGCCTTCGTTGCGCAACGGCAGCTTCGTGGTTAATTCCCCGGAAGCCCTGGAATTCGTTCCTATCGGTGGAAGCCTGACCTATGCCTGGAGCCCTTCCGGCAACCTGGATGACGCAACCCTTTCCAATCCCGTGGCAAGCGGAATATTCTCCACCACCACATTCTCCGTTTCCGTAACCGACGGAATCAGCGGTTGCAGCAATACAGCCGCTACCACGATTACGACGGGCGCTCCTCTTGCCGTCACGGTTGCCGCAGAAAAGACGGCGATTTGCCTGGGAGAATCCACGACCTTAAATGCTATTCCTACCGGTGGCTGCTCACCGTACGCCTATCAATGGGAAGATGCCAATGGTATCATCAGCAATTTCTCCTTTGTAAACGTATCGCCGACGGTCAATACGACCTATTACCTCACATTGACTGACAATGCTCCCGTTCCCAATGAATTCACCTATTCCATCACGATCAACGTGAATCCTGTTCCGGCGGTGACCGCTACGCAAGGACTCATTTGCGGTACGGGCTCTGCAACATTAAATGCTTCAGGCGCCGGCAGCTACGAATGGTCTCCTGCGTTTGGACTCAGCGCCACCACAGGTGCCAGCGTGACTTCTACCGTGACGGAAACGACCGTTTATACAGTTACCGGAACGACACCGGCTGGCTGTTCCGCTTCGGCAACAAGCCAGGTTATGGTATCCAACTCCGTAGCGGTCAACGTTACGGCTGCTCCGACCCAGATTAATTCCGGTCACAATTCGCAATTGACGGCAGCCGGACAGATCCAGGGAACATACTACACCGTAGCCCCGCTTTTGTATTCGGAAAGAAATACTTCAACCCTTGCGAATGCAGGACCAACGGGTGACGAAGGCAATGCCAATGCGAACATTCCTTTCTTGTTTAAGTTTTTTGGAAACAACTATTCTGCCTTCACTATCCATACAAACGGCCAGATTCTTATGGGTGCAGGCAGGACTGATTACGGCTCATTCTATCCGTCTACGGCCCATACCAATATCCCGAATGTGGCTGCGCCGAATAACTGGGTAGGCTTCTGGGCTGACATGAATATTGTAAGCGGCCAGGTCACCTGGGATGTGGTCGGCACTGCACCGAACCGGAAGTTTATTGCCCGCTGGAATAACGCAAGCTGGTTCTCATCAGGTCCGTCGCCGCTCTCCTACCAGATTGAACTGAATGAGTCCACGAATATTATCGATGTATTCCTGACTTCCGTAAATGGCGGCTCTACCAGCCCCAGCCATACCCGGTTGGTTGCGCTTGAAAATGCAGCAGGTACAGTAGGAACCGCGCCTCCGGGACGTACGCCTGCCAATGGTTTCTGGAATGCAACGAATGAAGCATGGAGATTTGTTCCAATCAATAATTTCATTCCTGTAAATCCAACAATCTCTTATAGCTGGACACCGGCTACATATCTGACGGCGACCGATATTACCAACCCGGTTGCCCAGAATATGAGCAGCTCCACGACCTATACCGTAACTGCAACAAGCTCTGACGGATGTACGGCCAGTGCCACCACAACAGTGAATGTCGGATTGCCATTTGTTGCAACGGCATCCGCTACGGCAAATAATTTCTGCCAGGGCGGTTCCACCACGCTCAGCGCCACCGCCACTGGCGGCGGAATTCCGTATGCCAGTTATTCCTGGAGCAACGGTGTCTCCGTGGTCGGCACCGGAGCATCAATTTCGCAGACTCCGCCTGCAGGAACCACCACCTATACTGTCACGGTAACCGATGTTGACAATTTTACTACGACAGCTTCCGTCACGGTAACGGTAAAACCCAATCCAACAGTTATACTGACTAAATCCGGCGATATTTGCGGGTCCGGTTCCGTCACATTAAATGCTACCGGCACGTCTGCCAGTTATACCTGGACGGCATCGCCCAGCTTAACGGTTAATGCTCCCGGTGATAATGCCACAGCCACGCCGGGAAGCACTACGACCTATGCAGTCACAGGAAGCCTCGATGGCTGCAATACGACGACCAGCGTTCCGGTAAATGTCTTCCCTGCTGTTACGATCAACGCCTCTGCACTTCCGGGCTCCATTTGCCAGAACGGAACCAGCCAGCTCAGCGCTTCTCCGACCGCCGGTTATTCTTTCAGCTGGTCTCCGGCGACGTTCCTGAGTTCTTCAACGGTTTCCAACCCGGTTGTTACCAATGCCACGGCAAGCACCGCATATACCGTTACCGCTACGCAGCTTTCAACCGGATGCACCGGCACAGCCACGGTTTCATTGACAGTTGGAAGTCCTTTGGTCGTTTCGGCTTCAGCGAGTGTACCTGCTATTTGTGCTGGGGCTTCCGTTTCATTAAGCACGACTGCAACGGGCGGAGGGCTCCCCTATTCGTATAGCTGGAGCAATGGAACTTCCGTTGTCGGCACAACGGCCAACATCAGTGTTTCCCCTGCCGCCACTACCAGTTATCACGTGACTGTCACGGATGCTTGTGGCGCTGTGGTACAAAGCAGTGATGTAACTGTGATAGTCAATCCCCTGCCGGCTCTGACGGTTTCGCCGGCTACCTCATCGATTTGTGTTGGCGTTGCCACCAGCGCATTGCTGACGGCTTCCGGCGCCGACACGTATGCCTGGACTCCTGCAGATGGTTTGTCTGCGACCAGTGGCGCCGTGGTTACGGCAAGCCCGGAAATCAATACGGTTTATACGGTAACAGGAACGATTACCTCAACGGGATGTACCAAAACCGCCTTGGCATCGGTGAACCTCGCAGACCTGCTTGCGGAAGCGACAGCTTATCCTGCCAGTGTTTGCATGGGTTCCAACTCGCAATTGGTGGCTTATGCAGCCAATGGCGCACAAAATTACACACTGAATGCTATTGCCAGCCTGCCTATCGCGCCAGTAAATGCAACGACTATTACAGCCTGGGCAAATACGGATATGGACGACGGTTCCGCAGGACCGATCGCACTTCCCTTCAAGTTTAATTTTTACGGGGTCAACTACAACCAGGTATACATTGGAACCAACGGATATGTCAGCTTCTCAAGCCTGGCTTCCATCTCGGGTATCAACAGCCGCAAAGCTGCCAACCTAACCAATGCCACGGCAGCAAATAATGTCATCGCACTGTGTTACGCCGATTTAAATGCAAACCCTGCTATAGGATCCACCGTTAAGTATTTTGTTGCCGGCACAGCACCTAACCGGGTATTTGTCATCGACATCAATGAAAAATTCCTGACTTCTACCGGAAACGTAACCGGGCAGATCCAGCTATTTGAAAACTCGAACGTGGTGGAAGTGCATATCACTTCCATCAATCACGGAACTTCCACTTCACCGGCAGCTACCGGCATTGAAAATGCGGACGGAACGCTCCGGGTGATCCCTGCGGTACGCATGCCGGGAACCTGGAATGTCACATCTGCTGAAGCCTGGAGATTTTCACCTCCATCCGGATTTAACTTTAGCTGGTCTCCTGCGACCTTCTTAAGCAGCACGAACGTTGCAAATCCTGTGATCTCTGGATTCAATGCATCGACCGTGTATACAGTGACCGCAACAGAAATTTCCTCCGGATGCCAGGTTTCCGACGTAGTAACGGTTGATCCCCTTCCTCTTCCAACCGCTGTTATCACCGGATCTGCCGAGATCTGCGTTGGAGCCAGCACACCGCTGAATTTCACCTTTACCGGTACGGCGCCGTTTGTCTATAGTTATTCCAACGGCAGTCAGACATTCGGACCGTTTACTTCAGCAGGAAACACGGCAACTCAAACTGTTTCACCCGCTGTGGCTACCAATTATACCCTGGTTTCCGTTGCGGATAATTTCTGTGACGGTACCATTTCAGGAAATGCCATGATCACCCTGGATTCCGAAGCCCCGGTGATTTCCTGCCCTGCATCAGTCACGGTAAATACCAATGCCGGCGTGGACTTCGCTACGGGAGTCGTTTTAGGTACGGCTACAGCAACAGACAATTGCAGCGTATCTTCCGTTACCAACAACGGACCTTCAACGTATCTCGTAGGTAATACGACCGTGACATGGACGGCTACCGATTCGAACGGCAACACAGCTACCTGCAGCCAGGTTGTTACGGTTATCGATAACCAGGCTCCCGTCATCACCTGCCCTGCATCCCTGACGGTTTCTTCGGATCCGAATCAATGTTATGCCAGCCAGGTTGACCTCGGCATACTCGACGCCATCGATAACAACGGTGTGGCGAATATTACAAACAACGAATTGTCACAATACCCGATCGGTGTCACCACAGTAACCTGGATTGCTACCGACTTGAGCGGCAATACATCGACTTGCTCACAAACCGTCACTGTTCAGGATAACCAATTTCCGGTTATTTCCTGCCCTGCATCTAAAACTGTGAACCCGGATCCGGGTGTCTGTTATGCAACCGGCGTAAACCTGGGTAATGCCGTCGCTTCGGATAACTGTGCATTCAGCGTAACCAATAATGCGCCAGTGCAATTCCAGGCCGGCGCAACAACTGTTACCTGGACTGTAACCGATGCCAGCGGCAACGCGGTCACTTGCACCCAGGTGATAACGGTCGTTGACAACGAAAAACCGGTGCTTGTAAATTGCCCGGCCAACTTCTCCAGTTGTGCACCGATTTCCTGGACTCCTCCGACTGCTGCAGACAACTGCACGCCTGCCAATGTCATCACGATTACCAGCAATTATGCGCCGGGCGCTTATTTCCCCAGCGGTGTAACGACGGTTATCTATACGGCGACGGATGCGAACGGAAATACAGCTACCTGCAGCTTCCAGGTTACCAAACAGGATTCCTCTTCCATGGCCGGTCTCAGCCTGACATCGAACAAGGCATTCAATAACATCTGTGTCGGGGATAATATCACGATTAGCATCAATGGAATCACTGCTGCAAATAAGGGTTATAATGCGCAATGGAAATGGTACAGCGGCTCCTGCGGCGGAACATCCGTGCCGGGATCCACAAACCAGGCTTCCATTACCGTCAACCCGGTTGCAAACACTACGTACTTTGTACGCCTGGAGGGACCTTGCAATACTACTTCATGTATTTCCCTGCCGGTAGTCGTTACCTCGGCGCCTCCATCCGGCAATCCAACGGTTATTTACTATCCGGCCATTGCTTACCAGGGCGCTTCCGATTCCATCGTTGTAAACGCCGTTCCGGGAGCTACCTTCTACCATTGGACGACATCGGGCAACAGCAACATCCTGTTTAACGGACAACCTGCACCTTATGAAAGCAGCTCTCCGAAAGTCATGCTAACATTCATCAGCCCGGCAACGAGCGGAAACGGAATTGGTAATTACCATATCCAGTTCTTCGCCGGCAATGCCTGCGGAACGACAAACAGCAACAACATCAGGATTCGCGCTACGGTGGATCAACCTTCATCGGTTAGCGGTCCGCTGGTTGCCTGTGTGGGTGGCGGTGCGAAAACGTATACTGTAACTCCTGTGGTTGGCGCGAAGTCGTACCAATGGACACTGACGCCAGCCGGAGCAGGAACAATTACCGGTAACGGAACGCAAACCGTAAGTATTACCTATACATCACTCCCTGCAACGCTTTGCGTGCATGCCGTATCGGCCTTCGGAACTGCGGGCCCTGACCTGTGCATGAACATCAGCACGGTCACTGCAACACCGGGTGCGGTAACAGGCAATACCACACCATGCCTGGGAAGCACGGAAACGTATTCCATTCCTGCTGTCGACGGTGCGGTTTCATACAACTGGACTACGAACATTCCGGGTGCGACGATCACAGGAAACGGCACATCAGCAACCGTGCATTACCCTGTGGGAGTCTTCAATGGAGACGTATGTGTAACTGCTAATTCCGGCTGCTCAAACAGCGCGCCTTCCTGCCTGGCTATTGTTTCGGGAACGGTTCCTCCGATCGGTGGAATTACCGGCATCACGGATGGCCTTTGCGGAGCCACTTCAGTGAATTACCAAGTTCCTTCTACGGGCGCAACTGCTTATACATGGACAGTTCCAGCGGGTGACTCTATCACGTTCGGACAGGGTACCAATTCCATCCTGGTCAACTTCACAAACAGCACCGTCGCGGGCGGATATATTACCGTGATGGCGAATAACAGCTGCGGAACGGTAAAAGACAGCATTGCGATTACAGAAGCTCCTTCCAAACCTGTCTTTACGGACAGCGCAACGAGCATTTGTGAAAACATGGCAACTTATACCGTCAGTTCAGTTGGTGCCACCCATTTTGTATGGGATGTGACCGGCGCGGAAGCTGTCTTCCCCGGAAGCAGTGAGAATTCAGTGAATATTGCATGGGGCGCTACCGGTGGTACCGTGTCAGTTGTTGCCTCCAATAATTGCGGCAGCATTTCTTCCGACGTGCTTATTATTACCTGCCCGCTGCGTCTGGCTTCGGCTCAAACAATGATGGTAGCACTCCATGCCCTTGTATATCCGAATCCGTCGCAGGGAAAACTTACGCTGCAGTACAACAGCCCGGATGCTACCGAATGCCTGTTAAAGGTCAGAGATCTTACCGGCCGTGTGCTGCTGCATGAATCGCTTGCCGCATCTGAAGGAACAAACCTGCATGAAATTAACCTTGGCGGCGTAGCCAAAGGAGTTTACATGCTTTCCCTGGAAAATGCTAAGGGCGAAAATGTCATCATTCGATTAGTTATTGATTAATATTTTTTCTTTGATCAGGTAACGGGGCGGTTCTTTTAGAAAGGAACCGCCCCGGTTTTTTTATTCCTGTCCTTCCACTCCTGTAATCAAAATAGCGGGGACTTGCAATCACTAATTTTAGGGATATGACGGGTTTGCGTGATGGATTATTTTTACCGGAACAATCCGGCTGGAGAATAGGAAGAAATTTGAAATGTAAGTATTGATTTTTGTTTGGATGATTAGTTGCTGTGGCAGTCCTTTTTCAAGGGCTGCCACTTTTTTTATTTTAGATCGGGATTGTCCAGGGGCTAAACCCCGGGAGGGCATGGATTTGTTAATATTTTCCGATGGGACATGCGCAGGCAAAATTCAAAAAACCTACATTTGACGGAAACGGGAAACACTCAAATTATGGCTAAAATCGAAGAACTAAAGCGCATTGCCTCGCAGGTACGGCGGGATATTGTCCGCCAGACCAATGGATCCAATTCAGGTCATCCGGGAGGTTCCCTGGGATGTGCCGATTTCATGGTGGCCCTTTATTTCCACCTGCTGGATCATCGCCCTTCCTTTTCCATGGAAGGTAAAGGAGAAGACCTCTTCTTCCTCAGCAACGGACATATTTCACCGGTATGGTACAGCGTGCTTGCCCGTTCGGGTTATTTTGATGTAAAGGAACTGGCCACCTTCCGGAAAATCGATTCCCGCCTGCAGGGACATCCCGCCACCCATGAAGGGCTACCGGGTATCCGTGTGGCTTCCGGCTCCCTGGGCCAGGGATTATCGGTCGCTATCGGTGCCTGCCTGACGAAGAAGCTGAATAAGGATCCTAAACTTGTTTACTGCCTGTGCGGTGACGGAGAAATGGAAGAAGGTCAGATTTGGGAAGCCGTCATGTATGCCGGCGCCAAGAAAACAGACAATATTATTCTTACCATAGACGTTAACGGGCAACAGATTGACGGCTCCGTAGATGCTGTTATGCCTTACGGAAATTTAAGGCCGAAGCTGGAAAGTTTCGGATGGAAAGTCCTGGAAATGGACGGGGGAAACATGGATGAAATTATTGAAATCATGAACCAGGCCAAATCCCATTGCGGCAAGCAGCAACCGGTTGCCGTGCTGATGAAGACGGTGATGGGACAAGGCGTTGACTTCATGATGCATACCCACAAATGGCATGGTGTGGCTCCGAACAACGAGCAGATGAAAACTGCCCTGGCGCAGCTTGAGGAAACACTGGGTGACTATTGATACCAACGCTCCCGATAGCTATCGGGAGCGAATCATTACGAATTAACGAATTAATATTGACCGCTTGTTGAAAACGAAAAGTCACCAGCTACGCTGTTACCCACATCAGTCAAAAGTCCTTTGTGGACTTTTCGTCTTTTTTCTGCTGGCATTTTCCGTTCTTCCTGCCTCTGCGCAGAAAGCCAAAAAGAAAGAAGCTGTCACGCTGACGCGCATTGAATTCCTGTTTGACGCTTCGAACAGCATGATGGGTTCGTGGCAAAGCGGAAAGAAAATTGATGTGGCCAAAAAGCTGATGTCGGCAATGCTGGACAGTTTGCGTTACCTTGACAATATTGAACTGGCCTTGCGCCTGTACGGCCATATGAAGCCTTTCCCGCCGCAGGATTGTGACGATACCCGGCTGGAAGTTCCTTTTGGCAAAGGCAATGCCATGCGCATCAAGGAGGTACTCACCAACCTCAAACCACGGGGCACCACACCTATTGCCCTTTCGCTGGAAGCCTGTGCCAACGATTTCCCCTCTTCCCCTGCCCGCAATATCATCATCCTGGTTACGGACGGCGCGGAAGAATGCGGCGGGGACCCCTGCGCTATTTCACAGGCACTGCAGCGAAAAGGGATCGTGCTGAAACCTTTTGTCATCGGCATGGGGCTGGATGATGCGCTGAAAAAAACATTTGATTGCGTGGGCAATTATTACGATGCTGCCAACGAGGTGATGTTTAAATCAGCCCTGAGCATGGTGATCTCCCAGGCACTGAACAACACCACGCTCCAGGTAAATTTGCTGGATGTAAACGAACGTCCGACAGAAACGAATGTGAATATGACCTTTTACAGCAAGCTGGATGGTTCTGTAAAATATAACTTTGTGCATACGATGAACAGCCGGGGCAACCCGGATACGCTGACGGTCGATCCGCTGCATACATACAGAATTGTGGCGCATACCATCCCCCCGGTAGAAAAAGACAGTGTGCGCCTGACACCGGGAAAACATACCACCGTTGGGATTGATGCCGGCCAGGGTTCCCTCCTGCTGAAACTGGACGGACTGAATGATTATAAGAAGCTGCAATGCCTCGTGCGTAAGTCGGGCACGCTAAAAACCCTCAATGTGCAGGATTTTAATTCTACCGAGCGATACCTGGTAGGCAAATACGACCTTGAAATCCTCACACTGCCCCGAATTTACTTTTACGATGTAGATATTTCGCAAAGTAAAACCACTACCTTTCAGATACCGCAACCCGGTATTACTTCGCTTATCAGCAACAGCCCCGGTTACGGAAGCATCTATACGCAGGACAATGAGGGCATGAAATGGGTCTGCAACCTCGACGCAAACCTGAATAAGGAAACCGTCGTGCTGCAACCCGGTAATTACCGCGTTGTCTTCCGGGCAAAAAACGCCCGGGAATCTGTCTATACTGTCGACAAGACATTCAAAGTCGCTTCCGGAGTGTCCAGTATCGTAACGTTGAACTAAAACTACTCATGAATAAATTCACCTACACAGAAAAAAAAGATACCCGTTCAGGGTTCGGGGCCGGGTTGCTTGAACTCGGCAAAAAAAATCCGAATGTAGTGGCGCTCTGCGCCGACCTCACAGGATCGCTGAAGATGGATGCCTTTGAAAAGGAATTCCCGGATCGGTTTTTCCAGGTCGGCATTGCGGAAGCCAATATGATGGGCATCGCTGCAGGATTGGCTACTGGGGGAAAAATTCCTTTTACCGGGACCTTCGCGAATTTTTCAACCGGACGTGTCTACGACCAGATCAGGCAATCCATTGCGTACTCGGGAAAGAATGTAAAAATCTGCGCTTCGCATGCCGGCATTACGCTGGGGGAAGACGGCGCTACGCACCAGATCCTGGAAGATCTCGGTATGATGCGCATGTTACCGGGAATGACCGTGATCAATCCCTGTGATTACAACCAGACAAAAGCCGCCACCCTTGCCATTGCCGATCACAAGGGCCCCGTATACCTCCGGTTCGGCCGTCCTGTAGTTCCTGTTTTTACCCCTGCAGACCAGAAATTTGAAATTGGCAAGGCCGTACTCTTTAACGAAGGCAGCGATGTAAGTATTTTTGCAACGGGCCATTTGGTTTGGAAGGCTTTGGAGGCCTGCATGATGCTGGCGGAAAAAGGTATCCATGCGGAAATAATAAACATTCATACCATTAAACCTTTGGATGCCGAAGCGGTCTTACGTTCTGTGCGAAAGACAGGATGCGTGGTGACGGCCGAGGAACACCAGGTTCACGGTGGACTTGGCGATGCCATTGCACATTTGCTGGCAAGGAACTACCCGGCTCCCATGGAATTTGTTGCGGTGAACGACAGTTTCGGTGAAAGCGGTACCCCGGAACAGCTCATGAAAAAATACGGGCTGGAAGCGGAGAACATCACGGAAGCTGCGCTCCGCGTATTAAGCCATAAGAAAAACGAATACGTTTAATTCGTTCCGGCATCCGGCGGTAGTCCTGTTTTGTGTACACGGTAATTTTGAATCCGATCCGTCTGACATGTCCACATGGAATACACCGACCAGGAACTTCTTGATCAATTTCGTAAGGAAGAATCGCAACATGCTGCCTTCAACCTGCTGGTAAAAAAATACCAGCAGCGTCTGTATTGGCATATCCGCAAAATCGTAATCGACCACGACGATGCGAATGATATCATACAAAATGTTTTTATCAAGGTCTGGAAATCACTGGGATCTTTCCGTGCCGACTCCCAGCTTTATACCTGGCTATACAGGATTGCGACCAATGAATCGATTACTTTTTTAAACCAGAAACGGAAGCGGTTCTATCTTCCGTTGAAAGATGTGGAGCATGAATTGTCTGTACAGCTCCAGGAAGACCCTCATTTCAGCGGCGACAGGATACAGCTCAAATTGCAGCAGGCTCTCCTAAAGCTTCCCACACAGCAGCGAATAGTCTTTAATATGAAGTATTTCGACAACATGAAATACGAGGAAATTTCACAGGTATTGGAGGTCTCCGTGGGGGCCTTAAAGGCATCCTATCACCATGCCGTTAAAAAAGTCGAAAAAATACTTACCTCCGGTTAAACCAAATTCCTTCGAATCAATCCAAAGCATGTAATGAAACAGGACGAAGAAGATAAAAATGATCTGAAAAGGATGGCTCCAAACCTGGCAGCCCTTCCCAGGGTCAACCCCTTCCGGGTTCCTGACGGCTATTTCCGGCAGCTTGAAGAGCATGTAATGGGGGAAATA
>Ga0315912_10001233_pt1 | contig 33129 bp, 26 predicted proteins | sample VfabasoilMG_FD_204469 | JGI IMG/M metagenome (GOLD analysis project Ga0315912, IMG submission 204469) | Garden soil microbial communities collected in Santa Monica, California, United States - V. faba soil | ecosystem: Environmental > Terrestrial > Soil > Garden | place: USA: California...
GCTGACCGAAAGATTCCTTACTTTTTTCGCGAGCTCAGTCAGGAGCCGGCCTGGGCATGGATGCGTAAAGTGTGCAGCAACCATGACATCACTGTCGTAGCTGGACGATGGTTACAGCAAGACTTGATTGCCCGGGGCTGTCAGCGGGTGGTGAGCGTCGAATTTGGAATCAAACATGAAGATTTTGGTCCTCATCACCGCGACACCGCGCTGCGCAGCCGATTTCTCGGTGAATTGAACGACCGCCCCAATGCCAAACTGCTACTCATCGCTGGTCGACTTGCAGCGGACAAGCGTCAACACCGACTGGTCGACGCGGTGTGTCAGTTGTCCGGCCAGCGACCACTCGGGCTAGTCGTCCTGGGTGAAGGGCCCGAGCGGGAACGTTTGATGCGACGGGCGGGTGATTTATCGCAGGCGCACTTCCTCAAGTTCACCAAGGATCGCGCAGAATATGCGGGGATTCTGGCGAGCGCCGATGCGCTCATCCACGGCTCGGTCTGCGAGACTTATGGTTTCGTTCTGGCTGAAACACTTTGTTCTGGGACTCCGATGGTCGTACCGCGCGCAGGTGGCGCCCATGCGTTAGCCCGACCTGAGTATGCAGAAACGTATGCTCCTTTGGGCGACGGCGCGGAGGTAGCGAGCGCGATCAATCGTTTGCTGGATCGTCCATCTGCAAGCACGCGTGACGCTGCGCGTGCCGCTGGATTGGCACAGCCGCATACGCGCGACCATTTCGAGCACCTCTTTGCCGTATATGAAGAACATCTGGCCAAAAAGCGCGGCCTCTCCTCACATCAACCCGCGTAAATTGCGCTCGACCGGACCGACGTAACCACGCCCGAAGAGGTTCACGTGAACCAGTAGGGGATACAACTGATAGAGAAGCAGACGCCGCTCTAGGTCAGGCTCCGTCGGTCGTACTTCAAAGTAACTGTGATACGTGCGCTCCGAAAAGCCGCCGAACAGCCGCATCATGGCCAGGTCGACTTCCGCGGCACCCAGGTAGCACGCCGGATCAAAGATGGCCGGACCACGCCGCGTAAACATGTGGTTTCCCGACCACAAATCGCCGTGAATGAGGCAGAGCGGCGTGTGGGGATCAACGATATCAGAGATGCGATCCATGAGACCTTCCAGAGCCGCGCGAAGCCGACGCGGGATCAACTGTCGAGCATGAGGCAGCTCCAATTGTGCCTTCAATCGATGGTCGCGAAAGAAGCTGGGCCAATCGGTCTCGTCCGCGGAGACATGGTTTCGCTGGGGTAGCGTGCCGATGTATCCATCACAGTTCCATCCTGGGCGCTCAGCCCACGCTGCGGAATGTAGCTGCGCGAGCGCATGTCCCAGCGTTTCGGAGTGATCAATATCGCTCCTTTCTAGGTACTGTAGGACCAAGCAGTGCTGCGCCACGTAGCGCACCTCCGGGATCAACACCGCGCTACCCCGTGCGGCCAGAGCTCGTAGACCTCGCGCTTCTACCTCGAACATGTCCGGTGGTGCCGCTTCATTCACTTTTGCAAACAGCGCCTCACCACCGCCCAGCTGGACGAGAAAACTGTCGCTGATGTCGCCGCCGGCGATGGGCGCAATGGAGACGATACGCCCACCCAAAGATTCTGCAGCGGAAAGGAGCGCGCGAGGCGGTGTCATCACCCCCCAGTCTAGCGAAATTTTGAGCGGCCCGGCGGGCTGGGGCACGTTCCTTTCGGGCCGTGCGTCGGGAAAAGAGCCGCGCTTTGTTGCCCATTGCCGCCTGAGCGGCCTCTTTTGATGAAGCGCTGGGCACCCCGCTTGTCCTTTGATATGGGGGACGCCCCGAGGGTCTCGCGCAGAGCGAGATCACTCTTCGTCTTGGAGATGTAGCCCCATGTTAGCAAAAATCGTCGTCCTGCCTGGAGATGGAATTGGCCCGGAAATCACCAAAGTCGCTCAAGACGTCTTGGCCGCGACCGCCAAGAAATTCGGCCACTCGTTTTCGTTTGAAGAGCACCTGATCGGTGGGATCGCGATCGATCAAACAGGTACAGCCCTGCCTGAGACCACGTTGCGCGCGTGTCAGGGCGCAGCTGCCGTGTTGCTTGGCGCAGTGGGCGGACCCAAGTGGGACAGCCCCACGGCCAAGGTGCGCCCCGAGCAGGGGCTGCTGGCGATCCGCAAGGGCTTGGGGTTGTACGCCAACTTGCGCCCCGTGCGTGGTTATGCGGAGCTACTGGACGCCTCTCCGCTCAAGCGACATCTGGTAGAGGGCGTAGATCTGTTATGTGTCCGTGAGCTAACCGGTGGTTTGTACTTTGGAGCTCGCAAGGAATACGAGTCCACCGCCGACACCAGTGTTGCCTTTGACACCATGACCTATTCGGCCGTGGAAATCCGCCGCGTGGTCCAGCTAGCATTTAAGATCGCGGCGGGGCGCAGCGGCAAGGTCACGTCAGTGGACAAAGCCAACGTGCTTGCTTCGTCCCGACTATGGCGCGCTGTGGCTACGGAAGTGGCCGCGGAGCACCCCAGCGTCGCCATCGAGCATCAATTGGTCGATTCATGTGCCATGCGTTTGGTCACAAGCCCCAAGAGCTTTGACGTCATTGTCACCGAGAACATGTTTGGCGATATCTTGTCCGACGAGGCGGCCGTGCTCACGGGGTCACTCGGAATGCTGCCGAGTGCATCTTTGGGGGAGGGGCAAATGGGCCTCTACGAGCCCATTCACGGCTCGGCGCCGGACATCGCCGGCAAGGGCATCGCCAATCCCGTCGGCACCGTGCTCAGCGCGGCCATGTTGTTGCGCCATAGCCTCGGCCTAGAGCAGGAGGCGCTGGCTATTGAAGCGGCCGTTCAACGAACGCTGGCGGACGGTGTGCGCGGTCGTGACATCGGTGGCGACGCAAACACGACGGCCATCGCTGCGGCACTTCTCGCCGCACTGTAACCCCTGCGCCAGGCCCGTCCACGCTCCACACTCCAGGTGGGGACGGGCCCGCATTTGAACACGGGCGCCCGGCCTGACCACGTGGGGAATTGACGGCGTTTCGCCTACCTAGTCCGGCGACTCGTCCTCCTGTAAATCATGCGTGATGGGTTTTGTGCTGAAGCTCACCGGGTATGATTTGAGTGATGGAGGTCCCGGGAGGACGGTCAATGAGGACGCCACTCTCGTACGTGAGGACCTGGGCTTATTTGCGGTTGCAGATGGCGCCGGCGGACGAGGGCGCGGCGACGTCGCCGCCAATCTGGCTCTGCGCAGCGTCGAAAACTACATCGGCGCGAGCGTGCGGCGCAGTCACGATCGTCCAGATCAGGACTTGCTCGGGATTTTTGAGCAAGCCAAGCGCCTGTCCGCCGCCGTTCACCAGGCTCATTACAACCTGATCGAGGTCATCCGGACGGATCCGACGCGAGCTGGAATGGCGAGCACGATCGTAGCCGCCTTGATGTCACCGCGCACCAACCAGCTTCACATCGCTCATGTGGGTGACAGCCGTTGTTACCGCATGCGACACCGGCGTTTGGAGCTCTTGACCACCGACGACACCATCGCCACGGAAATTTTGGAATTGAGGCCAGAGACCGCGGACGAAATTCTCAGTCGCTTGCCCCGCAATTCGGTGGTGAGGGCACTGGGCATGGAGGGTGAACTACGTGTACACGTCTCCACTCATGATCTGCTCCCCGGGGATCAGTATCTACTCTGCACTGACGGACTCAGTCGTTACGTGGACGAGCAGGTGCTCTACGAGACCCTCAATGAGGGCGACCCCGTCCATGTCGTCGCTTCCGAGTTACTCAATCACGCACTCGCGGCTCACAGCCTCGACAATATCTCCGTGCTCGCGGTTGAGTGCGCCGAGGAGGGTTTGGACGACGCCGTCGACACACGTCGCTATGCGGACGTGGATCAGAAGCGACCGGTGGTGCTGCCCGCCCGACCGCCGGAAAATGCCCCCTCTTCTGCTGACCTCTCCGGCCCCGAGATCGTCGCAGCCAGTGTCCTTGAGCGGCTCGGCCGCGAGGTAGAGCCTCAGGAGGATTTTGGCAGCGATTCGGACTTTCCTACGCAACCGTTCGAGCGTGAGCGCTCCCCGCACGCGGCGATCGAGCCGAGCGCTCACATCCTGAGCCTCGAGCTGGATGATGAGGCGTCGGAGGTCGATCCCAGCGCACCGCGCAGCGATCGTAACGGCCCCCCCTCGGAGCGTGCACCCTATTCGGTCGCTCCTGAAGACTTCGAAGGCTTTGAGGATGGGAGCGAGACGTCGTAAGAACGGTCCGTGATTGCCGAAACCACCGCGCCTGTCCTCAGCCCTTGGGCACCCCCTCGCTCGTTTGAGCTCCCTCCCGTAAGCGCAGTGCTTGGACCACTGCCCGAGCATTTTGTGGTGGAAGAGATCCCGGCCTATCCGCTCAGCGGACAAGGCGAGCACCTGTACCTGTGGGTGGAGAAGGTCGGCCTCAACACAGCTGACGTAGCCAAACGTTTGGCCCAGGTGAGCGGCATCAAGGAACGCGACATTGGCTTTGCTGGCATGAAGGACAAACACGCCGTCACCCGCCAGTGGTTCAGCTTACCCTGTGCGACCGCCCCCACTGAGACGTGGCAGCTGGGTGAAGGCGCCCGCATTGTCAGCGTGACCCGACATAACAATAAGCTCCGCACAGGTCACCTCATAGGGAATCGGTTTCAACTCACGCTCGTGGATGTTTCCCCAGCGGACGTCGTAAGAGCCCAGGACATCACCGAGCGTCTACTGAAGCAAGGCTTCGTCAACAGCTATGGCGGGCAGCGCTTTGGCTATCAGGGGAAGAATCTGGCGCAGGCTGTGCGCTGGCTCAAAGAACAAACCGCGACCAGCACGCGCTCGGACGCCGCAGAGGCAGAGCAGACGCGGGGCCGATCGCGCGACAAGCGGAGACCCAACTCGCGCTTCGACAACAAGCTCCATCCAAGCGTGATTCAATCGGAATTTTTCAATCGCTACGCGTTTGCGCGCTTGAAGCTGCAGACTGAGCTGTTGTTGGGCGAAGTGGTGCGCCTGAGCGGCACGGGTACACATTTCGTCGTGGAGGACGTGGAGCGCGAACTCCCACGTAAACGTGCTGGTGACTTACTTTTGACCGGGCCGATGCCGGGCGAAAAGACCCTCAAGGCCCGCGACCAGGCGCTTGAATTGGAGCAGACGGTGTGGAACGAGATGGGATGGACCGCCCGCGACGTGCAGGCGCTGTGCGCCCAAGCGCCTGGAGCGCGTCGTGATCTGTGGACCACTCCTGAGGACCTACGCTGCTTGCACCATGGGGACCAACTGCTGCTCTCCTTCACGCTACCTGCCGGCGGTTACGCCACAGAGGTGTTGCGCCAATACAACGATTGCGATTGGTTGAATCCAAAGGGCACGCCCGCCGGGCGGCCTTGACCGGGACGCACGCTCAGCGGGGCGTGAACCGCGCGGGGCCTTGGGCCGTCATTTTTTTGCATGCCCAGGCCCACTCGGGGCACAGTGGCTGCGTCCCTCATGATAAAGCACAGCTTTCGAGGCGCGCTGGGAGCGTTGGCACTGACGATCAGCGGATGCGCTGTGCCAGAATTGCCCCGTCACGCTCCTGACCATTGGTCACGCAGTGACGCGTATGGCGAGACGGCCATCGCCGCGGAGAGCTCGCCCTCAGCCGCGCGGCATGCGACGGAGCCGGAGCTCAGCTCATCGGCCCCTCCGGCAAGACCTCGCGATGTTGCAAGGTTCGATAAGTCACCTTCGCGACCAAGCTCTGTGCTGCCCATGCCTTCAGGAACGAGTTGCTTGCGCGAGTTGGGAGAGCGCAAGGTGGCTCATCGGGTGCTCCCCAGCTTGCGCGGTGTGGACAATCCAGTTGAGATTCATAGTCCGCTGGGTGGCGTGGCTTATTACGCGACGGACGGTCGGGCTCTGCAGATGGATTGCCGTCTCGCATTGGTTTTGGACCAACTAGGTCCCACCATGGAGCAATTTGGCGTCACGCGCATCCGGTACTCAGGGGCGTACGTGTATCGAACCACGCGTACCGGACGTCTCAGCCATCACGCCCACGGCCTAGCTATCGATTTGCACGAGTTTCAGACGCGCTCGAGCACGTTTTCAGTCAAACATGACTTCAAACGCAACGTCACGTGTGACAGGCGCGCACAAAAGCTCAACGATCTGGCGTGCGCCTTACGGAGACAACCATTCTTCGAAGAGTTTCTCACGCCGGATTACAACGCGGACCACTACGATCATTTGCACGTCTCCGTGCCCCGTTTGCGCTGATCGAATCAGCCGATCCGCAATGAGCGCTCGATGATGGCCGCGGTAAAGCTGGCACGCAAATAGAAGCCCTTGGGTTGCTCGTCATAGAGCGCTCCTTCATCATCCAGCGCTCGACGGCGCGAGCCGCCTTTTGCGGCCTTGGGCCGCACCTGCAAGACTTGCCCCAGGTGCGCCGTGATCTCACCCGTTCGACCTTGGGCAATCAACAGGCTCAGCTCTTCCCAATCGGCGCGCAGTTGCGCAACATCCTCAGGGTCCGGCTGCCAAAAGATGGGGGTGCCTATACGACGCGCGGCCAGCGCCACGTCACGCCGCGCCTCGACCGGCACCCATAAGACCTGCCGCAGCTTCTTCATCAGACGGCTGTCTTCCCACTCGCAATCAGCTAACTGTGTCAGCTCGATGGTGCACACAAATGTCGACTCGAGTGGCTTGCCCCCGAGGTCCACTGGCAACGACTTCAGCTCGACACCCAAATGTGGAAAATCCGGCTCGGCCCGTGAGCGCGCCGTCGCACCCAGGTGACGCTCGAGCAAGAGTCCCACCCAACCCTTGTTGCGGCGCAGGTCCTCGGGCACCTTGATTTCGTACAGGTCAGCCAGCTGACCCAAGCTGAGGCCTGCGATTGACTCCGCTCTTTGTCGCAACTCCTCGAGCGTCGCGGGCGCGTCCTGCCCGGACGTTGCTGAACGCCCCTGCGGGTTGGGTGAGGGAGGCTGCGCCATGGCAGCGGCCAGCTTGGCGCCTTGTTGAGTCAGGGACAACCGGATAAACCGTTTCCGCACCCACGCGGCGCACTCCGCGAACCAGGGCGGCGAGGCAGCTCAGCAAAGAGAAGGGACCTATCATGAGCATTTCATTTTCCCACCAGTTCTCGGCCGCAGTGGCTGCGGGCTTGCTCGCTGCCGCCTGCGGAGGATCAGCGAAAACACCGGCCGCAGCGGACACCCCGGCCGATGAAGGGGCTGCCGCAGCAGCCGGTGAGACTGAAGCGTCTTGTAAGGGTGAAGGCGGCTGTCAACATGAAGGTCAGTGCAAGGGTGAAGGTCAGTGCAAGGGTGAAGGTCAGTGCAAGGGTGAAGGTCAGTGCAAGGGTGAAGGTCAGTGCAAGGGTGAAGGTCAGTGCAAGGGTGAAGGCGGATGCGAACACGGTGGCGAGTGCAAAGCTCAAGCACCAGAATGAGGAGCGCCCTCTGACCCACATGCGGCGATTCCTCTGGGCGGCCCTGGGCGGGGTCATACTGCTCGGCGCGATCGGCGAGGTTGCTTGGGCCGCGCCCCCCGCTGAGCCCAGCCCGACGCCCGCCCAGCAAACGCCGACTGACCGCGCATCGGCTGAGCGTGCGCCTGTTCCCGCCAAACCGCTGCCAGCGCCGCCGCAATTCGTTCGCCTGGCACCTTACCGCGAACTTCATCAACCCGTGGTCGTCAAGGCGGGAACAGAGGTGCGCTTCGTAGTGTACGCCGAAGATCCTGGAGGAGCACCCCTGGAGTATTTTGCTCGGGGTTTGCCACCCGGCTCCATCTTTGATCCGGAGACCCAAACGTTCTCCTGGCGACCCACGGCCCAAACGACGGGCTCGTATGGCCCTATCTTCATCGCAGCCAACCATGAGTCGGAGGCCACCCTGCTCGTTCAGATTGAAGTGAGCAAGAACCGAGCGCCCGTGCTCACCGATACGTCCATGCGCTTCGAGGTCGGGAGCCAGAGCAGCGCCCAAGTGCCTGGCACGGATCCCGATCGCGATTCCATCGTCTACTCCTGCAGCGGTCTACCCAAGGGAGCAGAGCTCGATGAAACCAGTGGAAGAATCACGTACGAACCGACCCGTTCCGACGTGGGAGAGCATCCTATCACTGTATTTGCCAGTGATGGAGAACTCACGTCCCGCGCGCGTTACGTGATGACGGTCAGTGATCCAGCGCTGGAGCGGGACAACGAAGAGCTCAATGAATGGGAGTCCTACCTGCAGCCTGGGCTGGGCTATCACTTCTACTTACCCGCAGATCAGGACAATTACGCGCCGTTTCATGGCATCGACATCCAACTGTCCATCGTCTCGTTCGTCCATCGCAACAACAACCGTGGGCCGAGTCACGGGCGCTTTTATCTTTCCGCGCGCATTCTCCACAGTACTAGCAAGCATCTGGGGCCGCTGTTCAGCTACGCAGCAGGGATGACTCTATCGATGGAACGCAACCCCAAGCGCAGCTGGCTCATCCCCCACTACGGGCTCGAAGTGGGCGGAATGACCCAACCGCAAATGGGCGGCAAGTTCCAGTCCTTTCTGTTCGGTGGCGTGCACGTCTATGCATCGCGCAACCTGTTCGTCAATCTGGCGGCGGGCTACCTCCTGGTCCCCAGCGACATGGATGATCTCGCGGGCTTCACGGCGGGCGCCAACGCAGAGTTTTCACTGTGGTGAATTTGCGCTCGCCGTCGAAGCGCGGCGCCATGGTGCACCGTCCTTGAATACGGGCGCTCACCAGAACCAGCTGGAGGCCACTGGTGAGGCTCGCGCTGTCGTGCGAAGACCCATGCGCGATGGAACTCGACCACATCCTGATCACCGGTGCTCGCGAGCACAACCTCAAGTCCGTAGACGTCAAGATCCCAAAGAAGAAGTTGGTAGTGCTCACCGGTGTGTCCGGGTCCGGCAAATCGAGCTTGGCTTTTGACACCTTGTACGCTGAAGGGCAGCGCCGCTACGTCGAGTCGCTCTCCGCCTACGCTCGCCAGTTCTTGGGTCGCCTCGACAAGCCCAAGTATGACGCCATGCGCGGCTTGGCTCCCACGATTTCGATCGAACAGAAGACTGCAGGCTCTAATCCGCGCTCCACGGTAGGCACCATCACTGAAATTGCCGACTACTTGCGCGTGCTCTATGCGCGCATCGGCGTCCAGCACTGCGTGAGCTGTGAGAAACCGGTCAAAACGCAGAGTGCAGAGAAGATCGCCCACAGCTTGGCCCAATTGCCAGAAAAGACGCGCCTCGTCTTGCTCTCTCCGCTGATCGAAAATCGCAAAGGCGAGCACCGAGAGCTGCTCGATCAGGCACGACGCGATGGCTTCGTCCGACTGCGCGTCGACGGGACCATTGTCGAGGCCGAGGGGCTCGAGGCCCTAGACAAGCGTAAAAAGCACTTCGTGGAGGCCGTGGTGGACCGGCTAGTGGTGGGGGCAGCCAGCTTGGCCCGTCTCACGGAGTCAGTGGAAAAAGCGCTGGGCTTGGGCAAAGGCACGTTCATCGCGCAGATCGAGTCACCGAACGCAAAACCGCGCGATGAGATGTTGAGTAGTCGCGCCGCGTGCTGCGGACGATCTTACCCAGAGCTCAGCCCACAGAGCTTTTCGTTCAACAATCCGCTCGGCATGTGCCCGGAGTGCTCTGGCCTGGGCACACGCGTGGGCATGGACCCAGAGCTGATTGTCCCGGACAAGTCGCTCACCATCGATCAAGGTGCTGTTGTGCCGTGGGGAAACGACGTGTCAAAGAAGGATAGCGGCTGGGGCAATGGCATGCGCCTGCAGATCCTGAAGAAGCTGAAAATTCCGCTCAACCAACCATGGAACAAGCTCAGCCGTACACATCGCGACGCCATCTTGTTTGGCACCGGCGACAAGCGTTACCAGGTCGAATGGAAGGCAAAGACCGGAGGCGGGACCTTTCAGGTGCGCTTTGAAGGGCTGGTGCCACGCTTGCTCAGGCGCATGGCTGAAAGCCAGTCCGAAAAGGCCAAGCAGCACTACTCTCAATACCTGGGCACAGCGACGTGCCCGGCCTGCCGGGGCGCGCGCTTGCGCGCGGAGAGCGCGGCCGTGCGGGTCAGTCAGCATACCCTGACTCAAGTCAGTGCGCTCACGGTCAAAGATGCCATCGGTTTTTTTGGGGGACTCAAGTTGTCGGGCAGCGACGCCACCATCGCCTCCGAGGTACTCAAGGAGGTGCGGGGTAGGTTGGAGTTCTTGAGCCACGTCGGCTTGGGTTACCTCTCCCTGGATCGTCCCGGCCCCACGCTGTCGGGCGGCGAAGCGCAGCGCATTCGATTGGCGAGTCAGGTCGGTTCCGAGCTGACGGGCGTGATCTACGTGCTCGACGAGCCCAGCATCGGGTTACATCAACGCGACAACGAACGGTTGATCGGCACACTTTTGTCCATGCGGGACATCGGCAATACGGTCGTGGTGGTCGAGCACGACGAGGACACCATTCGCGCGGCGGACCACGTGCTCGATTTTGGGCCGGGCGCAGGTGCCCAAGGCGGGACACTGATCTTCTCAGGTACACCCAGCGGACTCGAGCGCTCGAAGGAGAGCCTCACGGGCGCTTACCTTTCGGGCAAAAAGCAGATCAAAGTACCTGCCACGCGACGCACGCCCAAAGGTGCATTGGTCATCGTCGGCGCCAAAGAGAACAACCTCAAAGACGTGACCGTCAAGCTGCCCATTGGCGTGATGACGGCCGTCACCGGTGTGTCGGGAGCAGGAAAGAGCACGCTCATCAACGACATCCTGTACCCGGCCGTGGCGCGCAAGCTGCACCAGAGCACGATGACCGTGGGCAAACACGACCGCATCGATGGTCTTGATGCTTTCAACAAGGTGATCGACATTGATCAACAACCCATCGGCCGAACACCGCGCAGTAACCCCGCCACGTACATCAAGGTCTTCGACGAAATTCGCAAACTGATGGCCGAGTTGCCGGAGGCGCGCGCGCGCGGCTATTCACCCGGTCGCTTTTCGTTCAACGTCCATGGTGGACGCTGTGAGGCGTGTGAGGGCGACGGAGTGCGCAAGGTGGAGATGCATTTTCTCGCCGACGTGTACGTCACCTGCGATGAATGTCAGGGCAAACGCTTCAACACGGCTACGCTGGAGGTGCGGTACGCCGGAAAGAACATCGCTGAAATCTTGGACTTGACCATTGCCGAGGCAAAAGAACTGTTTGCCGCCCACCCGAGCATCTTTTCTGCGCTCAATCTGCTCGACGAAGTGGGCGTCGGTTACTTGCAGCTAGGTCAGTCCTCGCCCACGCTCTCTGGCGGGGAGGCGCAACGCATCAAGCTGGCGCGTGAACTGTCCAAACGTGCCACGGGCGACACCCTGTACATTTTGGATGAGCCCACCACCGGGCTGCACTTTGCGGATGTCGAGAAGTTGCTCAGCGTGCTCAGTCGCCTGGTGGACGCGGGCAACACCGTGGTGGTGATCGAACACAACTTGGATGTCATCAAGACAGCCGACCACGTGGTTGACCTGGGTCCGGAGGGCGGGCCAGACGGCGGCGTCGTGATCGCGACAGGAACTCCAGAGGAGCTCGTCAAGAATAGTCGCTCCCACACGGGGCACTACCTCAAAGCGCTGCTCGCCCAAGGTGCGGCGCTGAATGGCAAGCCGGCAACTTCAAAGTCCAAGCTGACGACCGAGCGCAAGTCAGCCGAGCGCAAGCCAGCGAAGGCGAAGGCGACCAAGGCGAAGGCGACCAAGGGCCGCCCAACCCGCCGCGCGTCTCAGCGAAACCAATCGTCGCCAAAATGAAAATCGCCGCCCACGCCCAGCACGATTTGGTAGTGCAGGGCCGGATCCAAACTTCGTTCGGCTTTGTCCGGATAGGTGTCCTCCACGTCTGCATCCGGATTGCGATCTTGGTAGACCGCTGCGCAGCCATAATCATAGGCGCGGCGCTTGAGCTGGCCGAGGCCAAACTCGGCATACGGAACCAACGTGAAGAGTTGTGTGAGTGGCACATTGACGCCGGCGCCCAGATGCGCGCCCCAGCCCCCGTACTCCGCGATGGACTCACACTGTCCGCCGTTGAGCACCTGTTTCCAGGCATAGGCATGAGCGAAGCTCATGCCTATTTCGCCAAACCCGCCCATCTTGCGCGGATCAGCCGTCACGAGCAGAGAGGCACCAATATCACCCTGCTTGTTGAGCACATTGCTGGAGTCACTGTCTAGAAAGGCACCCAGGTAATCATCCAACTCATCGCCATAAGACAGGATCGCTCCACCGATGAAGCCCTTGACGGCTACATACTTCAAGAAGCGAAACCCCAGCTCGAAACGAGCCATACCACCCGTGCGAAAGTAGTCGCTCATGGGGGTGCCCTTCTCCAATTCACCCAGAGGGATCATGGCGCCAGCTTTGGCCCCCACGATGAAACCGAAGCGACCAGATTCCCACGAGCGCTTCCCGGACCGCTTGGGGGCGTGGTCTTCGGGCTGGGAGTCGTCCCCCTGCTCCTGCTTGGAATCAGCTGGGGGCGGGGGCGTTTCTCCTTCTGCCGGGACAAGTGTGATGCTGGCGGAGAGATTCTTCCCTTCGGGAAGCTCGACCTCGCGCTCTGCGCGCTCATACCCGGGCGCGTCGACGACGATGAGATGGTGACCGGGGTTAGTCGCCCGAGGTACGCCCAAGGCCGCTACGTTCACGCTCTTCCCGTCGACCTCCACGCTGAGCTCGGTGACGTTGTCGGGTAGGACTTCAATAGTGAGGCGGCCCACCCTCGGTTCAAGGGCTTCCAGTTCCTTTTCGCCGTCGCGTTGAGCCTCGTGAAACACCGCGGGGGCGCTATCATCCAGCTTCGCACGCAAAAGGACGCGATATGTCTCAGCGCCCTCGACCAAGTGGCCCAATTCGACGTGCGCTCGCGCAATGTACAAGAGATGAATCGGCGCATCATACAGGGCCTGAGCCTTCTCCAACTTGACCAAGGCTCCCGCAGCGTCGCCGCTCTTGAGTCGCCGAACGCCGTCCGAGGCCAACTCACGTGCCGTCGCTTTATCGGCAGCCGACTGAGCCTTCACCTCGGGCGCGGACAGGGTCACCGCGCTCAGGAGGACAAGTCCCAAGGTGAACGGGGAGCGGGGCATGGTCCGCAACAAAGAGTTGAGCTTCCCTGTCATACCGGTCGGCTTATACGTAGAAGGGAGGGCAAATTCCAAGGTGGCCTCAAGCAAGACTGGTGATTTCGACCGCCAAGGTGCAAGTCTGGCTCAGCCCTAGCAGGATTTGTGCTTCTTCCAGTGCATTTTTGTCTCGGCGGTCCAGCTGAGTTAGCATGGGCGCGGAGTTATCTGTGGCACAAGACGTTGTTCCTTCTGACCTTATCGCCGGCAAGTATCGCCTCACTCGCTTGCTCGGACGTGGCGGCATGGGTTCAGTTTGGGAAGGCATCCACATTACCCTGGGCAATCGCGTCGCCTGCAAATTCATCGAGCCAGAGTTCGTCTCCAGCCAAGATGCGGTGCGACGCTTTGAAAATGAAGCACGCGCTGCCGCTTCGCTCAAGAGCAAGCACGTGGTGGATGTTTATGACCACGGCATCATGCCCGATGGTCGCCCGTACATCGTCATGGAATTCTTGGCGGGTGAGCCATTGGATGCACGCTTGGCCAAGGTGGGCACACTGCCCCTGACGCAAGCCGCGTCGATCATTCAACAAGTCAGCCGCGCGCTTCATCGAGCCCACGGCGCTGGCATTATCCATCGCGACCTCAAGCCAGAGAACGTGTTTTTGGTGTGGGATGACGAAGATCATACCGATCTGGCCAAGGTGGTTGATTTTGGGATCGCCAAGTTCACCGACGCATCATCCACGGGCGTCTCCTCGGCAACGCGCACCGGGTCCATCATGGGCACCCCCTATTACATGAGCCCGGAACAGGCACGCGGCCTCAAGAATGTGGATGCACGCTCCGACATTTGGTCACTGGGCGTCATCGCGTATGAACTTCTGACCGGCGTGCGCCCTTACGACGGTGAGGCCGTCGGGGATATCTTGGTCAAGATCTGCACCCAAGCGCCGGTGCCGCCCTCTCAGCTCAATCCCAACCTCCCGGAGGCCATCAACCCCTGGATGATGCGCGCCCTTGCTCAGGATCCGGCGCAACGCTTCCAAGACGTGCGTGAGCTGGCCGATACCCTGGTCACTTTGGCCGGGGTCGCTGGGCGAAGCACGTTGGGCTCGGCGGTCACCTCCGACGGACGCGCAGCCGGCGCCAGTGTATTTGGCTCAGCGCCCCAAACCGCCCCGATCGGTACCCCCCATCACGCCGCCAAAAAGACCAGCGGTGCCCTCACCAACGCAGCCGTGCAAATGTCAGCCGACTTTGCCGGTGTGCCTGTCAAGAAGAGTTCGCCCTTGATTTGGATCGGTGGGCTCGGCGTCGCCGCCATCGCCCTGCTCGCGTTCCTGCTTGGTTCCTCCGGGTCCGATGCCGAGCAGGCCGCGGCGCAAAGCGCCGCCAGTGCGCTGACCCCCGTCAGTGTTCCAGCGCCTGCCCCGGCTGAAGCAGCGCCCCTTCCTCAGCCTGAACCGGTCACCCCGCCTCCGGCGCCTCCAGAGCGTGAGCCCGAACCTCCCTCCCCAAGCGATGACCAAGCTGCGGAGCAAGACGTTCCGGTTCAACGTCCGAGCACCCGACACGCACGCCCCAGTCCGGCGCCCCGGCCCACCTTGCGCGCCGTAGCAGCCCCACGTCCCCAAGTGGCGCCCGCACCGGCGCCTGCACCCGCGCCAGCGCCTGCACCCGCGCCTCGACCAGCGCCTCGTCCATCCTCGAGTAATTTGGATTTAGGCTACTGATGGGATGAGCGCTGCGAAGAAGAAGGACGTACACGTCCGCGAACTCCGTCGTCGCGGCCTCGAGTTCGTCACGCAAAATCAATTTCATCGAGCGGCGCAGATCTATTTGGAATTGATGGACCTGGAGCCCGAAGAGGGTGACTGGCCACGGCGGGCCGCGGACTGTTTCTGGCAGTTGAAAGACGCGGCGGCTCGCTTGAAATACTCAGTGCGCGCCGCGGAGATTTATTGTGACGGAGGCTTTTTGCTCAAGGCCGTTGCGATGTGCAAAGTCGTGCTCAACCTGGACCCTTCGCACCAGGAAACTCAGCAGCGTTTGGCCCTCCTGTACGCCAAGCGTCCCGAAACCACGCGCAACCATCTTCCTGCTTCGCTGGCCGACTCTGCGGCAACTATCTCAACCCAGACGCAAGGCTCCGACCAGTCTCAGGAAGCGCGACGCTCGCGAGCTCGGCTTGCAGCGGCCCTCGCGCTGCGTCGCATTCGCGCCCAACGCAAAGCCCATCAGGAAGAGCCCCAGAGCGCCACCGGCGTTGAGTCGGTCGTCCACACCGACGCGCTGCAGCCGAGCGTGCCCGAGCCCAGCGAACCAGCGCCACCTGCTGATCAGCCAGCACGCGCGCCCTCGCTCCACGCCATCTCCCTGCACGCTCACTTGCCTTCCGAGAAGCGCAGCCTAGTCCCCACGAGCCCGAGCACCGCTTACAGCATTTCGCTCAGTCAGTTGCCTCCGGCTGACGTCATGGTTCTGCCGCCTCTCCCCACGTTTTCGGGCATGAGCTCGGCTCTGCCTCTCGGCATGGAGGGTCTCGACCCCACATGGCCGAAGGCCAGTGCTCCGCCCGCCACTCCACCTGGGTCCCGATCCGCGCGGGACGGCCTGCCTGCTCCTGAGATCTTGTTTGCTCCCGCGCATCCCCCCAAGACCGCAAACCGCCCGGCCACACCTGCCCCTGAGCGCCCTCTGCCCAGTCCACGCGGGGCGGGGTTGCGCGATCCAGCCGCTCACAATCGGCCCGCCGCGTTCATTCGCCCTGCTGCCCTCTTTGGGACCGTCACAGAGACGTCAGCGACACGCACGCTGCCTGACACCATCGTCCCGCCCACGCCCGATCCAAGCGGGCCAGTGCTGGAACTCGACCTTCCGGAAGAAGACGAGTCGAGCTCCCTGGAACTTGCGCCGTTTTCCCTCGCTCCGTCCACGGCCCAGCCCGACGCGGAGACCACGTGCGACGCCGAGCCCGACGCGGAAGCCACGGACATCGAGCTCGATGATCAGCCTTCAGCGTTCGACACGCTCTTTTCGCAGTTCGAGAATTTGCCGCTCTTTGGCTCGCTGGGACACGACTCCATGGTGACGCTCATCAACGGCATGGACTTGGTGGAACTCTCGGACGGGCAGGTCTTGTTTGAAGAAGGTGACTTGGCTGATTCTATGTACGTCGTCACCGAGGGTACACTCCTGGCCGAGGTGGATCGCACAGCGTCGACGCCATTGGTCGTGGCAGAGCTCGTCGAGGGCCAATTCTTTGGTGAAATCGGCCTGCTCAGCGATCAACCTCGTCAGGCGCGGGTGCGGGCCCAAGGCGTGTGTCGGCTGCTCCGCATCGAGCGTCACGTCGTGGCGGAGCTCATGGCCAAAGACAGCACGTTCCTGGCCACGCTCCTTGAATTCTTGCGTGATCGACTGGTGACCTACGTGGCGCAAACCAGCCCGCTTTTTGCGACTTTACCCACCGAAGAAGGTCTTGAGCTCGCCAGAAGTTTTGAATTTCTCGAGGTCGACGACGACACGGCGCTGCTCGAGCCGGGGCTCCACCCCACTGGCCTCTACGTACTCTTGGCTGGCAGCGCCTTCTGCTACCGTCCCAAATCGCGGCAGCAGTTCACCCAACTTGGACCGGGAGCCATGTTTGGTGAAGGACCACTGCTTAGCCGCACAGCATCCGACATGGAAGTGCGCACCACCAGCAAATGCTTTGCCTTGTTTCTGGGGGCGGCTCGGTTTCGCGAGCTTATCATGACCCATCCCACCGTGCTCGCCTATGTCTCTTCTTTGGACGGTGAGAGCGACCGTATGGAGTGGAGCGACCACGCTACGCTATTTTGATGGCGGAGCGGCTTTTTCGGTGCTCGTGGAGGCCCGTTTCGCTCAAGGCAAGCAGCCACGGATCCGGTAGATTTTCCATCGACTTGCATCGGCGCAAATAGCGACAACGATTGCGGGCATGACCGACTTCAAGCTCGTAAAACTCCCCGCCTTTCCCGGCGTTTCTGGCCCCGTCATCACCTGCGTCATGGACGGCGTGGGGCTCGGCAAACAGGATGAATCTGACGCAGTCTTCTTGGCACGAAAGCCCAATCTCGATTGGCTTACGCGCCACGCCCTGTACACGACCTTGAACGCACATGGAGTGGCCGTCGGTATGCCCAGTGACGCGGACATGGGCAACAGTGAAGTAGGGCACAATGCGCTCGGCGCCGGCCGCGTCTACGATCAGGGCGCCAAGTTGGTGCAAAACGCTGTGGACAGCGGCGCGCTCTTCACCAGCGAAGCCTGGAAGAAGTGTACCGAGCGTGTGCGCAAGAGCGGTCAAGCTTTGCATTTTTTGGGGCTATTTTCCGACGGAAACGTGCACTCTCACATCGAGCACCTCAAAGCCATGATCAAGAAGGCCGATGCCGAAGGCATCGCCAAGGTGCGCGTCCACGTGCTGTTGGATGGACGCGACGTGCATGAGACGAGCGCCCTGGACTACGTCGACGACTTTGAGAGCCTGCTCAGTCAATTGCGGGAAAAAGGCCGCGACTATTACATCGCCTCCGGTGGCGGTCGCATGAAGGTCACCATGGATCGCTATGAAGCGGAGTGGCACATGGTGGAAACGGGTTGGAAGACCCACGTGCGCGGCGAGGGACGGCCGTTTCCCAGTACGCACGCCGCCATCGAGACGATTCGCGCAGAAAACCCTGGTATCGGCGATCAGAACTTGCCCGCGTTCGTCATCGTCGATGAACAAGGACAACCGCGCGGTCCTATCCTGGATGGTGCGGCGGTCATCTTCTTCAACTTTCGCGGTGATCGCGCCATCGAGATCACCCAAGCGTTCGAGCAAGAAGTGTTCACCAAGTTTGATCGCGGCGCGGTACCGGATGTGGTTTACGCGGGCATGATGCAATACGACGGTGACCTCAAGCTGCCCAAGCTCTTCTTGGTCGCGCCGCCCGCCATTGAGGAATCATCGGGAGAGTACCTGGCCCGCAACAACGTGACCCAGTTTGCGATCAGTGAGACTCAAAAGTACGGGCACGTGACCTATTTCTGGAACGGCAATCGCTCAGGTAAGTTTGACGACAAGAACGAAACCTACGTCGAAATTCCCAGCGACACTCTGCCCTTCGAAGAGCGCCCGTGGATGAAGGCCGCCGAGATCACTGACCGTCTCCTTGCGGAACTCAAGACGGAAAAATACAAGTTTGCGCGTCTCAACTACGCCAATGGCGACATGGTGGGGCACACCGGTCATCGTGACGCGGCGGTGATCGCCGTCGAGTGTGTCGACCTAGAAGTGGGGCGGCTGATGCGTTTCGTCGAAAAGGCCAAGGGCATCCTGGTGGTCACGGCTGATCATGGGAACGCCGACGAGATGTTTGACCACAACAAGGACGGCAGCATCGCCATCGACAAAGCTGGCAAGCCCAAGGTCAAGACGAGCCACACCTTGAACAAGGTGCCGTACATCATCTACGCCCCAGGGTTAGACGGTCTCAAGCTCAACCCCGCGGTCCAAAAGCCCGGACTAGGCAACGTCGCCGCCACCACCTTCAACCTGCTCGGGTTCAAGGCGCCGGACGACTACATGCCTTCGTTGATCGGCTTCTGATGCCGAGTCGGGCAAGTCAGCTGCGACGCTGGGTCGTGCGCGCCCTTGCGCTGGGCCTGCTCGTGCTTTGCATCGGCCTACTCTACGCGCTCTGGGTTGCCTGGGTGCCCATGGGCAAGATGGCCTCCGGCAACCGCCTTGCGCGTATGCAAAAAAATGCTCAGTACAAGGGCGATCACTTTGTGGACCTCATGCCGCGGGTTGAGCCCAATATTGTGCGCATCTTGCCCAAATGGTTCGAGACGCCGGTAGCCCATCGGCGTCCCACCACACTACCCACCATCCATCCGTCGAGCTCCCTGTTCAACCAAGCGCCCAACTCTGGTCTACGCGTGACATGGCTGGGGCACTCGACCTTGATGGTCGAGATCGAGGGGCAACGTTTGCTCATCGACCCGGTGTGGGGAGAGTACGTCTCACCTCTCCCGCTCAAGAACGCGCAACGCTTTGCTCCCCCGCCGTTGCCATTCGAGCAGTTGCCTCCCATCGACGCGGTGCTGATCTCCCACGATCATTATGATCATCTGGACTACCCCACCGTGTTGCGGCTCAACGAGCGTGGCGCATCGTTTCACGTACCGCTGGGTGTAGGCTCCCATCTGGCCTATTGGGGCGTGCCGGAGTCGCGCATTTTTGAATACGACTGGTGGCAGGAACACCAACTCTCGCCCGCTCTGCGTATCGTCTGCACGCCAGCGCGCCATTTCTCTGGGCGCTCCCTAGTGGACAAGGACCACACGCTGTGGGCCGGCTGGGCCCTGTTGGGCGACCGCCGCCGGGTCTACTACTCAGGTGACACCGCCCTCTTCCCCGGCTTCTCCGAGATCGGCGAGCGCTTTGGTCCGTTCGACCTCACGATGATTGAAAGCGGCGCGTACAACCAAATGTGGGCCGACGTTCACCTGGGTCCCGAGCAAGCCGTGATTGCGCATCAACTGCTGCGCGGAAAGCTACTGTTCCCCGTACATTGGGGCATGTTCGATCTGGGATTGCATGGCTGGACCGAACCAGTGGAGCGCATCGTCATCGCAGCACAAAAAGCTGGTGTGCCGCTCGTGACCGTGCCACCGGGAGGCAGTTTCGAGATCGATGCGCCCCCTCCCATCAAGCGCTGGTGGCCCTCCCACCCGTTTCAAACCGTGGAGCAATCCCCGGCATTCTCCTCGGGAGTGGACGACCTGCTGCGGACCGGAAGTTCTCGCTGAGAACACTTATCTCTCACAGGTTCTACCAGGGGGCGGCTACGCGCTCCTATTGGTACGTTCTTTGCGTGGTGTCCCTCGATGGCGGAGATGGACAGACACCAGGCCGGGTATCATGGGGCTGAAAACAGCTTGATCATCGCGCTCTGCCAAGCAGACCAGCCCGCGCAAACACCTCGCGCGACGCGCATCGGCACGACACACATGTCGTGCTCCAAGCGCACGAGGAGGTTTTCATGACCTTCAAGCAGACACACAACGCTCGGCGCTGGATCAAAGGTTTGGTCTTTGTGGGCACCGGCGCCGCACTGCTCGCGACCTCGGCGCCTGAGGTGCCAGAGATCAGCTACAGCAAGTCCGTCCCTGCGTTCACGTCCACCTTGACCAACGAACAGCCGAAAGCGCGTGTCACGTTCGTCGTGACCGCGCAGCCCACTACTGAGGACCAACCATTGGTTCACCAAGCGGACCTGGTTGTTTCGCTTTCAGCGGAGCACGAAACCTCCGCGCCCAACACACAAAGTCCACCGTGGTTGCGGGTGCATCGTGTTGAAGAAGCGACCCCCACGGACTTCCCCAGCGCCGGAGCCCCCGGTGCGGGTGGAACGCCGGAGCAAGAGCTCGGCGCCTTTCTCACCGGCACAAGCTTCGCGCACACGCTGGTGCTCGACGACACCGGCCACGCCGAGGTCACGTTTGAGTTGACGCGCGCCCCCGTCGCGGATGTTTTTGACACGCACGTGACCTGGACACCAACGCTGCAGGCGTTCGTCGAGTCCAAGAAGGATGAGACGCGCGACTTGCCGTGGGACGTTGAAGTCCTCACCGAGGTGAGCCAGTGAGGCGCGCCCCGCTCTTGGCTTTCGTCGGGGCAACCTTGCTTGTCGGCTGTGGCCCGGCCGATGTCAGCTGCGACGCGGCGTCTGGCCGCTCGGAGACGGCACGACTGACGCAAAACACGATGGGCACCTCGGTGCTCTCCGCCCAAGCATCTCAGGAAAAGCGCTTCGAGATAGTGATTGAGCAAATTTCGAGCGTCGGTTTCGCGAGCATCGATGAAGATCAATCGTACGTCTACTTTCGTATGGCACTGGGTTACGATGCATCCCAGCCCCCCGGAGCCCAACTGCCACCGGTTGTGCACGACGTGTTCTTTGTGCGCGATGGGAAGCGGGTGACTACCGACTCCCCTTACCCCACCTCGATCTTATCGCTTGGCTTTTGTGATGGCTCGAATGAAGCAAGCTGTTGTCCCGCCGAGGAGGCCACATGTCGGATGGAAGTAGGCGTCGAGTTCTCTCGCGATGACGTCATCTTCCCCGATATTCAACTTACCTGGTCCGCTGAGGTACAATTAACCATTCACCAGTGCGACGATGAACCCCAGTTCGCGCTCACCCTCCGAGAAATCGAGCCATGAAGTCCGCGTCCGATCTGCTGCTTCACCCGCTCCAGCTATGCATGGTGGGTGTGCTGTTGATCAACGACCACTACTTCAAAGTCGAACATCCGGGATGGCTCAGTGGCAAGCTCTCGGACGTAGCATTCATGGTGGTGTGTCCCATTTGGACCTTCGTTGTCCTCTCGAGCCTACTTGCGCTGTTGACGAGCAATCCAGCGGGTCACCGCTGGCTCCTGCTCATGTGCATCATCATCACCGGACTCTTTTTCACATCGATGGAGCTCACCGCAACGGGTGATGCGCTGTACCGCCACGCGCTCGGCTATCTACAGTGGCCGTTTCGCGGCGCCCTCAGCATTGCGGCCGGTGATGTGTGGCCGGTACCTCGACCTGTCCTGGCCACGCCCGACCCGACGGACTTGTTGTGTCTGCCGCTCCTGTATGTGCCCTGGTTCATGACTCGGCAGGGCGGAGTGGCCACGCTCAATGGCGAAACGGCGCAATCCAAGCGTAGTCCACGATCATGTCGAGGTGGGTGGACAGCCGGCGGTACTGCAACTCGGTGAAGATGACTTTCAATAACAGACTGCACCCGGCGCCCCGCCGGATCCGGGTCCCCCCAGCAGCCAATGGTGCGCTTTGTGTTCGGGGCCCCCAGCACCGCGCATTCCCGCTCCGGCAGTCGCAAAAATTTCGCCTATTTTCGCTGTGTTCTAGCTTGAAAGATCAAACACTTGGCGTCGCCGTCAACCTGGTGCATACCACTGACACCAGTGTCACTGACGCGCACGTCAGTCGTCACCGCGGCCCAGACCTGACCTCGATTGACCACAAGGATCCAACATGACTCAGACCAGCATCGATCTCGGCAGCAAGAAGTCTCTCCCCGTTTTTGGTCAACCCAACATGGGTGACGCGGACATCGACGCTGAGCTGCGCGCGTTTGAAGAAGCGGAGCGCACACGGCTCGGTTTGCCCCATCGCGATCAGTGGATCGAGGAAATGGCCGACCTCACCTTCACCAAGAGTGAGCGCTCCAAGATCACCATGTTGATCGGCGGGCTCACGGTGGCGCACGACTACATCGTCTCCGGTGGGCTCAAGAATTGCGGCTATGAGGTCGTTGCGCTCGACGCACCCGATTACGACTCACTGCGTGTAGGCAAAGAGTTTGGTAATCGCGCGCAGTGTAACCCCACGTATTTCACCGTCGGCAACTTGGTAAAGTTCCTCATCCACATGCGCGACCACAAAGGCATGAGCACGGAGGAAATCATCGACAAGTTCGTGTTCCTCACTGCGGGCGCGTGCGGACCATGTCGCTTTGGCATGTACACCACCGAGTACCGAAAGGCGCTGCGCGACGCTGGATTTGATGGATTTCGCGTGATGCTGTTTCAGCAACAAGGCGGCCTGAGCCAAGCCACGGGCGAGGCCAGCGGCCTGGAGATGAACCCCAAGTTCTTCATCAACATGGTCAAGGGCTTGATCGCTGGCGACATCCTCAACGGTCTTGGCTACCGCATCCGCCCGTATGAGGTGCGCCCCGGTGCAACCGACGAGGTGATCGATCTGTCCAAGCGCATCTGTTACGAGGCGCTGCTCAACGGCAAGAGCATCCTGGCTGCACTCATGAAGTGCAAACGACTGTTCTCCGAGATTGAAGTCGACCGCACGCAGGTCAAGCCACGCGTCGCCATCATCGGTGAGTTTTGGGCCATGACCACCGAGGGCGACGGCAACTACCGCCTGCAACGCTTCATCGAGAGGGAAGGTGCTGAAGCCGACATCCAATTCGTCACCGCCTGGCTGCTCTACAACATCTGGGAAGTTGCTTACGACACAGGTGAAAGAAAGACGCTGCGTGTGGACGACACTGCCAAACTGAGCCTCAACGGCATCGGTGAGTTTGGCGCGTTTACCCGCAAATTGTCGCTGTGGGCCGGTGACAAGGCTCTACGCATCGGCTTTCACACGTTTGCCTACGCGGGCGGCTACTATGACTATCACTTGCCCGACATGGACGCCGTCGCCGAGATTGCACGCCCCTACTACGACAACAACCTGCGCGGCGGCGAGGGGCACATGGAGGTGGGTAAGTTGATCCTCAACGTGATCAAGAACAAAGCCACCATGACGCTCAGCGTGAAGCCCTTTGGTTGCATGCCCAGCTCCAGCGTCTCCGACGGTGTGCAATCGCTCATCACCGAGAAGTACCCGGGTACCATCTTTTGCGCAGTGGAAACCAGCGGTGACGGCGCGGTCAACTTCCAAAGCCGCGTGCAGATGTACCTGTTCAAGGCCAAAAAGGTGGCCGAGCAGGAGCTGAACGACACGCTGGCTCGCCACAACCTGACACTAGAGCAGGTGCGCAGCTTCTTGGCCCAAAACCCCCGTTTCGCGGGCGCTCTGCACCGCGCGCCGTTCTCCGCTGGCAGCACCCCAGCTGAGCTCGTCAACGAAGTGGCCGAGTACATCAACTACAGCTCCGGCGAGCGTCTGAGCCGCAACGCAAAGCGCGGTCTTGCTGCGGCCAAGGAATGGACCCGCGGGGCCATCATGGGGGCACCAACCAACGCGCAAAAGACGATGGAACTCGGTAAAGAGTTCGCGGTCGAGCTCGCCGAGATCATGAAGGACCACGGCCCCAGCCTAGTGAAGAAAGGCATGGAGGAGGCGCGCGCTCGCGTCATGAAGCTGCCACTCGCCAGCCAGGTGCAGAGCCTGTTCGAGAAGGCCAGCTGACCTCGCCTGACACAAGGAACGACAGGGAGACCTCATCATGAAAGCATTGTGGAACAGCCTGGAGCAACTTGACCGTGCCCTGTTCAAAGGCGCACAGCGCGTGGAACAATTGCGCAAGCAGTCCTCTTTCCGCGCCCGGATGGAGCAGTCGGTAGAGGAAGTGCGGCCGCCCCAAAAGGCCATTCGCTTCGACGCGTAAGCCAAGGCGCGCGTCGAGGTCACTTTGCCTGAGACTGCTTCAGGCGGCGCGCTTCTTTGCGTAAGCCTGCGCTCAGCAGGGTGTTGCGGACGAGCACAAATTCGTGCGCAGTCTTGTAGACGAGCGCGTGGGTCGCACGCAGCGCTTGGCGGATCTCCACGACCGCTTCTTTGGGCCAACGTGTATCCAGGGCGACCACGTCCGGATCAAATTCGAGCGACACCTGGACCAGCGCCTTCGCCGTCAGCCCCCAGCGGTCGAAGCGTTTGCGGGACGTGACGGACTGCTCCGGTGGAATGTCTAGTCCCAAGCGGTAGGCGTAGGTTTGGTGCGAGGTCACCATGCGCACTGCCTGCGGAACCTCCTGACCAATCAGTTGAACCACTGGGTGCTGGCTCTCCGCCTTCTGGCCCAATGCCCTTTGGATTTCAGCTAGCCGCCCCGCTGGAAACAATCCCACCATGACGCCGCACATGACCACGACGACGCCGATTGCCAGGCGGCGCTGAGCTCCCCGGTCGAGCGCCCAACCGAGCCCGGTTGCCAGCCCCAGCCCGAGCAGCGGAGCCGCCGGCACCAGCAATAGGTAGCGATGATGGGTCCACACCGGCCGATAGTGCGCCAAGGCCAACGCCCCGAGCGCAAGCCACAGGCCCAGTGCGACGGCCTCCACACGTCGACGCAGACACAGCACAACCCACCCCATCGCTGCGGCGCCCAGCAGCCAAGCGTCCTCCCACACGAAACGGACCAATTGCTGGAGTCCGGGCCAGGCGAAAGCGCTGCTCAGTCGATTGGTCTGGTACACCGTGTAGCCGCCGTCGCGAAGGAACACCGGCCAAAAGAAGCACGCGCAGCCCAGCAAGAACGACCCCGCTGTGCGACCGAGTGCTGCCAGCGCTTGTCTCTGGTCACGCGTTGTGAAAAAGCAGCCCAGCCATACCCCCACCAAGATCCCTGGGATGGCTGGTAGACCAAGCGGCTTGATCGCGAGGCCAAACGCCAGCAGCACACCGGCCAAATAATTCGCAACGCGAGAGCAGGACCACGCGCTCACGGCCCACCCCAGCCCTACGCACAACGTCGCTGGGAGGCTGATCATCGTGGCGCAGCCGAAACGAAACATCTCCTTTTGCAGGAGCAGAGCCAGGACGCTGGCGACGCCGCCCATGTAACCCGCGACACCACGACTGCTCCTTCTGCACAATTCAAAACACGCGAAGGCAAAGACCGCGAGCAAGAGCGCAGTGGAGAGCCTCGCTACTTCTGGCGCGTCACCAAACAGCTGTGTCCACACCCCCAGAAACCAGGTGTACCCTGGTGGCTGGTCGCTCCACGTCTCGCTGTAAAGTGGATGTCCGCGCCGCACCAACATCGTCTTGATGAGGGAGTACCCCTCATCCCGGTCGGCGCTGAACACGCCTCGCCTGCCGTTGAACCAACCGACGAGGAGAAAGACCAGCAGAGCCACCGTGGCTGCCGGCAGCATCTGATTGACCAACTCACGTCGACTTGTGCTCTGCGCCTTCGGCACGATGCACCTGTCTTAGGCGCATCGCTTGCTCGCTTCAATCGACAGCTCTGTCGCCCGCACTACTTCACGAGCGTGAGGAGCCCCGGTCGATACGGCAGCTTGCCGTAGTCCGTATTCACGTTCGGATCTCGCCCCTGATAGAGCAGACGCAAATTGCATGGGTCGATGGTCATCGTCTGGTCCGGGTTGTCGCGGACGATGTCCCCATGGCTGATGTCTTTGGTCCACGCGCCGCCGCCCTCGAACGTAACGTTCGCTTTGCCGGCGAACGGGGCATTTTGGCTGACCGCGTGCGGAGTCCACTCACCGCCCAAATCGTTGGAGGTGAAGGAGCGGAAGTAGCGCCCATCTCCCATCGCTTCGACAATCATCAAGTACTGATCCGAGCCCTTGACGGAATAAACTTGAACCGCCTCAAACAAGTTTTCCTTGGTGTCGGTCATGATGGTCTCGGCGTTGCCAAACGTGCCGGGAAAGTCCGCAATGGGCATGGTCGAGCGATAGATCTTGCCGTTGTCTCCCGCAAAAAACAGGTAACACGTATCGCTGTCGCAGATGAGTGTCTGATCGATGGGACCGGTGTCCGAGCCGGTAATGCTGCCGTCAAACAACGTCTGTCCGGTCCCGAGCTTGGACGGATCGCTCGGATCGGTCGTCGTCGCGTAACTGAAAGCAGGGCCGCCCCACTGGTACGCCAACACCCAGATGTCTTTAGGCTGGAAGTAGAGGAGCGTCGGTGCAACAGCCGTACGACTGATGGTCTGTTGGGGCGCTGTGGCAGCCTCCGCAAAGTCAGCGAACGTGAACATGGCCGCGCCCCATGTCTCGCCCGTGTCGTGGTTCGTCATGTAGACGACGTATTGTTCCGCTTGTTTGGTGACCGTGAAGTCCTTCAGCGATACCCAGCCTGATTTAGGCTGCGCGATGGGCTGGGTCGACGTCCACTGGAACGTACTGGGCAGCGGACACACCTCGCCCGATTCTCCTCCGGTACCGGCGCCGCCAGCTCCGTTGCCACCCGTCGCACTACCCCCGGACGCTACACCGCCCCCAGCAGCAGCTCCTCCGGCAGCGTCTCCAACCGAGCCGCCCGAAGCTCCTAAAGCGCCACCACTGGCGACTAAGCCTCCACCAGCTCCCGTCGGGTTACTCGCGCCGCCCGTTCCAGGAGACGCACTACCGCCGCTTCCAGTCGTGTCGTCGGGCGGATCCGAGGAGGACGCGCAAGCCACTGAGAGCAGACAGGAACACAGGAAGTAGCCTCGGATTCGCATAAGTGTTTTTTCCGTTCGCGCGCTGCGCCTCCATCGCGCGACAGTGCAAGCTGTAGATGCTTTCACTATAGAATTCGATCCCTCCCGAGAAAGGCGGGGAAAATTGCCCCCACGGTCTGCAATTTTCCGTGACAGCAGGAAATGGCCTAAAGGATCTCTTTCTCACGCTGCCGGCAGCCTTGCTCGCCTGAAACCTCAACGGATCCATTTGTGATGGACCTATGTGTCAGATCGGATGAGGCCTTACCGCGCCGAAGCGGCGCTGGACCAACGATCAGTCATGAGCCGACTCCACTACGATGATCCATTTGTGATGCATATGTGATTGATCGTTCAGGGGGTGGGGGCACAGCCGAGCTCAGCGCTCAAGACGGACAGGCCATGTCCGCCCCCCAGTGCTCACAGCGTCGCTGACGCCTGGACGCTCCCGGCATCCCCGCTCGCGTCTTGTCCCTTCCGGGTCACCTCACCGAGCGGGATCCTGCCCTGCGACCTCGTCAAAAAAGCTCTCATTCTTGGCTGCCACCGGGGTTGGCTTACCTCCATCCACCCACTTGCCGAGCGCAACCCAAGTGAACGAATCAAACACTCCTAGAAAATTCCGAACTTCTTCCCCGCCAAGGTTCGCAGCGTGGCCTCTGGCACCTCTCAAAAACTGCATCACGCCACCTCCCCCCAGTGTAGGGCCACGTTGCCGCTGCAATTTGCGCCTGATAAAGCAACGCCATGCGCGCTTCGGTCCAGACGGTTCTCCCCGCTTTATTCGCTTTCACCGCCCTCTCGCTCAGTGCCGGCTCCTCCTTCGCGGCAGAGTGGCAACCCAACGTCAACTACGGCGGCAGCACCCCGCCCACCATGGACCTCTACGTGCCGGACAACGCAGACGAGGCACCAGGCGTCGTGGTGTCGTTGCACTATTGCGGAGGAACGTCAGGCAACGCCCAAGGCTGGTTCAAGTCGCTCGCCGATCAATACGGCTTCATCATCATCGCCCCTGACGTGGGCCCCGTGGACTGCTGGAACGCCAAGCCCGAGCGCAGCGGTGAACGTGAAGCCATCACCAAGATGGTGCAATATGTGATCGACGAACACAGCGCCGATCCCGCGCGCGTCTTCGCGGCGGGCGCTTCGTCAGGCGCGTGCATGACCAATGCGCTCATGGCCGCCTATCCAGACGTGTTCTCTGGTGGCTCAGTACTAGCCGGGGTGCCCGCCGGCGATTGGAACAAGGGCAATAGCTGCTGCGGCGACAACTCGACCAAATCGGGTGAGCAATGGGGCACCATCGTGCGCAATGCCTCCCCGGATTTCGACGGACAACGCCCGCGCTTGCAGTTGTGGCATGGCACCAGCGACACCACCCTGCCTTACTCGCCCAACATGGCCGAGGAAGTGAAACAGTGGTCCAACGTCCTGGGCGTGACCGACGCGGACGCCACGAGTGAGGAGAACAAGCCCAAGAGCGGTTGGACGCGCACCTCCTACACCAAAGACGGCGTGGTCCTTTTGGAAGCGAACATCGGGCAAGGCCAGGGTCACGATCTGAGCGGGCAGAACTTGTGGGGCGACGTGGTGCGCTTCTTTGGGCTCGACATGGACGCCGCGCCTGTCGTGGGCACGGGCGGCACCGACGGCAGCGGGAGCAGCAGCGGCAGTGGCGGCGCTCTGGGCGCCGGTGGAGCCATCCCAGGCAGCGGCAGTGGCGGCGTTCTTGAAGGGGGCACGGGCACAGGCGGTTCAGTCATTGGCGCGGGAACCGGGGGCGCGAGCTTTGGCGTGGGCGGCAGCGCGGCCTCGAGCGGCGGATCGGGCAATGATGTCACCACCTCAGGCGAGGATGTGTCGTCCGACGACGATTCCACCGGAGGTTGCCAAACTGGTGGACCTACGCGTCCCCTGGGCATCGTGGGCATCGCTCTGCTCAGCGCCCTGCTGGGTTGGACCCGCTTCCGCCGACGCGCGATCGGCAACTGAGCTGACCCAGCGGCGCGGGGTACTTCGCCCCCAAGCACCGCACATTGACTTCAGGGGCAGCTCAGGCTGTCCTCGCTGAGTCAGTTGTGTGAGTCTTGCCTTGGGCCATCCGTGAAACGATCCTCCCGCCCCTTCATTCTTGAGCACTGGCGCCCGTTGGTGCTGACCCAGCTGCTGCTTGGTGCCGCGTGCGGTCCAAAGCCCGCCGCGCAGCCTTCCCCGCGCACGGCGCCCGCTGACGCGCCGGGAAGCCCCGTTCCACTGCTTCTGGTCCCGCCCGGGGTCAAAGATGTGCTCAGCTTTTCTGAACCCACCTGTCAAAAGCTCTATTCGCAGACGTCGGACTACCGCCTGGTGGAGGTCGACGAAAACGCTCAAGGCCGCACTTGGAAGCGCGTGGCCACGGAGCAAGATTGGGCCGACTATTCCGGGTCGAGTCCCACGGCTACGGCAGGAATTACCCGAGAACAGGAGTGGGTTCTGGTATCGCTGTCCCGCGCCAGCTCAACGGGTGAATGGCTGGAGTACTTGGACATGTGCTTTGGCCCGGATGGCCGCCTGCGCGAAGCCCACGGCCGCTTCAACACCTTTACTTCCTCCTGCGCCGCCGGGGGCATTTCTCAAGAGAGTCTGCAGAGTTTTGATGCGGGCGGGCGCAGACAATCCGTCGAGGTGGACGTGCGTCACCTCAGCACCCTTTCGCCGCTGTCGTGCACACCCATCGACGTGGCTGTCCCAGACTACCTGAGTCTGGAGAGTCTCCCCTTTTCTTTACCTGATTGAGCCGCGTCAGGCCGATTTGCGGTAGAATAGCTCACTGCGCGGATTGAACTCGAAGGAGTCGCGCAATTGTTCAAACAGCTTGCGCTGTTCATCGCTCACCGCGCGCGGCACGGCAATCTCGATGATCACCAGCTGGTCCCCTGCGGGTTTTCCCGGCAAACCCCGCCCCTTGAGGCGCAGTTTCTGCCCGGCCACCGCCCCCGAGGGAATGGTGAGCGTAACGGGACCTCCGAGCGTGGGCACCTCCACGCTGGCACCGAGCACCGCCTCCCACGGCGCCACCGGCAGACGCAGGGTGACGTCGCGCCCGTCCACGGAGAAGCGTGAATCTTTGGCCAATTCTAGCTCCAAGTACAGATCGCCAGGCGGGCCACCTGCCCGCCCCGCCGCGCCCTGACCTTTCAACCGGATCCTCTGTCCCTCGCACACACCAGCAGGGATCTTGACCGTCAGCTGTCGAACTTGGGGACGCACTCCACCATCGTCGTCGACGTGCATGGACTGCAAAGACAGCGTCCGCGTCGCGCCGCGAAAGGCTTCATCGAGCGTCACCTCCACGCGGTGTGTGTAGTCCTCGCCTGCGATGGCGAACCCTGAACGGTGCTGGGCGCTGTCGCGCATCCGCCCACCTGCCCCAAAAATCTGGGCAAAGAAGTCACTAAAATCTGCGGCGTCCGTCTCTGCATAACCACCGCCAAAGCCGCCATCACGGGTCCAGTGCTGCGACGCCTGCCAACCCGGCGGTGGCTGAAACTCCTCGCCAGCGCGGCCGCCATAACGTCGCAGTTCATCGTATTCCTTGCGCTTCTGTTCATCCTTGAGCACCTCGTACGCCTCGGCCACAGCTTTGAATTTCTGCTCGGCATTCGGCTCTTTGCTCACATCTGGATGATACTTCCGCGCCAGCTTCCGATACGCTTTGTTGACGTCCTCGGTGGAGGCGCTTTCAGCCACCCCGAGGACCTCATAATAGTCTACGAACTTCATGGTTACCCCTCGGAGCATCGACAACACATGCAATGCTTCATGCAACAAGTAACCACTTTTTCGCCCAAGGAAAGCCCTTGCAGATGCCGCCATCCGCCTTAGGCGACGCACGGACTAGATCGGTCAGGCGTCGTCCAAGAGCTTCACCAGGCGTTTCGGTGCCTGGGCGCGGTAACTTTCATCAATCCACTCTTTGAACAGAGCAATGGGGATGTTTCCCTTTTCGATGGTCGCCGTCACCCAGCCCGCTTTGCCGAGCCCGTAACCGGTCGGGACGCAAAACGGCAGGCCCAAGGCGGTGCTGCCGGAGTGAGGCAATTTGCAACTGATCGTAAACGGATGACCAGGCACACTGATGTACGCAAACGTCTTGTCCTTGACCGCCAAGTCCTTGTGATCTGGCCACGGACTTTTGATGTGCGCCTCGGGATAGGTCAGGCCAAATGCGCGCAAAGCCTCCACCGCCTGATCTGATTTCTTGCTCATGTCTTAGCTCTCCCCATGCTGCGCCCTCCGGATGGTGCAGTGCGTCTGCCCTCCGAGTCTATGGGGTCACAACGCACAGGCCAACATGGCACGTCTCCTGCTTCGATGAGGCGCAGCAGAAACCGCATGGCGTCGTTCGTCGGCATGAGGCACGCTAATCGAGGAGGTTGGGGGGATGATGGACGACACAGGTGCGGCGTCCAGCGCGCAGAATCGCACGGCTGAGGCAAAACACGACTTCAGCGAAGCGCAGCGACTTTTGGTGAGGACTTTGCGCGATGAGGGCATCGACGACGAGGCCGTGCTCCGTACATTGGGCAGTGTACCGCGCCACGCCTTCTTGGAGCCAGAGTTCGTGCCCTATGCCTACCAAAACAGACCGTTGCCCATCGGGTACAATCAAACCATCAGTCAACCGTACATCGTGGCACTCATGACGCAGCTGGCCCAAGCCGATGAACATGATCGCGTCTTGGAGATCGGAACAGGATCGGGGTATCAAACCGCCGTGCTCGGACAAATGGCGGGCGAGGTGTACAGCGTGGAGCGCGTCGAGGCGCTCGGCAAGCGGGCGCAGCGAACCCTGACTCGCCTCGGCTTGGGTGACAACGTGCACATTCGCGTAGGTGATGGATATGTTGGTTGGACAGAGATGGCTCCGTTTGATGCCATCGTGGTGACGGCGGCCCCGCCCCAAGTACCCACCCTTCTAGTCGACCAGCTGCGCGTGGGAGGACGCCTGATCATCCCTATCGGCGCGGAGTATCAGGAGCTCTTGGTGGTATCCAAGACGGAGGCAGGGACAGAAACGGAAAGCGTGATTCCGGTGCGTTTTGTGCCCATGATCGCCAAAACCCCGGCCTGAACTACGTGCCGTCCCAGCTCACGTGCGCTACAAGCGGGCCAAGCGCAGCTGATTCAATGCGCCACCGCCGCTCCATGTTTCCTCGTTGGCACGTCACTCGCAGCATTTCCCCGGCATCTGTCCTGTGCGCCGTCCTCCTTTTGAGTGGGTCTGCCTGTGACGGAGGAGCAGGCACATCGCCGCAACAGCTCGTGCGGGTCTCGGTAGCTGAGCCCACCACCGGGTCGACAGCTCAGGCCACAACCGCCACAAAAACAGCGACCAAGCTGACCACCGCAGTAACGCCTGTCGAGCAGCTGAATAACTCGAAAAGCAGCAGTGCCGAGGGGGGCCAGCCCCGTATCTCTCATGACACACTCACGGGGAGCAACGACCGCCCCCCCACGGATGGCAGTCGGGTGTACGCCAAGACACGCAACGTCTGGATCCGCAGCATGCCGCAGAGTGACGTGCAGTGGATCGGCTACCTGTGGTGGGGCGGCTCAGTGAAGGTGCGCAGCGAACGGCCGGTGCCCGGTGCGGGCTGCAGAAAACACTGGGTGCCGGTCGAGCCACGTGGTTGGGTGTGTGTGGACGACGAACAAGCGACGCAAGACCCAAGCGATCCGGAGTTACTCGCCATCTACCCGTACCGTCCGCGTTTGGACTCTGCTTGGCCCCACAACTACGCGTGGGCGCACGCCCCGGTCGCCAAGTATCAACGCGCCCCACAACCAGCGGCGCTCGACAAGCTCGACCCGTCCCGCGCGGAGGCGCCCGTCCCTACTTTCCCTGCCTTGCCTCAAGGTCTCCAAGAGAGTCAAACCAAAATCGTTGGGCGCTCGGCGCTCAGCTACGCGGGAGAGTTCACGCTGGGGAACGACCAGTACTTGCTCACCGGGGATCTCGGTTGGGTGCCCAAGGAACGCGTCGAACT
>Ga0315912_10001234_pt1 | contig 33104 bp, 20 predicted proteins | sample VfabasoilMG_FD_204469 | JGI IMG/M metagenome (GOLD analysis project Ga0315912, IMG submission 204469) | Garden soil microbial communities collected in Santa Monica, California, United States - V. faba soil | ecosystem: Environmental > Terrestrial > Soil > Garden | place: USA: California...
GATTTGAGCCCAAAAGCCCTAATGCCTGCAGGGTGGCAATCTGAGCGGATTGTAATGTTCCATCGGCAGCTGCTCTTCCATAGTTGTGAGCGGCTTCCATTTGGGTGGCGTTGGGGGTGGTAGTTCCGGAAGTATACAAGGAAGCAATATATCCGTATGAATAATCGCGATACCAGGTATTGTTATCTTTCCACGAATTGTTGATAAGGATACCGGTAAGATCGGCTATATAAGAGTCACCAGAGTTTTCAAGGGTTGCATAACCACGAACGAAGAAGTTATCTCCTTTCAGTTCGACTTTGTGCTGGGCAATATTAAAATTCTTTAAGGAGTAACGTTGAGCTCCTGTATAGACTGAGGTTCCTGCTCCGTAGTTTAAGTTATACAACACTTCCATCTTGCTGTTTATGCGGTAGTGTAATCCAATATTTGCTTTAATATTTTTTGCATCGTAATCAACAAGGTATTGTTCCTGATATGGAGTTCGAGAAACAACATGATCGGGTAAAGCATTGGCAAAAGGAGCTAATGGAGTACTGGCAAAGTTTGGGGCCAGTGAAATTTTTACCAAGCCAAGGCTATTGGCCACTTCATCGCCAAAGGCATGTACACGGTCGGCTCCAGGGTTATAAACAAAACCAGCAGGCTTTCTTTCGGGAGACTTATCATCCATGTTTGTGCCATACCAGTCTGTTGCCTGGCTGTAAGAGAGGGCAACTTTCACTGCAAATTTGTTATTGAATGCTTTAGCATAACGCAAGGCGGCTTCATACATGGGCTGAACTTTGCCAGGACCAATAGTATTACCTTCGCCTGTATTCAGGGTGGCATCATTAAGGTGGTTCATACTGGTCTTTACAAAGGCGCTCAATCCTTGATACTCAAATGGATTCTTGCTGTTGACCAGGAGGACTCCATTAAATGCATTGGGGCCGTAGAGTGCAGAAGATGATCCTGGAATGAACTCTACACTTTCCACATCGAGTTCCGAAGGCCCGTTCAAATTGCCAATCGGGAAATTTAATGCCGGTGCCTGGGTGTCCATTCCATCGGTCATTTGCACGAACCGGTTATTCCCTGTTGAATTAAAGCCTCTAGCATTTACGATTTGAAAATTTATGCTGCTTGAAGTCATATCAAGGCCGGGGAGGTTTTTCAAACCAACATAATAGTTATCTGAAGCTGTAGACTGAACACCCAAAATATCAACTTTGGATATTGAAACCGGTGAGGTAAATACTCTTTCATCGGTAAGGGTGCTTCCCTTTACAACTACTTCAGAAAGTTGATTTAATTCTTCTTCTAATTTTAAATCGATATTGGTTGTGTTAGCATCTGTAATCTCCAACTCCTGTCCTTTATAGCCAACATAGGTAATACTGAGTGTGAGGGGAGGGCTCGAACTAACTGATAAGTTAAATTGGCCATCGTTTGCCGTTACCGTACCCAAGACAGTTCCCTTAACCACGATGTTTACACCAGGCAAAGGGTCACCGGAAGTGGCATCAGAAATTTTTCCGGAGATAACAGTTTGGGCCAGTATTCCAAAGGCCATTGCTTGAAAGACTAGCAGTGGTACTAACCTTCTTAGATAATGTTTAGTCATAAAGATTTGGTTTAATGCTTTGTTAAAGCTAACAAGTTTTTCAGAGATTCAAACGAATGCATGTTCGTAATTTGGCCTTTTTGAATATTTCCGGATGATTTTTTAAATGGAAATATCCTCCCCTTGGGAAGGGGAAAGCAACTTTGATAGTGCGGAAACTAACGTCTGACTTCGAAAGGTGAAGGGTAATTATGCAGGTCTTATTTACCAACATATTTAACGAGCCTGTCGCACAGGTCGTTCATTTCTTTGGCCATAGCTTCATCACCCGTGGCATTTAATGCACATTGGGCGAGGCCTCCAATACAATCAATATAAAACCGTTTCATGTGGTCAACCGGCATGTCTTTAGTCCACAAGTCTATACGTAGCGTATTTTGCTGTAACGGATCCCAAATGGAAACACCAATGGCTTTTGTTTCCGACTCCTGTCCATCGGGCTTATCGTCTGCATTCCAGGATATTTTTTCAGGTACGTTTTTGTCGTCTAATTCTATAGTAAACTGGATGGAAGATTTTTTCATTCGCTTTTATACTGTTCAAAATTTTTAAATCACTTCTGCCTCAAAGCTATAAAAAAAATCAGCGACTCTGGGTTCCTCAGCGACCCTGCATTTATCACGTTTTCAGGTTTTTGCCCCATCAAAATTTTCTTCACGGGTGTTTCGGTTTTCTTGCCATTAATAGTATAGGGAATATCTGGGCAGGCCAATATATCATCTGGCACATGGCGGGGGCTGCACTCGGTTTTAAGTTGTTGTTTGATTTTTTTCTTCAGCGCATCGTTCAGTGCCACCCCATCATTAAGTAAAACAAAAAGTGGCATATAAAATTCACCTCCCGGCTTGTCGAGACATACAATTAAACTATCTTTTATTTCTGGAATTTTATCGAGGGTCTTATAAATCTCTGCAGAACCAATTCGCACTCCGCCCCGGTTTAAGGTGGCATCCGAGCGACCATAAATAATAATTCCGCCATTAGGTGTTTGTTTTATCCAGTCACCGTGGCGCCAAAATCCTGGAAACATTTCGAAATAGCTTTCTGAATATTTTTTTCCATCGACATCATTCCAAAAGAAAACAGGCATGGAAGGCATAGGCTTGGTGATGACCATTTCACCTTCCTGGTTTTTTATATCATTGCCTGGTTCATCCCAAACCCGGAGGTCGCAGCCAAGTGTAACACATTGAATTTCACCTTCATACACAGGCGACAGAGGGTTGCCACCCACAAATGCGCTGCATACATCAGTGCCCCCGCTCATACTGGTGAGCCAAACATCATGCTTAACTTTTTCATATACCCAGCGAAAACCTTCTGCCGGCAACGGACTGCCGGTAGAACCAATGGAGCGGAGTGAATTTAGATTGAATTCTTTTTGTGGAACGACATCGGACTTCATCATGGAAACAATATAGCTTCCACTTACACCAAAGTGGTTGATTTGAAAATCGTCTATCAGTTTCCATAATACATCTCGATTTGGGTAGGCAGGATGTCCATCGTATAAAATCATAGTGCCGCCTGCCAGCAAGCTACCCTGTAAATAGTTCCACATCATCCAGCCGGTTGTGGTGAACCAAAAGCATCGTTCACCTTTTTTTACATCCTGGTGGAAAGACAGATATTTTAATTGTTCTAAGAGCACACCGCCTGTTCCGTGTGTTATGGCCTTCGGCATTCCTGTAGTGCCCGATGAATATAAAATCCAGATTGGATGGTTGAACGGAACCCTTGTGAATTGAATTTTGCTTTCGCTCTTTTGAATGTCTTCCCACACTGTGGTCTCCACATTTGGAAAGGGGAGAATACTTTCGGTAATGGAAGAAGCAACAACGATTACATTTTTCAGCGATGGCAATGCCTTAACAATATCGTTCAGTGTTTCCGATTTATTGAAAAACTTTCCATTATAGGAATAGTCATTGACGGCAATTAAAATTTTTGGTTCGATCTGAATAAACCTGTCGAGCACAGCTGATGTACCAAAATCCGGTGAGCAACCCGACCAAATGGCGCCAATGGAATTAGCAGCCAAAAAACTTGCTGTCGCTTCGGGAATGTTTGGAAGATAGGCAACGATGCGATCGCCTTTTTTTAATCCAGCGCTAATAAAAAATTGTTGAAGAGTGGCAACTTTTGTTTCCAGATCTTTCCAACTCCATGTTACCGATTCATTCTTTTCATTCGTAAAAAAAATAGCTGGCTGGTCAGGTTTAGAATTTTTAAAAATATGCTCGGCATAACTTAGCTCGATTCCGTCAAACCATTTTGCAAATGGCATATTCCCGGTTATAACTTGTTGATATTTACCGGAATACGAAACCTGAAAATAAGAAAGGATGCTTCTCCAGAATGCTTCCAGGTTCTCAACAGACCATGCGTGCAATTCTTGATAATTACTGAAAGTTTCCCCTTTTGCATCCAGCCACTTCATGAAGTGGGCCAAATTCGAACCCTGGAGAAATGACTGAGTAGGTTGCCATAAGGGTTTGAAAGCGCTCATGCCGTTTAGAACTATGCGAAATTAAAGATAACTTGCTTAACCGAACGGTAATAAATTTTAACACCATGAATATTGTAGCCGATCTCGTTGACATTGAGCGCATCCAACAGATTTTTGAGGCGCAAAAGAAAAATCAATTTCAGGTTGGAAATTCAACCGCCAAGGAAAGAAAAGCCAAACTCAAAAGACTCAAAGAAGCCATTGAGATTACTTTTCGTCAGGAAATTCGCGATGCCTTGAAAAAGGATTATGGCAAGCCATCGGCTGAGGTGGATATGACAGAGATTTATCCGGTTATGACGGAGTTAAAACATGCCCTCAGTCATTTAGATGACTGGATGGGCAATCGGTATGTTAAAACTCCGTTGGCTTTTTTAGGTTCATCATCTTATATAAAATACGAGCCCAAAGGTGTTTGCTTGATTTTATCGCCTTGGAATTTTCCTGTCAATCTTTGTTTTGGTCCGCTGGTTTCCTCGATAGCGGCCGGCAATACGGTTATTATTAAACCTTCGGAATACACCATTCATGTTTCTGCAGTGATGAAAAAAATCATCGCGTCACTCTTTCCTGAGAATGAAGTATGCGTGCTTGAAGGAGGTGTAGAAACCTCGACTCGCTTGCTTGAATTTCCATTCAATCATATTTTTTTTACCGGCTCGCCCGGTGTTGGTAAAATGGTAATGCAGGCTGCCGCGAAAAACTTAGCTTCTGTAACATTGGAGCTGGGCGGGAAGTCGCCCACGATAATTGATGAAACGGCAGATGTACCAGTAGCGGCCAGGCGAACGATATGGGCAAAAATGGTAAACGCGGGCCAACTGTGTATTGCTCCCGATTATGTGCTGGTGCACCAAAGCAAGAAAGAGGAGTTGATGCAAGCTATGTTGAAAACGATCAATAATTTTTATGGAGATAACTCATTTACTTCAAAAGATTATACCCGAATAGTGAATGACAAACATGCCGCGCGGGTTGTAAAATATTTGGAGGATGCAGCTTTAAAAGGTGCAACTGTTTTAGGTGGGAAAAGCGACAGCAGTGAAAATTATATTCAACCAACAATTGTTACTGATGTTCCATTGAATTCGGATTTAATGAACGAGGAAATATTTGGCCCGGTGCTACCGGTGCTTACTTATAATACGCTGGATGAAGCCATTGCTCTTGTAAACTCCAAAGAGAAACCCCTGGCACTTTATATATATAGTAAATCGGAGAAGAACATTAATCATATTTTGAGCAATACCCGTGCTGGTGGAACTTGTGTGAATCATAATGCCGTTAACTTTTATAACGTTAACCTTCCATTCGGAGGAAGTAACAACAGCGGTATCGGTAAGGCACATGGGTTTCATGGATTTGAGACTTTTTCAAATGCCCGTAGCGTTTATCGGCAGCACATACCGGGCGCTTTAGAACTTTTAGTGCCACCCTATACTAAGTGGAAAGAAAAAATGATTGAGTGGACGGTTAAATATTTTTAATAAAGGTTAATGGAATTTATAAAACTCACCGAACAATTTGCTCCTTATGTAGCACTTGTTGAACTCAACCGCCCAAAAGAATTAAATGCGCTCAATCCTCAATTGATGGGCGAACTCCTGGAGACACTTTTGCAACTTGACAAGAACAATAATGTTCGCGTTGTTATCCTCACCGGCAATCAACAGGCATTTGCTGCCGGAGCCGATATAAAACAGATGGCAGATAAAAGTGCGATTGATATGTTGATGCTCGATCAGCTAAGTGCGTTAGATCAAATAAGGAAAGTTAAAAAGCCAATTTTGGCGGCCGTTTCCGGATTTGCACTCGGGGGTGGATGCGAACTTGCCATGATGTGTGATTTAATAGTAGCATCTGAAACAGCTAAGTTTGGTCAGCCTGAAGTAAAATTGGGAACGATACCCGGGGCAGGAGGCACGCAGCGCTTAACCAAAGCATTGGGCAAAGCCAAAGCAATGGAACTTATTTTAACCGGAAGATTTTTATCAGCCGAAGAAGCGTTGAAGTATGGATTGGTAATAAAAGTTGTTTCCATTGAAAAGTATATGGAGGAAACGCTTACTCTTGCCCAGGAGATCGCTCAACTTTCTCCCCTTGCCATCCGGTTAGCCAAAGAAGCTGTAAATCGTTCCTTCGAAACCCTATTGGACGAAGGGCTGGCTTATGAGCGAAAAAATTTCTATCTCACTTTTGCCTCGGAAGACCAGAAGGAAGGGATGAAAGCGTTTGTCGAAAAAAGGAAAGCAGAGTTCAAGGGGAAGTAGGTATAATGCCTGTTCAACATCAGTCTCAACGTGTGAGCCTAATACCCATGGCAAACGATTTTTTCCACAATGGGTAATTTTTCATTTTTATTTTCGCGCTACAGTTCAATGCTGAGCCAGCGCGAATTGAATAGATTTGCGCCAAAATTTTAAACCATGAAATGCCCACGTAAATGATTTGCAACAACCAAGAATGTTCATTGGGGCATTCCCAGCCCGTCCGGTCAGGCGGGCATGTGACCTTAATCAAAAAATATAAACACATGAAAAATATATTGTTTTCTTTATTTCTGCTGCTGTTTAGCCATTTTCTGGCCGCGCAAAAATTGATAGATAAAAAGGCAACTGCTGAGACCAAAGCCTTATACACTAACTTAAAAACCCTTTCACAAAAAAATATTCTTTTTGGGCATCAGGAGGATGATGCCTACGGCACGACATGGAATGCTGTTGCCGGCAAATCAGACGTGAAAGATGTTTGTGGTTCTTACCCTGCCGTGCATGGGTGGGACATTGGCGAAGAAGGAAGTACTTATAATGTGGATGGCGTTGAGTTTGCCAATATGTATAAGTGGATCAAAGATGTTTATGACAGGGGAGGAGTGAATACAGTTTCATGGCATGTGGATAACCCTGTGAATGAAAAAGGCGCGTGGGACACCACCCGTGCAGTTAAATATATTTTGCCTGGAGGTAAAGATCACAATAAATTTCTTAAGCGGTTGGATTATGTGGCGGAGTTCCTGAAGAATTGCAAAAGTAATGATGTTCAAATTCCAATTATTTTCAGGCCATACCATGAGCACAACGGCAATTGGTTCTGGTGGGGGAAGGGCAATTGCACAGAGCAGGAGTATATTCAAATGTGGCGGTTTACGGTAGACTATCTTAAGAACACCAAAAAACTTCATCACATCATTTATGCATTCTCACCGGATAGAAGCCGAATGGATTTGAGCAATGCGAAAACCAGCTATTTGTATGGCTATCCCGGTGATGCGTATGTGGATATACTTGGATACGATAATTACATGGACGTAGGCATTAAATGGAATACCAGGCCAAAAGAAGAACAGATAAAGAATTTAATTGAGGGCTTAAAAGCAGTATCTCAATTGGCTAAAGAAAAAAATAAGGTAGCGGCAATGACTGAAACCGGTTTGGAAGAAATCACTAATCCAAATTGGTTTACGGAAGTAATCCTGAATCCAATTAAAAGCAATCCTGATATTCAACTGTCTTACTTTTTAGTATGGCGCAACGCGCACGATCGCCCCAATCATTATTATGCTCCCTACCCGGGTCATTCTTCGGTAGATGATTTTATGAAATTTTATAACGATTCTTACACTTTATTTGAAGCCGACCTTAAAAATATTTATAAGGTTAAAAAACCGTAACTCATGAATTTAAGCGTACTCGATATTTCGATTGTAAGTGTTTACCTCGTTGTAGTGATTGTGGTTGGGTTTGTCATGAAAAGACAAGCTGCAAAAAATATTAAGTCCTATTTTTTAGGTGGAAACAAGTTGCCCTGGTATATGCTTGGGTTATCCAATGCCTCTGGTATGTTCGATATCTCCGGCACAATGTGGATGGTAATGCTCATGTTTATTTTGGGCGTAAAGAGCGTATGGATACCCTGGCTGTGGCCTGTCTTTAATCAAATTGTATTAATGATCTATCTCTCCTCATGGCTGCGAAAATCAAATGTGCTTACAGGTGCTGAGTGGATTCAAACGCGCTTTGGCAATGGAATCGGGGCCCACCTTTCACATATTGTGGTGGTAGCATTTGCTATACTAAGTGCACTTGGGTTTTTAAGCTATGGATTTATCGGAGTCGGAAAATTTATTGAAGCATTTATTCCATGGGCCTCTGTTCAGGCTTATCTGCCAGGCTTTATTACTGAGCAAAATGCCGCTACCTACTACGGCATTATTATGGTTGCCATTGTTACACTCTATGTTGTTTTGGGTGGCATGATGTCCATCGTGTGGACCGATGTATTCCAGTTCATCATTATGACCATATGCTGTGTGGCAATCGGTGTTATCGCCATGAATCAGGTTGATCGTTCAACTTTAATGGGGCTGGTACCGGAAGGTTGGAATGAACTGTTCTTTGGATGGAAGCTGGATCTTGATTGGTCAGCCACTCTTCCGTCCATAAATGATAAATTGGCTCAGGAAGGGTTCACACTCTTCGGGCTCTTTTTTATGATGATGCTTTTCAAAGGTATTTTTGCCAGTATGGCCGGGCCTGCACCCAATTATGATATGCAGAAAATACTTTCGACAAAAAGCCCGTCAGAGGCGGCCAAGATGAGCGGATTTGTTTCTGTGGTATTGTTGTTCCCACGATACCTGATGATTACTGGTTTCACTGTCCTTGCGATGGTTTTTCTTCGGGAAGAATTTCTGGCTGGTGGGAGCTCATTTGATTTTGAAAGAGTACTTCCACTTGCGATTAATAAATTCATTCCCATCGGATTAAAAGGCATGCTGATCGCGGGATTGCTTGCTGCATTTAAATCTACTTATGCATCAACAGTGAATGCTGCACCGGCTTATTTGATCAACGACATCTATTTAAGGTATATCAACCCGAATGCTGAACGCAAACAACTTATTAACTACAGTTACATTATTTCAATCACCATGGTTGTACTGAGTACGCTAATTGGCTTGTATATAATTAGTAGATCTCACGAAAAAGGAATGGAGATCAATGCTGTCATACAATGGATCGTGTCTGCACTTTATGGCGGATACATTGCCGCCAACGTATTGAAATGGCACTGGTGGCGATTCAATGGCCAAGGATACTTCTGGGGAATGGCAGCAGGTATTTTGGCAGCACTGGTATTTCCAAAGATTTTCCCTAATGTGGTGGCTCTGTACTACTTCCCTTTGACTTTCCTTGTTTCCATAATTGGTTGTTTTGCGGGTACTTATGTTGCACCACCAACCGAGGAGGTAGTATTGAAAAAGTTTTATCGAACCATTCGCCCCTGGGGTTTTTGGAAACCTATTCACGACAAAGTGATTCAGGATGATCCTTCGTTTGAGCGAAACAAAAAATTCGGTAGCAATATGTTTAATGTGGTGGTCGGGATCATCTGGCAAACCTGCCTTACCGTAGTGCCTGTTTACATAATTATTCGCGAGCAGCTTCCTTTGATAACCAGTATTTTAATTTTATTGATCACGACATTCATACTAAAAAAGAACTGGTATGATAAACTGAAAGAGGAAGATATTGCCTGGGAGAAGGAAAAATCAATGACCGAAAAAAAAGAAGAACCAATAGCTGCATAACTTTTACTAATCATCAATGAATACAAATACAGGCCACCATCAGCGCGTAAAAGCATTATTTGACGAGCACGAAAAATTAATAACCCGGAAAAACGAGCCACTAAAGGAAGGTAATGGAATATATCAACGGTATAAGTATCCGGTAGTAACGGCAGCGCATACTCCTGTTTTCTGGCGCTATGATCTTTCGCCAGACTCCAACCCATTTTTAATGGAACGTATTGGAATGAATGCTGCTTTTAATTCGGGTGCAATGGAATGGAAGGGTAAGATCGTTTTAGTGGTGCGCACTGAAGGAGTTGACAGGAAATCTTTTTTCGCCATCGCTGAAAGTGACAATGGCGTTGATAACTTTCGCTTTTGGGATTTTCCCATCACAATGCCCGAAACTAAAGATCCGGATACCAATGTATATGATATGAGGCTGGTGCATCATGAAGATGGATGGATTTATGGATTGTTCTGTACAGAGCGCAGAGACCCGACTGCAAAAGATTTCGACCAATCATCGGCCACAGCACAATGTGGAATTGCTCGCACAAAAGATTTAGTAAAGTGGGAGCGCCTTCCTGACCTGATTACCAAAGGAGGTCAACAACGCAACGTGGTCGTACATCCTGAATTTATCAACGGCAAGTATGCATTGTACACCCGGCCGCAGGACGGCTTTATAGATGCCGGTAAGGGAGGTGGCATTGGCTGGGGATTGTGTGACAGCATGGAAAACGCAATTGTAAATGAGGAGAAAATTATTGAACCTAAGATTTACCACACCATTAAAGAAGTAAAGAACGGCCAGGGACCTGCCCCGATAAAAACAAGCAAAGGTTGGCTGCATCTTGCTCATGGAGTTCGCAATACAGCCGCAGGCTTGCGTTATGTATTATACATGTTCATGACTGATTTAAATGACCCCTCCAAAGTAATTCATCGACCGGGTGGACATTTCATTTCTCCAGAAGGAGACGAACGAGTTGGCGATGTTTCGAACGTTACTTTTTCCAATGGATGGGTAGCTCGCTCGAATGGTGATGTCTATATTTATTATGGTTCATCTGACACACGCATGCATGTAGCTACTTCTACTGTTGAGAAACTTGTTGATTACTGCATCAATACACCGGAAGATGGCTATCGTTCAGCCGCCAGTGTCTCACAGCGTAGTTCACTGATTGCCAAGAATTTGAAATTGATGAGTGAGCTTGGTTTGCGAAAATGATTGGTTCGGATTCAATTAATCCTGCTGAACTGGCCAGGCAGGCGGAAAAAGAACTTATCCAAAATATCCTTCCTTATTGGATGGAGAAAATGGTTGACCACGGCAATGGCGGCTTCTATGGTCGAAGAGATGGGCACGATGTGTTGCATGAGCAAGCCGACAAAGGTGTCATACTCAACACCCGCATACTATGGACATTTTCTCATGCGGTGAATGTACTCCAAAAAAAAGGTGGCGTTGATTCTAAGTCAATTCAAAGTTACCAGGCAATTGCCGACCGGTCATATCAATATGTTGTTGAAAAATTTATTGATAAAGAGAAGGGAGGTGTGTTTTGGATGTTGGATTACCTCGGTAAACCGGTGAATACCAAAAAACAAATTTACGCGCAAGCCTTTGCCATTTATGCGCTTTCGGAATACTTTAAATCATCTGAGAATCAAGAGGCTCTCGTTCACGCAGTCGATCTTTTTAAATCTACAGAGAAATTCAGCTTCGATAAGAAAAACAATGGCTATTTCGAGGCGTTTGATAAAGATTGGGTTTTGCTCGAAGACTTGCGGTTGAGTGATAAGGATGTGAACGAGAAAAAGACAATGAATACCCATCTTCACATTCTGGAGGCTTATACCAATTTATATCGCTTCTGGAAGGATGATGAATTAAAAAAACAATTGCGAAACCTGGTAATTATTTTTCGGGATAAGATATTAGATAATCGAAATCACTTTCAACTTTTTTTTAATGAAGAGTGGAAAGTAAAGCCGCACTACATTTCCTATGGCCATGATATTGAGGGGAGTTGGTTGTTGGTGGAAGCAGCAGAAGTCTTGGGTGAGGTATCGCTCACGGAAGAAATCAAAAATATTTCGGTGAAGATGGTTGATCAAACTCTGGCAGAAGGTATGGACTCTGATGGAGGTTTAATGAATGAAGGAAACGAAAGTGGTGTGATAGATTCGGATAAGCATTGGTGGCCGCAGGCAGAAGCTTTGGTTGGCCTGCTTAGTGCATGGCAGGTAACAGGAGAAGAACGATATTTTGAAGGAGGTAATAAGGTTTGGAGTTTTATTCAAACAAAATTGATTGACCGGGAGCACAAGGAGTGGCATTGGATGGTAAGGAGAAATGGCGAGATTAATTATAATGAAGATAAAGCCGGGCCATGGAAATGCCCTTACCATAATGGCCGTGCCATGCTGGAAATTATCTCAAGATTCTCAAGTGGCAGGGGTATTTAGTTGTAAGGTCAATTCCTAACCTATACATTACCAGTAATTACATTTTTTTTGTGTAGCTGGAATCCCAAAAATTATTGGAAATTCGCAGTTAAATTCACCCCAATGGCGGTTGGCATAAAGTTGAGGAAATATTGGTTGGCATGTGCGTTTGCCCTTGTAAATGGTATTGCTCTCTGTCAGCCAGCGGAGTTGCCAAACCAGAATATTTTTTTTGAACAGCTGCCCGATGAATTAGGGCTTTCACAAAGTTCGATCAATTGTGTTTTGCAGGATAGCCAGGGTTTTTTGTGGATTGGCACATGGTCTGGTTTAATTCGTTATGATGGTTACTCAACCACTATTTTTCATTCTGATGATGGCCCGGATAAAATTAAAAGCAATAAGATTACTACCATCTATGAAGATAAGCATGGCTTCATTTGGGTGGGAACGCAAATGGGCGGTTTGTTTCGCTTCAATACGAATACAAATAAGTTTGAGCATTTTAATCACACTTCAGACAAGCGCAGTTTAAGCGATAATACTGTTTACAGCATTCAGGAAGATAAGGATGGTGTATTGTGGGTAGGAACAGAAAATGGCCTCAATGCCTGGCAGGAGCATTCCCAATCATTTCAAAAATTTTACAGTAAACCTGGCGACCCAGCATTTCTACAGCAGAATTCAATTATAGATTTATTTCTTTCCAATTCAGGAAACCTTTGGATAGGGACTGCATACGGTATTCATTTACTAAAGTCTAAACCAGTAGGCGATTCCGTTGTTTATAGTTTTGAAGGTTTTCTTTACACTGTGGAACCCACTGATGGCCTCCACCAGCACGTGTATCAGATAAGTGAAACCATTGATTCCAATGGCAATTCATCGATTTGGTTCACCACGCAGAAAGGATTAAAAAGACTTAAGGATGGAAAAATTGAAAATTTTTTAGCCAATGGCAAAACATCAGGGTTCAATCTTTTTAGAACCGTTATGGCTGTGCCTGGTAAGCAACCATTTTTAGTTGTTGGTTCTGAAATGGGACTCAGTTTTTTTGATCCGGAGCAAAATAAGTTCACGCGGTTTATAGGCGATTTCAATCAGGAAACAAACCTTAGCCACAGCGCCATAACTTCTTTGTTTTTGGATAGGGCCGGTGTTTTCTGGGTGGGTACCAAAAAAGGCCTTAATAAATTCGATACGTATTCAAAAAATTTTGAATCGCACGAGACCAAAACCTTTGACCCAACCCGAAGCATCATTACCGGGTTACGAAATGCCCGTGGTGGAGGCTATTGGGTTTCCACTATTGGCGGAGGTCTCTTTAAGTTCGATGCTAGCAAGAAAGCACAAGAAAAAATTTTTCAACGCTATTACATCAGCGATAAAAGCGATTTTAAAGATTTTATTCAAACTCTTTACACCGATACTCGTGGCAATGTTTGGGTAGGAACAGCCGGTGCGGGCGTTTATCGTTTTAGCGAATTAGAATTGAATTCTGGTACATCCATCTCGCGTTTCGATCATTATTACCAAAACTCAATTCCTTCACTAAGCCAGAATTATGTAATGTCTATTGTTGAAGATTATCATGGAGATATTTGGATCGGTACCTGGAATGGAGGATTGAATCGCATATCTCCGGACGGTACCCTGCGCCAATTTAGTAATCCACTCTTGCTTAACGTGCCCTTAGTGGTTATGCATGCCGATCACTCCGGAGTGCTTTGGGTTGGCACACGCGGCAATGGCCTGTACCAGGTAAAGATGAATGGATCAGATTTAACGATTCGCCATTTTTTTGATGATGATAAACCCAATAGCATCACCAATAATTTTATTAATTCTATTTATGAAGATCATGCTGGTGGCTTGTGGATTGGGACAGAAGGTGGCCTAAATACATTTGACAGGAGGCTGGAGGTTTTTAACACTCATTCGCTGGTCAACGAACAGGCCAACGGTGAGATCGTGAGCATGTTAGAAGATAATGTTGGTAAACTTTGGTTGGCCCATTGGGATGGAATTACCGTGTTTGACCCAGCCAATCCTTCCCTTGCCATAACCTATGATAAGCACGATAGAATACAAGGAGGCTTTTTCTACAATAATGTTTGCTTTAAGGATAAGTCCGGGTTTTTACTTTTTGGCGGATCAAATGGGTTCAACATCATTGACCCGTCAAAAGTTATTTCAAACCCCAAGAAAGCTTCCGTGGTGATGGGTAATTTTCAGATTTTCAATAAACCTGTTTTGTTTGGTGAAGAAGTAAATGGGCGAGTAGTGTTGAATAAACCGCTGCACGAAATGAAGGAGGTTACCCTTAAACATTTTGAAAACTCTGTTTCGATGGAATTCACTTCGCTAGACTTTGCAGCGCCCGAAAAAATTCAGTATGCCTACATGCTGGAAGGGTTTGATAAGACATGGAACTACACTTCATCGGCCAGGCGATATGCCAACTATACTAATTTAAATAGTGGTGAATATTTTTTTAAGGTTAAGGCAACCAATATTGATGGTGAGTGGGGAACAGAAGTAAGTCAGCTAAAATTGATTGTTCGGTTACCATGGTGGAAAACAAGTTGGGCTATCTTAATATATTTTATTGCGGGCGCGTTTCTTTTACATTTTTTCCGAAGGCTCATTCTTCATCGTACTAATTTAATGCACGACTTGAAAGTCGAACGGCTTCAGCGGGATAGCATGGAGAAGTTGAACCTTGCAAAACTTCAGTTTTTCACCAATATTTCTCATGAATTCCGTACCCCACTTACATTAATCCTGGGGCCCGTTCAAACATTACTGGAATCAGGCGAAGGAGGAAAATTTATTCGCGACCAGGTTCTGAGCATAAACAATAATGCTCAGCGATTGCTTCGACTGGTAAATCAACTTTTGGATTTTAGAAAGTCGGAATCCGGAAACCTGAAATTGGAAGTGGCCGAAGGAAACCTGGCCCGGTTTGCAAAGGAAATTAAATTGTCATTTGATGGGCTTGCAGCACAGCTGAAAATTGATTTTACTTTCCAAAGTACTTCCAACATTGTTCAAGCCTGGTTTGATCGCGATCAATTTGAAAAAATACTTTTTAACCTTCTCTCCAATGCGTTTAAACATACTCCGGAGGGAGGAAAGATTTCCATCCAGATTCAAGAGGAGAAAGAAGCAATAGTAATACTGGTGGAAGATTCCGGTAAGGGCGTAAAGCAAGAACACTTTGAGAGTATTTTTCAGACTTTTTTCAGCTATGATGACGGTAATTACCAACCCGGCACCGGCATAGGATTGGCGCTCACGAAGAGCCTGGTTGATGCTCACCACGGCAAGATTGAAGTAGAAAGTAAGGAGAATATTTTCTCGCGCTTTAAGATCACCCTTCCAAAAGGGAACGCCCATTTTAATCAATCTGAACTTGTGCAAAACCCGGATGAACTGAAAGAAAGCTACCAATCGCTCTCACCCGAAATTGCTAATGTGGCCTTAGACGCACACGATCCGGGATTCAATCAGTCAGAGGATCTTTCCAAATTATTAGTGATTGAGGATAATGCGGAAGTCAGGTCATACATAAAATCCATTTTTGTCGGATCCTATATTGTTTTTGAGGCGGAGAATGGTAAAGAAGGTTTAGAACTGGCCTTCGAAGAAATGCCTGACCTGATCATCAGCGATGTGATGATGCCGGTTATGGATGGAATTACATTGTGCAAGGAATTGAAAACAAGTGTAAAGACCTCGCACATACCGGTGATTTTGCTTACGGCAAGAACATCGCTGATATTTAAAGTGGAAGGTTTGGAGACCGGTGCTGACGATTATGTTTCCAAGCCATTCAGTCCAAAGGTGCTGCAATTAAAAGTAAGGAATCTTATCCGCACACGCGATTCTCTTCATAAAATGTTTAATGGCAGCGAGCCAATAAATATTGAACCTAAGCGTGTTACATTAACATCAACCGATGAAATATTTATTCAGCAGTTGCTGGAGAGCATCGAGCAAAATATGAACAACCCCGATTACTCGGTAGAGACGCTGGGAACGCAAGTGGGGATGAGTAAAACTCAGCTCTATAGAAAGTTAAAGGCGCTCACAGGCCAATCTGCTAATGAATTCATCCGCACGATTCGATTGAAACGTGCTGCTCAATTGCTGGAGCAAAACCAATTAACAATTGCTGAAGTTACTTATGAAGTTGGTTTTAGCGACTTGCAATATTTCCGCGAATGCTTTAAAAAGCAATTTGGACAAACTCCATCGGAGTATTCGCAACGAACAGCCGATGAGCGAGTTACGCGGTAGTAACGATCGCAACCGTATTCATTTCAAACACCCTTGCACTTCCCAATTGCTTTCCGCATACTTGCTTATTGAAAGGTTCTATGCGCTTTAATTTTATACTCACACCAATAGTATTGGTATTCGCCACCAGCTGCTTCGCGCAAAAAATATCAAAGCATTTTGATGTTATTATTCGTAACGGAAATATTTATGATGGATTGGGAGGCAAACCCTTTGTGGCGGATGTAGGAATAAATTCCGATACGATTTCGGCAATTGGAAATTTGTCTGATTACAAAAGCCTGAAGGAAATTGATGCCAAAGGTTTGGCGGTTTCTCCGGGTTTCATCAATATGTTAAGTTGGGCTGGCGAAACCCTGACGCACGATGGCCGCTCGATGAGCGACATCAAACAAGGCGTTACGCTTGAAGTATTTGGCGAAGGATGGTCGCAGGCGCCCCGGATGCACTCCGTTCGCGACAAGCGCTGGTTAACTATGGGTGGGTATTTTTCTTATATCGAAAAGCGGGGTGTTACTCCTAATGTTGCATCGTTTGTCGGAGCCACTACCGTAAGATCTTATGTGCTTGGTCAGGCAAATAGGCAACCCGATTCATTGGAATTAAAAAGAATGAAGGAATTGGTGCGCCAGGCAATGAAAGACGGAGCGATGGGATTGGGCTCATCGTTGATTTACGCTCCGGCAGATTTTGCTTCCACCGAAGAATTGATCGAGCTATGTAAAGCAGTATCAGAATTCGATGGCATGTATATCACACATATGCGCAGCGAAAGCGACAGGATTTTATTGGCCATGAATGAAGCCTTCCGGATAGCCGCTGAAGCCAAAGTGCCTGCAGAAATTTATCACCTGAAGATTAATCATGAGCGCAACTGGAATAAGATAGATACCGTTCTGTTGAAAATTGATAGTGCCCAAAAAGCAGGATTAAAAATCACGGCTAATATGTATCCATATAATGCCAGCTCCACCGGCCTGGTAGCCCGGATACCAACCTGGGTGCAAGATGGGGGAGATGCCGCCATGAAAAAGCGCATAAGAGATCCCGAGATTCGAAAAAAAATATTGGATGACCTAGCGAAAGGTATTCCGACAAAAAATTCTGATCCGAAAGATGTTTTGATTTTACATTTTCATCGCGATTCGCTGAATAAACTTTATAAGAATATGCGTTTGGATGAAATATCAAGACTACATGGAAAAAATGCTGATGAAACCATGCTTGACCTGATTATTGCTGATCGATCTCTTGAATCCATACCGTGCATTTATTTTCTCATGTCTGAGGATAATTTAAAACGAATGCTTCGATTGCCCTATGTAAGCATTTGCTCGGACGCAAGTTCCATTGAAGCTGCTCCGTCCGCCTCAGGCACTCATCCGAGAGTGTATGGAAGTTTCGCCCGGTTGCTCGGCAAATATGTGCGCGAAGAAAAATTGATGACCTTGGAGGAGGCTATTCGCAGAATGACTTCCCTGCCAGCGTCTAATCTTAAAGTTAAACAAAGAGGCGTTCTTAAGCCAGGCTATTATGCCGACATCGCTATTTTTAACCCGGAAGAAATTAAGGATAACGCTACGTTTGAAAACTCGCATGAATATGCCAGCGGCATGGTGCATGTTTTTGTGAATGGAGTTCAGGTATTAGAAAACGGAAACCATACCGGAAAATTTCCAGGCAAGGCAATTCGCGGTCCGGGATGGAAAAAGAAAACCTAGTAATTTTATTGTATGATAAAAGTATTGTTTGTCTGCCTTGGTAATATTTGCCGGTCGCCACTTGCAGAGGCAATATTCAACCATAAGATCAAACAATTAAAACTGACTAATCATTTTTTGGTTGACTCCTGTGGCACAGGAAATTACCACATTGGTTCACAACCCGACAAACGCACGATAAAAGTTTCTACCGACAATGGCGTGAATATTTTTCATGCCTGCCGGCAGCTAGAAAAAAGTGATCTGTATGGCTTTGATTACATTTTGGCGATGGACAAGAGCAACTATCAGGATATAGTAAGTTTGGCCGATTCCCTGGAACTACGACATAAAGTATTGAAAATGAGGGAATTTGATAAGTTATTCCATGGATTCGATGTGCCTGATCCGTACTATGGAGGCGACCGGGAATTTCAGGAGGTGTATGATATTTTAAACAGGAGTTTGGATGGGTTTATTGCCCATTTAAGGAAGATGCATTCTTTGTAAAGCATCAGGCTTGACCTGATGTTTTATCTGCAGCTTTCTCTGATTGATCTTCAGATTCAAAAACCTCGGGCGCATTTTGTGATAATATCCCATACCACCTCACTAATTTCTTCATGTCAGAAACGTAGACCTTCGACTCATCGTATTCTGGCAGAACAGATTTAAGAAATGCTTTCAATTCAATTGCATCCGAATCTTGATCTACCCCAAGATCGTTGGCGAAATCTTTTTTGATTTTCTTTAACACTCCCAGCAAGGGAGTATTGCCCTCCTTGGTTTTAGTATAAATGGAAATTTCACTTAAAATCGAAATCCGCTGATTGGATGAAGCCACCAATTTAGTTTTAGCTTCATCTAGCGACTCCAGTATTACACCTGATTTGGTCGGTGAAATTATTTTAAACAATCCGCTTTTTCCGGATAGGGCCGCAATGTCTTTTAATTCCATAGTTTGTTTTTCGGGCGGCAAACATCGGAATTATTTACTCAAATTACCAATCAGCCTATGGTAGATTCTATTTTCAAAAAATGAATCAAACCAATTCCAACTCCTGTACTCCCTTCGACAGCTTTTGTTGTACCTCGAAAGGTACGACCACATAATCTGCGAAAGTTTGTTTGAACATGCCCCGGCCTTGTGTAATGGAGCGCAGCGTTGTTGAGTATCGGTCAAGTTCGGCAAGTGGAGTTCGTGCTTTAATTACCTGGTATTTCCCTTTGCTATCCATGCCCATAATAATGCTTCTTCGTGTTTGCAGGTCGCCCATTACATCACCCATCATTTCTTCTGGCATCATTACCTCCAGGTCGTAAATAGGTTCCAATAGTTGCGGCTCAGCTTTCATAAAGGCATCTTTAAAGGCCATCATCCCTGCAATTTTAAATGAGATATCGTTGCTATCCACCGGGTGCATTTTTCCGTCATACACGCAAACGCGCACATCGCGTACATACGAGCCGGTGATGGGGCCCTGCTCCATTTTTTCCATTACACCTTTTAGAATGGATGGAATAAACCGGGTGTCAATTACACCGCCCACAATGCAGTTGTAGAATGCAAGCTTGCCGCCCCATTCCAAATCAATAAACTCTTTTCCGCGAACGCTGTAATCAGTCGGTTCGGGCATGCCATCATAATACGGTTCGATTTTTAAATACACTTCACCAAACTGCCCAGCTCCACCGGATTGCTTCTTATGCCGATAGCTGGCCAATGCAGACCTTCTGATAGTTTCCCTGTAAGAAATGCGCGGGGTAACGAAATCCGCGTGAAGCTTATATACATTTTCCAAAAACCACTTGCAAATCATGAGGTGAAGTTCACCCTGGCCGGAGATAATCAGTTGCCGGAGTTCTTTTGAGTACTCAACCATCAGTGTTGGGTCTTCGTGGTTTATTTTATGAAGTACTTCCCCGATTTTTTCATCATCATTTTTACTGAGGGCAACTACAGCCGTGCGGATGCGCGGCTCCGGGTATTCAATTGGTTGGATAGTAACATCAAAACCTTTGGCGTGAAGAGTTTGATTAGTATAGGTGTCTTTCAATTTTAGTGTTGCGCCAATATCCCCGGCAGATAGCTTATCCACGCTGTTCCGGGTTTTTCCATCCATAATAAAAATTTGATGAAACCGCTCTACCGCGCCCGTCTGGCTGTTGATCAACTCGGATGTTGGCGTTACTTCCCCTGATATTACTTTGAAAAATGTGAGCTTGCCTAAGTTGGGTTCCAGGTGGGTTTTAAAAACAAAAAGAACGGCCGGCTTGGTTTTGTCATACGGAATTTCCTTTCCATCGCTACCGGTTTCGGGCTTGGCTTCGATGGGCAATGGTGCAACATTGTCTATGAAACCCATTAGCCTCCCGCTGCCCATGTTCTTTTTGCCCGACATGCAAAATACGGGGAACACATCGTGATGGATCATTCCTAACTTCAGGCCTTCCCGCATTTCATCTTCATCCAATGTTCCCTTTTCAAAATATTTTTCCATTAGTTTTTCATCATTCTCCGCAGCTTTCTCAACCAGCTCATTGTGAAGTTCATTGGCTTTTTCTTTTTCTGAATCGGGGATAGGCAGCTTCTCCGGTTTTCCTCCATCCGTTGGAAATTTATACATCACCATTTTAAGTAAATCAATTATGCTATTGAAAGACTCTCCCTGGCTAACGGGATACTGCATTTGGGTTACGGCCTTGCCGAATCGTTCTTTCAAAGAATTTATAGAAGAATCAAAATCTGACTTGGGATGATCAACCTGATTGATTGCCAAAATTATTGGCTTGCTAAACTGATCCACATAGTTCCATATCAGTTCTGTGCCTACCTCAACGCCATGCTGTGCGTTAATTACCAGTACGCATGTATCAGCCACGCGAAGGGAGGAAATCATTTCACCGGCAAAGTCATCAAAACCGGGTGTGTCAATAATATTGATTTTATAATCGCGCCATTCCGTGTGCAGGGTAGTGGCAAAAACAGAATTACCACGCTCATGTTCTATTTCGTGGTAATCGCTGATGGTGTTTTTTCCTTCTATCGTTCCTCTCCGGTGAATTATTCCGGCTTCAAATAACATGTCTTCAGAGAGGATGGTTTTGCCGGATTTTGGGGCTCCCAGCAGAACAATGTTTTTAATGTGCTTTTCATCGTAGACTTTCATAGCGGTGGGTTTTAAGGTGGAGAAAATCCGATGATTGAATGTAAGTGAAAATGAGGGAATTATCAATGAAGAAATAGAAGGGAGTCAATGTTAAATTGGAGATATCTTCTCCTCTTTTGGCAATGGGCCAAGCTTCGATTTCCTGTTCATAACCATATACCACAAGATTTTGAGCACAAGGCCTAACCCGCCTTTATTTCTCATATACTCCAGGTCTGTTGCTTTTATATTTACATATTCGGGGGCATCGGCCATTAGTCCTGTTTTGCTTCCGGGCGTAATAACGCCTTGAAGCAGTTGGGCCCTCCGTTCTACTATTAGATTGAAGAAGGGTCTCGGGCTCGTAAAAAAGGTACGTAGTAGTTCAGGTGTAATATGCTTTATTCCGCTCTGGTCAACATGCCCGCATAAGGCAACAAAAGATTGCCATTGAATGTGCCCCCGAAATCGGGCTTGATTTCTTTTTATGAATCCTTTAGCCTCACGAAGGCCATTCCAGGTTAAATAGGGTTCGGCTTTCTGCGTGGTAACAAATGCTGCCAGCACATCGTGGGTTAACCGATTGTTTTCAATTTCAAATTCTTTGCTGATATCCAGAAGCCTTTGGATAAGTAATTCCATCCTGGCAGGATCAACTCCTTTTGTCACATTAAAAACCCTGCTGGAATTGGCGCCCTGTCCCCAACCCTTTACGGAATTGGCAATATCTGTTTCGTTCTTTTTGGAAGCTGTTTGCTCTTGTATTCCTGTCCGTGCCAAATAACTTACCAACTTCATCCATAAGTTATTTTTGAATCCCAATCCTTCAGCACCAAAAAGTCTGTCGGAAGTTGACTTGGTAACAACTGCCTTTTCGTTTCCGAATGGCCAGATGTGTCGCTCAACGCCTGGCTTAAGTTCAGTCTCAGTCTTCCCTTGCGGGTATAAATTGTTTTGATGGGAATCGGCCATAGCAATAATTGGTTTAGGGTTGTGACGACTTAAAATTTTTAGGTAATAACAATGTAAGGCAAATGTTTGACTATTAAATAATGTAGTCTCCTTATCCCATCTATAGCAATGGAGTAAATGGAATAGAAGTGAAACCACCTTTCGCCAATTACCCCTTTTTTCGCTATTTTTCCCCTCGTATTCCCGTGAAGGCCAAATCTGCCATAAATATTTTTTTGTAGATGAGTGAAGAACTGTTAAAGGCCATTATCCAGCTATTTGCCATCGTTTCGAAGGAGCGTATTACTGAAGATGAACGCCTGAAAATCAAGGAGTTCCTTTCCCTTCACCTTAACCAGGACGCCATCCGCTATTATCTTGGTCTATTTGACGAGTTTGGAAAAACTGCGAGGAAAAGCTCGGCCTCCGAGTTGGGAAATGTAGATGAAGACACTCTACAGTTTGTGGATGACTGGGCGCAGATCATGCAGATAACCAAAAAGGTTAACCAGGCGCTCACCAATCAGCAAAAGGCGGTTTTGATTGTAAAAATTATTGAGTTGTGTTTTGCGGATGGTGAACTTTCCGAAAGACAAAGCAACCTCATTTTTTATATTAGCGAGGCGCTCAATATTCCGCTTAGCGACACGCAAAGTATGCGAGCCTTTGTTGTGGGGCAGGATGTTGACGAGTTGGCCTCCAAAAATATTCTGATCATTGATGAAGGCAGCGATGCGTCCAACCATCCGGGGCCGCGCATCCCTTCCAAAAATTTAACGGGTTTGATAGCCGTACTGCGGCTGGCCGATATGGAGGCCTACTTCATCAAGTATCTGGGCATCTCAAATTTATATTTAAACAACACACCGCTAAAAAGCCGCAGGATAGATGTGTTCCCAACGGGAAGCACCATTAAGGGAAACAAGATTGACCCGATTTATTATAGCGATGTGGTTGGGAAGTTTTTGGTGGAAGAAGCTGAAGAAGAGATATGCCTCAAGGCTGACCATGTTTTCTACCATTTTAAAAGTGGCCGTGCCGGACTTCAAAACGTGAACATTGCAGAGAATGGGGGCAAACTGATTGGGTTGATGGGCGCCAGCGGTGCGGGTAAATCTACTTTGCTTAATGTATTGAATGGGAGCGAAAAGCCATCGAGCGGAAATGTTACCATAAATGGAATTGACATTTATGAACATCCGGAGAAAGTGCGGGGGGTGTTAGGCTACATTCCGCAGGATGATTTATTGGTGGAAGACCTGACGGTTTTTGATAACCTGTATTTTGCCGCCCAGCTTTGTTATGGCAACTATTCGAAGGAAAGAATAATTGTTACAGTTGAGAAAGTACTGAGAAATTTAGGACTTTCGGAAATACGCGATTTGAAGGTAGGAAGTGCAATGGAGAAGGTGATAAGCGGAGGGCAAAGAAAGCGTTTGAATATTGGATTGGAATTATTGCGTGAGCCAACCGTTCTTTTTGTGGACGAACCAACGTCCGGCTTGTCGTCCCGCGACTCGGAAAATATTATGGATTTGCTGAAGGAGCTTGCCCTTCGCGGCAAAATGGTGTATGTGGTTATCCATCAGCCTTCGTCCGATATTTTTAAAATGTTTGATACGCTGATAATCCTCGATGTTGGCGGCTTTCAAATTTATTATGGCAACCCCGTGGAGGCGGTAAATTATTTTCAGGAAATAATTAATGCCGCCAATAAAACACCTGGTTCGTGCCCGGAGTGTGGGAATGTGAACCCCGAGCAGATATTTAACATTATTGAAACGCGTGTTGTGAATGAGTATGGCCAGTTCACGCATACCCGAAAGGTTTCGCCTGGTCAATGGTATCAATATTTTAAAAAGCACTTAACTATACCAAAGGCTGGTGATACCACCGCACCTCTGAATACTATTCAAAAAGACCCATCAAAGCTTAAGCAGCTTATTGTTTTTGCCCATCGCGATATACTCTCGAAATTGTCTAACAAGCAGTATATGGTTATTAATATGCTGCTGTCTCCGGTACTATCGTTATTCATGTCTTACTTTGTTAAGTATTATGATGTGGTGGGGGAGACCGATCCCACCTATTCATTTTACAACAACCACAATATTCCGGTGTATTTTTTCATGAGCGTGGTGGTGGCGCTTTTTATTGGGTTGGTAGTGAGTGCGGAAGAAATTTTTCGCGACCGAAAAATATTGAAACGAGAACGCTATCTCAACTTAAGCCGTGGTAGTTACCTGCTATCTAAAGTAGCGGTATTGTTTTCTATTTCGGCCGTTCAAACTTTTTGTTTTATTGTGGTGGGCTACTTTGTGCTGGAGATACCCGCCACTGAATTCCAATATTGGGTAATACTTTTTTCAACTTCCTGCTTTGCCAATATGTTTGGCTTGAATATTTCTTCTGCGTTCGACTCAGCAGTAACCATTTATATTATTATTCCCATCCTGGTTATTCCACAGCTTTTGCTCAGTGGTGTGGTTATTACCTTCGATAAGTTCAATCCTAAAGTTGGGACCCCCGTAGGTATTCCTGTTGTTGCAGAAACCATGGCATCCCGATGGGCTTTTGAAGCTTTTATGGTGTCGCAATTTAAGGACAATCCTTATGAAGCTGCCTTCTATGAAGTCGATCAAAAGAAAGCCAATGCCGAGTACATGAAACAATATTATTTACCTGCACTCGAAACGAAATTGTCGTACCTATTTAATCATAAAAGCAGGTGGAGAGATGATAATGATTTAGCCGTTGTTAACGCAATGGATATTTTAAGAGAGGGGATTAAACATCAGCTAATTAGTGTTGGCGAAGAGCGCTTTCCAGAAGCAGATAGTTTGGTCGTTGGTAAATTTAATGCAGCGACATATTCCAAAACCAAAGTATTCCTGGATGTGTTGAAAGAGATTCATTCCAGGCGTTTGAAGACAGCCAATTTGGAACGCGATTCATTATTAAACCGGTTGGGGCATTCGGGCAGTTCAGAAAGCGCAATTGCACTTAAATTGCATTATCAAAATGAAGCCGTTAACCGCCTGGTTGAGAACACTTTGGATTTAACAAAAATTATTGAGTGGAAAGGGGAGTTGGTGCGCAGGTTCGCTCCGATTTATCAGCAAGACTTTAACCCAAAAAATGCCTTAGATTTTCGTTCCGGGTTTTATGTTCCTCAAAAGCACTACCTCGGCTATTACTTTGATACCTTGATTTTCAACGTGACTGTAATCTGGCTAATGACAATTTTTCTTTTTGTAACGCTGTACTTCGACTTGCTTAAGAAACTGGTTCAGGGCTTTGAGCTTCGCAGAAAATACCGGGCAAAGGCAATGATAAAGTTGTAACGAGTTAGGTCGATATGCATTTTTCCTCGGAGCCTAATTTGTTAACAACCTGAAACTTGCGTGTCCATTTACGTAAAGTATAGATTCATCAGAACAAGATAACTGCCTGATAATTAGGATAATTAATATTTAGGATATAGATTCACAGCTTTAATTGTAACGGCTGTAGGTATGCTAATATTTTTTGCCATCTCATCTACAATTCTTTTACAGGTAGGCCTTGCCCTTTTCTGCTTCTACCGCAAGCTGCAGATCGAGGCCACTGCCTGAAGAAAGTACTGCTCCAGCATACCATCCATCCACAGGATTTTTGGAGAGGCTTGTCGGGTTATTACGTTACCTTTCGCAGGTAAATGCATTTGATTTTGAAGGGATATATCAAGCCACTAGTGTTGTCTAAGATTCGCCTATCTGCCTTAAAGGGTTTGTTATGCTTGGGTTTAATGTTTTTTTTAAACCAAAGTACGGCTACTCACCTTCGGTCAGTTGAAATAAGGGTTGAGCGAGTCAGTTGCAGTTCATTGACCTTTAAGATCGTTCTCACGGCTTACATCAACACTGTTTCTAATTCCAATTTTGGTGCGTATGGCTATTTAAGTTTTGGAGATGGTTTTGGCATAAATTACAATAGGCCGGGTGGAATACCTGAAGTTAATCGTCCGGATCTTGGACCTAACATTGGTGTTGTTAAAGATTCAACTTACCACACCTATGCACAGGTTGGTAATTATACGATCAATTACACGGAAGGTGATCGAAACGAGTTCTTAAAAAATATTGATAATGCTGACGATGTTGACATATCAACGTATTTTAAAATTACGGCTGCTTCCATGACTTTGTGTAATACCTACCCGAAGCTCGCCCTTCCTCCTGTGGATAGAGGCTGCTCCGGTGGAATTTTTTTTCATAATCCCGCTTTTTCAGATCCAGTAGACGGTGATAGTATTTCGTATGAATTAACCATTCCGGAAAAAGGCCAGGGTGTGCCTGTTGATGGATATTTTAGCCCGGCATCGCCACAATTCTATCCGCCAGGCTCATTCAACGTGAGCAATGAGGCTGGCACCGGTCCACCATCGTTGACTATTGACAATATAACCGGGGATATTGTTTGGGATGCACCCGGGTTTACCGGTGAATATGTAATCGCCTTTCAGATTCGGGAATGGAGAAATAGTCCTTTGCCTGGAGTGCCTCCAACTCTGCTTAGCATTGCTATTCGCGATATGCAAATAACGGTGGATGCCTGTGCGAATGGCCGACCCGATGTGACGATTCCGTCAGACTTATGCGTAGTTGCCGGAACGGTGATTGACGAAAAAATATTCGGCTACGACCCTGAAGATAATGATGTGAAAATTGAATTTGTATCCGAAATTTTTTCACTCTCTTTTCAACCCGCCACATTAAACCCACCGCCACCAGCAGAATTCAGACCTTCCAATCCGGCTGATACAGTACGATTTCACTGGCAAACTGATTGCCAGCATGTGCGCGATCAGGCCTACCAGGTGACTATTAAAATTACCGACTCACCCCATTTTGGCAAACCTGCTTTCAGCCAAAAAACCTGGCGTATAAAAATTATTGCACCTACACCGGTGTGGACCGATGTTTCTCTTGACTTAGAAGCCCGTAAAGCAATTTTGAAATGGGAACCTTATTCTTGCCCGAATACTCAATACATTCAAATCTGGAGGAAGGTTGGTCATTACAACTATACCCCCGGTAAGTGCAATGCTGGTCTTCCAAAAAATATTGGATACCAATTGGTGGCTCAGCTGGATCCCTCTGAAACCACATTCGTGGACGACAACAGTACAAAAGGACTGGTAGATGGCGCCCTGTATTGCTATCGTATCGTTGCTGCATTTGCTTTGCCAGCAGGTGGAAAGAGTTATGTCACCACGGAGCAATGTGTTGGACCAATTTTCACCGATGCCCCGATAATTACAAATGTTTCAGTAGAAAACACACACCCCACCGAAGGTTCGATCCTTGTAAAATGGCTTTCGCCCGACAGCATTGACGCTGTTTTGTTTCCACCACCTTACCAATATCATGTTTATCGTGGCGATGGTTTTGAATCGGAAACCGGGATTGCAGAAGTGGGCGTAGTGGAAAATGATACATCCTATCTCGATCCCAATATCAATACGACTGACAGCGTGTACAATTACCGGATCGTAATTTATTCCAAGCCTGATGGTTATCCGGAATTTATTAAGGTTGATACCTCATTCGCGGCATCATCGGTCAGGCTAAATGCTACGCCTGGTAGTGGAGTAATAGACTTAGACTGGTTGTCTATTGTACCTTGGTCAAACACCATTGAAGGCTCAGCCTATCATAATATATACCGGGGGCCAAAAGATGCCCAGCAACTCACTTTACTAGTGAAAGTGGATATTACGGAGAATGGATTTGAGTTTTCTGATAAAACAGTAATCCCAAGTCAATACTATTGTTACCGGATAATGACCAGAGGCTCTTATGGCAACCCGGGTGATGCCGTACTCGAAAATTATTCACAACAGGTTTGCCTGTATCCAAAAAATAATTTGTTGCCCTGCACACCAAGCCTGGAGGTGTCTGTAACGGACTGTGATGAATTTCTGGCTGCACCGGTCTGTGAAGGAGAGTTTGAAAATATGCTTGCATGGACAATTACCCAACCAAGCGGATGTCGCAAGGATGTGGTTAGTTATAAGGTCTATGCTTCTTCAAATCAGGATGGCGAATTTGCATTGATAAAAGATGGTTTAACTGAAGCCAACTACATAGATGCCGGGCTATCTTCGTTTGCCCGCTGCTACCGGGTAACTTCCGTGGATACTCAAGGTAAGGAGAGTGAGCAAAGTGAGCCATCGTGCAACGATAATTGCCCTTTCTTTGAATTGCCCAATATTTTTACACCTGGCTTAAAAGATGGCTGCAATGACACATTCAGGGCATATAATGGAGTGACCATTTCAGATCCGTGTGTGGGCAACACGGGAATTCCATGCCTGCCATTTATTAATTCGGTAGATTTTAAAGTTTATAACCGATGGGGAAAAGAAGTGTTCTCTTCTTCAACTCAGGAAGGATTGCCGCCCACTATCGAGTGGAAGGGAGTTGGTAATAATGGAAATGAACTTGAATCAGGAATTTATTACTACTGGGCCGAAGTTGAATTTAGCGTGATAGATGAAACAAGGAAAGGCAAGACATTAAAAGGCTGGGTGAATTTGGTAAGATAGGCGGCTCCCTTTCCAAATTCACTTACTCATCCCTCAACGCATTTACCGGATTAGCAGATGCTGCGCGGATCACATGAAAGCCTACCGTGATAAAGGTAATGGTGAATGCCAGCATGGCTGAGATCAGGAAGGTCATCCATTCACCATTTAAATTAATCCGATAAGCAAAATTCTGAAGCCAGCGGTTGGTAAAATACCAGGCGGCAGGGAATGCCAGTATCATACCAATCCCAACCAGTATAAAAAATTCTTTTGAGACTAGGCTAACCAGACTGCTCACACTTGCGCCAATAACTTTTCTGATACCAATCTCCTTGAATCGCTGCTCGGTGGTGAATGCGGCCAATCCCAGCAACCCTAAGCAAGCAATGGTAATCGTTAGAATGGAGAAAGCGGTAAAAATCTGACTTCTCTTTTCATCGGATTTGTATTGCGAATTAAAATCCTGATCGAGAAAAACGTATTCCATTGGAAACCCCGGGTTAACTTCTTTCCAAGTTTTTTCAATGGCCGCAATGGATTCGCGCACATCGCCTTCATTCGTCTTTACAAAAAGTGTGGAATTTTTAATATTCAGAATTATCATCAGGGGTTCGATAACATCATACAAAGAATTTTGATGATAGTCTTTTACTACGCCCACCACTCGCTTTTCAACAGCATCTGGACGACCAGCTCCAAAAATAAATTTCTTTCCAATAGGGTTTGCCCACGACATTCGTTTTACCATTGCTTCATTCACCAGTACAGCATACGTTGTATCGGACGAGACATCGCGAGAGAAATCGCGACCCTCCACAATGGTCATGCCAAGGGTCTTCACAAAATCAAAATCGGCATTGTATAGATCAACACCACGCTCAGAAAGTTTTCCTTCATTGTCTTCTACCTGCAACAACAGTTTTCCAATACCTTCGCCCGGAGCGGAAGTTGAAGTAGCCGACATGGCTACACCTGCCGTTTGTCTCATGCGTTCTGCAACTACGTCCGATTTTTTTACCAGTTCATCACCCGAAAGCCCGATTTTTAATATGCGTTCTTTACTGAAGCCCAAGTCTTTCTGGCGCATAAATTGCAACTGGTCGAATACAATCAATGTGCTGATGAGCATAAAAATTGAAATCGAAAATTGAACGACTACTAAAAATTTTCGGAAGAAAGCGCTTCCTCCTTTAGAGGCTACTTTTCCTTTTAAAACACTCACCGGGCTAAACCCGGATAAGTAGAATGCAGGGTAACTTCCGCCCAAAACGCCAACGAAAAAAACCATACCTATAAGTGAAAAAAGAACTGTTGGCTGGGTTACATAACTAAATGGTAATTGTTTGTTGCTCAACTGGTTAAATAGTGGAAGTAAACTGTAGATCAACGTAAGGCTCACTAATAAAGCCATCATGGCCATTACCACCGACTCGGTAATGAATTGCGCCATAATCTGCCCACGCTGCGATCCCAATACTTTTCTGATACCCACTTCTTTTGATCGATTGGCTGAACGAGCTGTGGCCAAATTCATGTAATTGATACAGGCAATTATCAACATGAATGCTGCCACGGCTGCAAAAATATAGATGTATGAAATGTCGCCACCGGCTTCGGCTTCATCCTGTATTTTGGAATGCAAATGAATATCCGTAATGCGTTGGAGCTCATATCGGATTTTGATTCCAAACTTGACGAAGATTGGGTCTACCTTTTCTTTTATAACTTTCACTAAGCTGGTGTCCATCTTAGCAAGATCATACCCTTCGGGCAATTGAATGTATGTGAACACGCCAAAGTTCCCCCAACTGCCACGGTATTTAGGCATACTGTTTCGGGCGATGAGTCCGTCAAAAATAAAATGTGAGTTGAAGGGAACGTCTTCAATTACACCGGTAACGTTATACGTGTCGCCTTCATTATTTTGAAGCGATTCACCAAGTGCGTCTGCTTTTCCAAAATATTTGATAGCATGATTTCTTGTCAGTACAAGCGAGTTTGGTTTATCTAAAGCCGTGTTTGGGTCGCCATGAATGAACTGGTAGTCAAACATGTCGAACGTAGTTGAATCAGCAAGAAAAAATTTCTCTTCATAAAACTCCTTGGTCCCATTTTTATAAAGCGTCCTGCCTAAATCAAAAAACCGGACAACATTTTTCACTTCAGGGTAATTATCCCTCAATTCATCGGCAAGAGGAATTTGAGCAATGGCCCAGGTGAATGCATTATCAGGCTCTTTGATATTGGAAACTACCCGGTAGATATTATTAGCCTTTTTATGATAGCGATCGAAACTCAGTTCATCCAGTATATACATCAAAAGAAAAACGCTGCATGTTATGCCAATAGTGAGGCCAAGGATATTAATTGCGCTATAGGTTTTATCCTTCCGGATATTGCGCAAGGCGATAGTGAAGAGACTTTTGAACATGAGGTTGGGAGTTAGAATCGTGGGTTATGATGATGGAAGTACTGAATAAGTTTTAATTGGTTACGAAAATGATTTCAGGGGGTTGAAATTCGCAATGAGCGGTCGTTGATTATACACCTTAAAAACAAAAAAGGCTGGATATTTATCCAGCCTGAGTTTTTTTATTGAGCTACTAAAAATTATTTACCAGCGCTATCGGTTGTTGCAGGATCCTTAATATCAAGGTTTGCAGGGGCGGTTTGCTGCTGCTTAACCCTGTCTAAGATATCGCCTTCTTGTGCGGTTCCGGTAGGTGGTGTCATATTGGTGCCAAGGGCGATCAGCATTATCGCAATAACAAACCCCCAGGTGAGGCGCTCTAATAAATCTCCGGTTTTCTTAACACCCATAATATTGCTGGCGCCCGAACCACCAAACTGGCTGGTGAGGCCACCACCTTTGGAATTTTGGGCCAGGATTACCAAAACCAGCATAAAAGCCGAAAAAAGTGCTAACGATATAAGAAAAGTGTACATAGTCTATTTGATCAGTTCTTCAATTTGAGCCGCAAAGTAAGCCTTTTTTTGAGGAAACTTCCAAATAAGCTTTCGGAGTACCTCAATGGCTTTGTCCTTTTTTCCTTGCTTAATCAAAATGAGCGCTAATGTTTCAGAAACTACATTTTCGTTGTAAGTCTCGGTGAGTTCGGTAAGATCAAGTTGTGTTTGCCCACCGGTTGGTTTCGAAATGGTGGGCTTTGCTTTAATGAACTGGTCAATGATTTCAATTTGTTCCTTTTGCTTGGGCGTCTCCGGAACTACTTTTTTTTTTGATGTCTTGATTTCCTGGAGTAGCTGTTCGCTGGGGTTGGTGGATGCAGGCGCTTTTGGTTTGCGTTTTGGTTTCTCAACATCAACCTCATGCTTGTGTTTTTCAAACTCCTCCATCGCCTTCTCAAATTGAAGTTTCTTTTCGCGCATAGGGGCGAGTTCGGCAACAAATCGGGAGACAGCAGCCTCTACATCAAAAGCTGGCTCGGATGATGGTTGCGTATAAACAATTTTAGGTTCTTCTTTTGGAATGAAAACAGGAACTGGCTTTTCGGGGACAGGAATTGTTTCTTCAACTTTTTCAATCACCTGGGGTGGAGTCCATTCCATTCGATCCACACGAGGATCGGTCATGATTTTCTTTAATACAGCCCGATCGGTGGAATAAACAGCCGCTACGTTCAAAGAAAGATCCTTCATTTCTGTTTGATTATCCTGATCTCCACGGGCAATCAATTGATGAAGCACCTGGCAATAGCCATATCGGTCTTGTTCTAATCTCAACTCGGCAGTTTCTTGCTGGCTTAGTGAATTGTAATGGCTTACCAGGTAGTTGAATCGGTCTTTTTCCACACAGGTTTTGTTGAGTGCAATAGTAAATGTAGGGCAATATTTATTTTGAAGCAATAGGGAAGAAGCAAGGCTAGGATTTGAAATTGAAACGCTATTTTTAGAGGTAGAAAGGAATCCGACTTTAAGAAAACACCCAATGAACTGCATTAATTGTGGAGCTGAAGTCTCTGCCAAATTTTGCCCAGAGTGCGGACAAACCAACCCCGTAAAAAAAGTTAGTTTTAAAAATATGTGGGTTGATTTTCAATCGCGCATTTATGGGTTTGATGGAATGTTCCCCAGAACACTTTTGGATTTGACGATGCGGCCCGGAGTGGTAGCTCAAAGCTACATCAATGGCAACCGGGTGAAATATTATGGCCCGGTTGGTTATTTCTTTCTGATGGTTACAGTATTCCTTCTGTTGCTTTCAATTCTTGATGTCTCTTTTTATGACTTAATGGTCCGGTCATCACCTATGACTGAAATAAAAGA
>Ga0315912_10001235_pt1 | contig 33081 bp, 22 predicted proteins | sample VfabasoilMG_FD_204469 | JGI IMG/M metagenome (GOLD analysis project Ga0315912, IMG submission 204469) | Garden soil microbial communities collected in Santa Monica, California, United States - V. faba soil | ecosystem: Environmental > Terrestrial > Soil > Garden | place: USA: California...
CGCCGCGACCGGAGCCTGGAGCTCGGCCCGAACGTGCTGGACGCGCGCGCCTCGGGGAACTTCATCGCCGTGCTGAGCGCCCCCGACGACTACTGCGCGGAAGGCGCGGTCTATTCGCTGCAGGTCGTCGACGCACAGAGCGCGAACCCGGCACTGTCACAGCCGTTGCTCCTGCCCTCGGGGGACTACGGCTGGGGCCTGCTCACGCACGGCTCGGCCGCGGGGATCATCCAGCTCCGCGGCGGCCCTGCCCAGGCGGGCGGCACGCTGTCCGTCGACCTGCGCAGCGATCCGCCGAGCATCCTCGGGTACGAGTACTAGCGGCCCGATCCCGGGCGCGGAGAAAAGCGCACGCGAAACGCCCAGCGTCACTCGCCCGACACCCTAGCCCGCAGGTCTCGGCCACGCCGGCTGGTTTGCCCGAGGGAGCGCGCCCACCAGACCGGGCGGCGAGAAATGCGGGCGGGCTCGACACACGATCGTCCCGCCGGTCATCTCGAGATTGGATGACTGGTCGCGCCGCCAGCGTTTTTGCTACCCTGCGCCCGTGAAACGGCGCCTCCTGTCTGCGGCCCTCGCGCTCAGCTTCCTGTGTGCGGGCCCCGCGAGGGCCGACTCGGAGCGGCGCGAGCCCCCGGACTACGCCGGGCGCCCCGCTCCGCCAGCCACGGCCGGCGAGGTGCTGCTCTGGGTGCCACGCATCATTTTGCTACCGGTCTACCTGGTCAGCGAATTCTTGTTGCGCAAGCCGCTCGGCTGGGTCATCGCCGGCGCCGAGCGCGCAGGTGTACCCGCCTGGCTGTACGATTTCTTCACGTTCAATGATCACAAGGCGGGCATCGTTCCGACCTTCCTGATCGACATCAATTTTTACGCGAGCGTCGGCTTCTACGCTTTCTGGAACGACGCCTTCGTAAAAAACAATGATCTTCGGCTGCGCGGGTCGTTCGGCGGCGGCGAGTGGCTCGGGGCATCGTTTTCGGAACGCTATTACTTCTCGCACGACCGCCTGGACAAGGTGGCGCTGAACGCGCGCGGGGAGCGCCGCCCGGATTTCACCTACTTCGGGCTCGGTCCCGATACCCGCCAGAGTGCGCTGGTCCGCTATGGGCGAGACCTGCGGGAAATCCAGCTGGAGCTGAACCAGCGGCTGGCCTCGAGTTGGACGTTGCACTCGGAAGTCACGCTGCGCGACGTGGACTTCCGGCGGGGCGGCTACGTCGACGACCCAGTGCTGGATGACGCCATCTTCGCCGGAACGCTGACCCCACCGCCGGGCTACGAGGACGGGTACACGTTGCTGCGCAGCGAGCTGGGCCTGTCGTTCGACAGCCGACGGCCGCGGCCCGCGCCCGGCTCCGGTCTCCGCGTCGAGGCCGTCGCCGCGCACAACGGCAACTTTCGCGACAACGGCAGCTTCATCTACTACGGAGGCGGCGTCCTCGGCTCATTGGACCTCAACGATCGGCATCGCGTGCTCTCGTTGGGCGTGAGCGCACGCTTCGCGGACCCGATCGATGCGGCCGAGATCCCGTTTACGGAGCTCCCCACGTTGGGCGGCAACGCGCATCCCATGCGCGGCCTGTATGAGGGGCGCCTGTACGACCGCAGCGCCGTCGTCGCCGGCATCGGCTATCGCTGGCCGATCTGGATCTGGCTGGACGGCTCGCTGCGCACCGAAGTCGGCAACGTGTTCGGCGAGCACCTGTCGGGCTTCCAGCTGGAGCGCCTGCGCTGGTCCGGCTCCATTGGGGTGGAGAGCGTGGGCACCCCGGACAACTCTTTTCAGCTGAGTTTCGGCGTCGGCTCGGAGACCTTTGAGTCCGGCGGCAAGATCGACTCCTTTCGACTCGTGGCGGGGACGACCAGTGGCTTCTGAGCGCTACCGTTTGCTGCTGGGCTGGCTGCTGCTCGCGTGCAGCGGCGCGGAGCGGCGCTTCCCGCTGCGCGACCCGCTCTGGCAAGACACCGACCAGCAGCCGGTCAGCGTCGATTGTGCACCGCGACCGACGGACCAGGACCAGAAGCATCGCGCCTGCGCGCCCGATCCGTACGTGTCGCCGCTCGCCTGGGATGCGGCCGACAACTCGCTCTTTCGTCCCTTCGCGCAGCTGTGGGCCGTCGACCCGGGGCGGCCCGCGGTGAACGTCAACGCTTTCGACGAGGTGCCGGACAGCGCCTGGTTCAGCAATCGTATCGGCAAGAAGAAGCCATCGCGCGCCGAGCTCCTGCAGGGGGCGTGCAGCGACACGGACCTCTTGGACGGTGCGACGGCGGCGCCGGGCAGCTGGGTCATCGATCAGGGCAAGCCGAACGGAGCCACGCCGGGGTTCCGCATCAAGGTCGGGGGCAAGTACAAGTTCCTGCTCAAGACGGACAATCAGGCCGAGCCGGAGCGCCCCACTGCCGCCAGCGCGATCGGCGCGGCCCTCTATCATGCCGTTGGCTTCAACACGTCCTGCGAGCAGATCGTATATTTTGACCCGTCCGTGCTCTCGCTGAAGCCGGGCCTGAAGGTGACGGACAACAGCGGTATCACCAAGCCCTTCGACGAGCATGCGCTCACCCGGGTGCTGAAGCAGGCCGTGCATCGCGGAAGTCTCGTGCGCATGCAGGCCAGCGCGTGGTTGCCCGGTTACCTGATCGGCCCGTTCCGCTACGAGGGCGTGCGCAGCGACGACCCGAACGACGCGATCCCCCACGAGGACCGGCGGGATCTGCGCGGCGCTCGCGTGCTGGCCGCCTGGATCAATCATTTCGACGCGCGCGAGCAGAACACGATGGACAGCTGGATCGCCGACGACTCCGCAGCGCCGGATTCGTCGCCGGGCCACGTGCGCCATTTCTATCTGGATACCAGCGACTCGTTCGGCAGCCTGTGGGACTGGGATGAGATCTCACGCCGGCTCGGCCACTCCTATCTGCTCGACTTCGGCTACATGGGGGGCGATTTTTTCACGTTCGGCGCGATCGAACGCCCCTGGGAGCGCGCACAGAAGACGCCCGGCGGGCTCTTCGGTTATTTTCACTATCGCGACTTTGATCCCGACGGCTGGAAGAACGAATACCCCAATCCCGCGTTCAGCAGCGCCGACGAGCACGACAACGCCTGGATGACGCGCATCCTGTCGCGATTCGATCGTGAAGACATCGAGGCGCTGGTCTCGCTCGGCAAGTTCACGCGCCCCGAGCACGCGACCTTTCTGACGGACGTGCTGGAGCAGCGCCTGGAGCGCATCGTGACCCGTTACTTCGCGTACCTGTCCCCGCTCAGTGACCCGCGCCTCGAACCCGCAGGCAAGCTGTGCCTGACCGATCTGGCGCGCCGCCGCACGCGCAGCGCGTCCACGTTTCGCTATCAGTCGCGACTCCGGGCGCGGGACGCCGTGCGCGAGCTCCCGGTCGAAGTGCGGGACGCCGGCGAGGTGTGCCTGGTGTTGCCGCAGCTCTCGCCCCCGGGCGGTGTCCCGGACGACGACCCCTCGCGTTATGTCGTCGTCGGCATCGACAATGGTCAGGCCCGGCATGCGCTCGGCGTGCACCTGTACGATCTCGGGCCCGAGCGCGGGTTTCGCGTGGTCGGGCTCGAACGGCCCGAGCTCAGCCTGACGGAACTGATCGAGGCCCGCCCGTGACTCCGCCCTCGCACTCCAGTGTCGACGCGGGGGTGCCCGGCTCCACTTCGTTGCCGGTGCGACCGCTCGGACGGGTGCCGATCGCTTCGGCCCTGCGCCGCGCCTGGGCCAAGGGCTACGGCCTCGGCGAGCTGAAGGCGGACGTGCTGGCCGGCATCGTGGTCGGCATCGTGGCCTTGCCGCTCTCGATGGCGCTCAGCATCGCCGTCGGCGCGCCGCCGCAAAACGGTCTGTACACGGCCATGGTGGCGGGCAGCGCCGTGGCGCTGCTCGGCGGCTGCAAGTTTCAGGTCACCGGCCCCACCGCGGCGTTCGTGGTGATTCTGGCCCCGATCCTCACCAAACACGGGCTCCATGGTCTGCTCACGGCGGGGCTGATGGCGGGCGTGCTGCTCGTGATCATGGGCATCGCCCGCCTCGGCCGACTGATGCAGTTCATTCCGCATCCGGTGACCACGGGCTTTACCACGGGCATCGCGACCGTGATCGCCACGCTCCAGCTCAAGGACATCTTCGGTCTACAGGTGACCACATTGCCGGAGCACTACACCGACGAGCTCGGCGTGCTCTGGCAAGCGCGGGCCACCGGCAGTGCGTCGGAGTTCGCGGTCGCAGCGGTCACGTTGGCACTCCTCTTGACTCTGCCGCGCCTGACCCAGCGCATCCCGGCGCCGCTCCTCGCGCTGGGCATCGTCTCGCTCGGAGTGCTCCTGATCGGGCAGCTCGTGCCCGGATTTTCGGTGGCGACGATCGGCACGCGTTTCCACACCGTCGTGGACGGCGTGAGCGTGCCCGGCATCCCCAGGGGCTTGCCGTCCCCTGGCCTGCCCTGGGGCGCTGGCCTGTCGCTGGGCGACATTCGAGAGCTGCTGCCGGCGGCGTTTGCGATCGCGCTGCTCGGCGCGATCGAGTCGTTACTCTCGGCGGTGATCGCGGACGGCATGACGGGGACCAAACACGACCCCAACGCAGAGCTGGTGGGCCTCGGCATCGGCAACATGCTCGCCCCGCTGTTCGGGGGCATCGCCGCCACGGGAGCGCTGGCGCGCACGGCGACGAACATTCGTGCGGGCGCGCGCTCGCCCATCGCAGCCGTGACGCACGCCTTCGTCATCCTGCTCTCGATCTTGCTGTTGTCACCTCTGGTCGCGCACGTGCCCATGGCCGCACTCGCAGCGCTGCTCCTGCTCGTGGCCTGGAACATGTCGGAGCTGCACAGCTTCATCGGCGTGCTGCGGATCGCGCCGAAGAGCGACGTGACCGTGCTCTTGACCTGCTACGGCCTGACCGTGCTGTTTGACATGGTGATGGCCGTGTCGGTCGGCGTCGTGCTCGCGGCGATCCTGTTCATGCGGCGCATGGCCGAGTTGACGGAGACGCGCTCACTCCTGGGGGATGCGGGTGAATCGGAAGAGATCCGCTTGCCGCGCGGCGTGCGCCTGTACGAGATCAACGGGCCCTTGTTCTTCGGGGCGGCCCAAAATGCGATCGGCGCGCTCAACGCGCTGCGCGGCGATGACTACGTGGTGATGATCCTGCACCTCGGCAAGGTGCCGGTGATCGACAGCACCGGGCTGGTGGCGCTGGACAACGCCATTGGCGCCTTGCTGCGTCGCCGGCGCCAGGTGGTGATCGCGGGCCCCTTGCCGCGACCGCGCCAGGTCTTCGACAAGGCTCACCTGCAGCAGAAGCACCCCGAGCTCCACATCACCCCCACGCTCGAGGCGGCCATCCCCATGGCGGCCAGGCTCGCCGAGGCACAGCTCGGGCTGCCGCCCGCCGCGGCGCCCACCCAATAGCGCCACGCCGCCCGCGCCGTGCCGCCGCTCGCCCTTCCGAAGGGGTCCGATGCGGCTTCGGCTTTGACGCGGCTCGTCGGGATGGTACGCGTGCGCTGGACACGACAGGCCATGCTGGATTCTTCGCTTCTTTTTGAGCCGCTGCAGCTGGGTGCCCTGGGGCTGCCCCAGCGCATCGTGATGGCACCGATGACCCGTTGCCGCGCGGGCGCCGGCAATGTGCCCACCGAACTGAACGCCCTCTACTACGCGCAGCGGGCATCCGCAGGCTTGATCATCAGCGAGGGCACGCAGATCGCTCCCGAAGGACAGGGCTACGGCGGCACCCCCGGCATTCACACGCAGGCGCAGCTCGAAGGCTGGAGTCGAGTCACCCGCGCCGTGCACGACCAAGGCGGCAGGATCTTTCTGCAACTCTGGCACGTGGGGCGCATCTCTCATCCCGACCTGCAGCCGAACGGCGCACTGCCCCTGGCGCCGTCCGCGCTGGCGCCCGAGGGTCACGCGCACACGCCCGCGGGTCCCAAGCCCTACGTCACACCCCGCGCGCTCGACACGGACGAGGTGCCGACCGTCGTGGAGCAATATGCCAGCGCCACGCGGCGCGCACGCGAGGCTGGCTTCGACGGCGTCGAGGTCCACGCCGCCAACGGCTACCTGATCGAGCAGTTCTTGCTCGACGGCACCAATCAGCGCAGCGATGCCTATGGGGGTTCGATCGAAAAGCGCGCCCACTTTCTGCTCGAAGTCACCAGCGCGGTGGCGGCCGCGTGGCATGCCGATCGCGTGGGCGTGCGGCTCTCGCCGCGCGGCAAGTTCAACGGCATGAGCGACTCGAATCGCGAGGCCACCTTCGGTCACGCGGTACGCCGGCTGGACGAGTTCGGCCTGGCCTATCTGCATCTGCTCGACCCGCTGCCGGATTGCCCCTTCGACAACCCCGAACTCGAGCGCCTGGCGCCGCAGCTGCGCCAGCATTTTCGCGGGCCCGTCATCATCAACGGCAACTTCGATCGCGCGGCGGCCCGGGCGGCGTTGGAGCGCGGGGAGGCGGATCTGGTGGCGTTCGGGGTGCCGTTTCTCGCCAATCCCGATCTACCGGAACGCCTGCGCCGGGGCAGCCCGCTCAACCCGCCCGACCGCGCCACGTTCTACGGAGGGGGCGCGCGCGGCTACACGGACTATCCGCCGCTGTCCGCGCCCGATGCGCCGTGAGCCGCCGCGAGCGGCCCAAGGGCGCTTCGTCCCAGTAACTTTTCGGTGTTCCTCGCGTTACCGATCCGTGGCCGTCACGCTCTCGGTCACCGCGACGTTCAGTCGCCGATCTCTTGCGAGAAGACGACGCTCGACGACGGTGATGCCACGTCCGCCTCCGCCTCGGCCGTGATCTCGAACTCGAACGCCAGTTCGGGCACGGAACCAGACATGCGCGCCTCGCGCGAGTCCGGCTCGTAGGCGAGCGCCGCCATGCGCGTCCAGACCGCGTCCGAGTCCTTCCGGTACCAGGCCACGTAGTGCTGGCTCGACTCCTCCACGCGCTCCGCCGGCGGCAGGTTCTTCACCTCGACCGTGAGGTTGGTCTGTTTCGTGTCCTCATTGATGTCCGCGACAATCTGCGCGTCTGCCCCCGGCGCGGTGGGGCTGGATGCGACCTGGTACTTGAGCGGGCCACCGCAGGCGGCGCAGAACGCTACGGCGCAGAGGACTTCCCGAAAACCAAACTTTCCCATGACCTTATGTACTCCCCGTTGGGCCCGCCGGTGTGGCGGAGTGCTGCCCCCGAAGACGTAGCGGGGGTCCAGGGCGTCTGGAAGTGCAAATCGGAGGCCAGTCCGAGTTCGGTGGTCGACCCCGACCGAAACTGCGTCTCCTGGCCCCGGGGCAGCTCGGCCACGAGTCGAGTTCGTTTCACGCCGCGCAACGCGTACTCCGCTGCGCGTCGCGTGGGGCCCGCCGCGACGTCGTCACCTGCGCGACGAGCGGCGTCCATGGCGACGAAAGCGGTCGTGGTCAGCGCGCGTGCTCCGTCTCGGCAGGGGTGCGGTGGGGGGTGCGGTTCGTGCCCTGAGTGCTGCCGGTGGTGGACGCCGTTCGCGCCGCGTGCGTGCTGCCCGCGCTCGATGCGGTTGGTGCCGTGAGTGCGCGCAGTGGTGTGTGTCGGTGGTCGATGCGGTTCGTGCCCTGAGTGCTACCGGTGCTGGGTGTTGTTCGTGCCGTGAGTGCTGCCGGTGGTGGGCGCTGTTCGTGTTCCGCGAGTGCTGCCGGTGGTCGACGCGGTTCGTGTCGTGGGTGCCGGCCGCGTCCACGTCGTCGTTCGGGATGTCACGCCACGTCCAGAGCTCGAGCGGTGCACGTGCTCGCGCCGCCGTGCGCTGCCGTCTCGGCGGTGGCTGACGCGCCAGCGACCGTCGGCACGCACGGCACCCCGCGCACGCATCAGCGGGGCTGCCATTCGGCACCGGGTCCGACCCTGGCACACCTTCGCCCGCGGCATCCTACATCTGTCACCAACGTGGGCGACACGCGTTGCAGCGTGCCACTCGTTGGCGTAGCTCCTGGAAATTCCGCGGCAAACACGCCATCGGCGGCTCCCGCTGCGACGCTGCGCTGCAACAACTCGCCCGCTTGCTGCGCTGGAAATCACGCCCGTCGATCCGCGGGCGACGCTCGTGTTCGCCCGCGCAGCGCGGTGGACGCCCGGCTGCCGATGCCCTGTTCGCCACGTCGTTCGAGAGCGCGAGCAATGACGGCGCTCGGATAACGGCATGCTGGTAAGTCGATCTCGGTCGTAGTAGCATCGCGCCCCGCTGTCCGTGAACAGAGTCGTTTGCTCGTTCGTGTCGACACCGATGAAGCGGTGCACGGCCGCGTCGACTCTCGCAGCGACGCACATCCAAATCGCGACTTCGCCTTTCGAACGGCATGGCTCAGCGCCGTGCATTTTGCGCAGCGCCAGCTACGCCGAGTCGGAGCAGGCAAGCACTTGGGTACTGCGCGTTGCACTCATCCCTGTGTGCTGACGGATCCATGCAGAGCGCCGCAACGTGTCAAATCCCTAGTCGAGTGCCTGCTCCACGCTTGCATGTAGTGCGAAGCACTCGCTCAACACACAGTGACCGCGCTGCTTGCTGCGGCGTGAGCGGCTCTTTGGTAGTGCGCAGTAGATTGCGCAGTAGATTGCGCAGCAGCTGGGTCAGTGCCGCGTACGACGCGCAGCGTTTGAAAAAATCCCGCGCCAGAGCGCGCTCTCTACTGGGCAGAGCGCCCGCGAGCATGTAAACGTTTCCACGAAAATCTTGGGCACCACGCGCGATGCGCATGCCCGGTCCAACGACGAAGTCGACGGGAGGTCGGCACGGTGAGTCTGGAAACGGCAAGCGGTGACGCCGCGGCGAAGGCAACGCGGGTGGACGACTTAGCAGGCGCTCGCGCGCCTGGTCTGATTCAACAATCGGTTCGACGGGAGGTCCACACGGTGGATGCAAAAGCGACTGGCCAAGAACGACTGGAGCAATTGAACGTGATCTTAGACAGTGATGCCTGTGAACGAGCAACTCGCGGTGATGACGGCACTCGGGAGCTGAAGCAGGAGCCGCTGGCTTCCCGCGCCGCCGCTCCCCGTTCGAACTCCCGTGCAACGAGACGCCTGGGTGCCAGCCTGCTCTCGGGTTTCGGTGCACTGCTCTTGTCCAACCTGGTGGCTGCGCAGGGCACGCCCGCGCCAGCCCCCGAGGCGCCGCCCGCGGAACCGCCCGCTGCCGACGCACCTGCCGCTCCCACGGATCAGGCTCCAGCCGCCCCGGCAGAAGCGCCTGCCGCGCCTGCAGAGGAGGGTCCGGTGCCGCAAGAGGCCCAGCTCGACCCGAACGCGCCGCCCGGGGACGAGGCGACCATCGATGATGACTCGCTGGAAGTCGGGGAGGAGCCCGGGGCAGTCAGCGCCGAAGTGATCGTGACCCTCGACCGCCGCAAGAAAAACCTCCAGGACTACTCCGGTACGGCCGCCTCGTTCTCCGAGCAGCAACTGACCTCGATCGGCATCAAAGACGTGCGCGATCTCGCGGTCACGGTGCCGGGCCTGCAGATCAGCACGCAGGAAAGCGGCACCGCCATCTTCATCCGCGGTGTCGGCTCGGACAACTTCACCGAGCTCGGCGATCCGGGCGTGGCGCTGCACGTGGATGGCGTGTACATGCCGCGTCCTCGCGGCCTCGGTCAGATGTTCTACGACGTCGCGCGCGTCGAGGTGAACAGCGGCCCTCAGGGTACCCTGCGCGGTCGCAACGCGGTGGGCGGCTCGGTCAACATCGTGACCAACCAGCCCAAGCTGGGCGAGTTCCAGGCCAACGCCGCGGCCACCTTTGGCAGCTACGCTCTGCGTTCTTACCAGGGCATGGTCAACATCCCGATCGGTGAAACGCTGGCCTTGCGCGTCGCGGGCGCCTCTATGGTGCACGACCCGTACTGGCAAAACGGCGGGCCCCTGTACGACATCCCCGCCGCACAGAGCGCGGACAACTTCTCGGGGCGCGCCACCCTGTTGTGGGAACCGAGCAAGCACCTCAGCATCACCGTTGCCGGTGACTACATCGCTGAACGGGGCACGGGTTACCTCGGCGCGCAGTTCATCAACGAGCTGCGGCGCGCCGATGGCTTCATGGGCCCTGCCCTGCCCTTCGATCCGAACGACTACGACGCGATCGGCAATCCGCGGCGCATCTACCAGCGCGGCTGGAACCCCTGGACCGACATGTGGCATCGGGGCATCCGCGCCAACGTCACCTACGACGCCGGCCCGGTGATCATCGAAGCGCTCGCGAGCTACCGCGATCAGGACTACAAGCAGACCAACACGTACCCCGCGGGCGTGCTGCTCGAGGACACCGATCCGCAGACGCACGAGATCTACATGGTGGGCGCGCAGAACCCCACCCAGTACACGCCAGACGTGTACAGCGGGCAACACTGGCACAACACGTCCAAGGCCACGATCCTGGAGCTCCGGGCATTCGCCCCGGATAGTGCGCGCCTGCGTTGGTCTCTCGGCGGCTTCTACTTCAACGAAGACCAAGGGGCCTTCCTCGGGCAGGTGCGCGACCCAGCCGGCGGCTACGGCGGCGGCGAGTTCAACATGCCGAGCACCATCGGCCAGTCCTTCGCCGGCTATGCCGACGCCACCTTCGATCTCACGCCGGACTTCCGCGTGCTCGGCGGTATTCGCCTGACGCACGACTACAAGGAGCGCACCGGCGGCATCTGGGCGATCTGGACGGGCACGAACTTCGGCACGCCCGCCCCGCGCTTCGGTACGGAGGGCTTCGAATACCGGGGCTTTGACCGCGCCGACTACGGCATCCCGCCCACGGGCGACGCCGAGGCACGCGTCAACTGGTTCTTTGACGGCATCCGCAGCTTCGGCGCGCGCGACGAGGTGGCGACCCGCCTGTGTAACGACCCGCCGACGGCAGCGGCCGGCGAACAGCAGGCGCAGCGCCTGACAACCACCCAAGCAGGCGCAGAAGGCCGTTTCCGCTGCGCCTACGGCGTGAAGGACTCGGTGCCGGACAACATCTTCCAGGTGGTTCGTCAGGACTATAGCGTCACCGACAACTACGTGGACTGGCGCGCGGGCGTGGAATACGACATCGCCAAGGACAACCTGGCGTACTTCACGGTCACCACGGGGCACAAGGCGTCCGGTTTCAACGATACCTTGTTCGTCGGGGATGACACCTTCAACTCGAGCTACGGCCCGGAATTCATCATGTCCTTCGAGCTCGGCTCGAAGAACCTGTTCCTCGATCGTAAGTTGAAGCTGAACGCGTCGGCGTTCTTCTTCACGTACGAGGGCATGCAGTTCCAGACCATCGTGGCCGTCGGCACCCCGCCGGAGCGCAACCCGGACGGCTCGATCGCCACCGACCCGGACACCATGATGCCCTACGTGGATACGCGCTCGGGCAGCGCGGTGCGCCAGAACGCGGAAGAGCAGACCAACGTCTACGGGCTCGACCTGGACCTGATCTACAGCCTGCCTGCCGGGCTGGAGGCGGAGCTCCACGCGCTGCTCATGGACGCTCGCTTCAGCGACGGTACCTACGTCAACGACACCCGGCTCGACCCGGGCACCCGCAACGCCTACGTGGACCTCGGCGGCAACTGGCTGCCGCGCACGCAGGCCGCCACGCTGAACTACACACTGTCGCAGCTGTTGTTCACGGACGCAGGCTCGTTCGACTGGGTGCTGCAGGGCCAGACCCGCGGTACGCACTACGAGACGGTGTACAACGGCGACGGCAAGGGCCTGGTGGACAAGGCGCCCTACTGCACGCCGGAAGAGACGCAGACCTCCAACCCGTGCTGGGATCCGGCGATGGACAACGATGCCAACTACACGGCGACCCTCGCCAACCCGACGCGCATGACGGACGTGGTGCCGGTCTACACCTCGGTCAACCTCGGCGTCGGCTGGCGGCATCCGGACGGTCGCCTGTCGATCCGCGGCTACATCAACAACCTGCTCGACGTCAGCTACGCCACGTTCATCGGTTCCACCGGTGGCAACAACATCCGTTTCTACAACGACCAGCGCACGGGCGGCGTCACCGTCCGCCTCGACTGGTAAGCGGCTAGCCGTGCACTGCGGCGCTGGGCACGTTCCAGCGCCGCAGGCTCACGGCCTGCTCCGGGGGGAGCAGCGAAGGGGGAACAGCGGGAGCCTCTGCGGCAAGCCCTCTCCAGGGCCGCCAGGACACAGCGCTGCGCGGGCGTCAGGCGCCGACCCGCAATGAAGCGAAGCCGTTCGGCGCGCCGCCGCCGCTCCGGCACCACGAAAACGACAATGCCCCAGGCTGCCCCAGCTGGACGAGCCCGCTGCAACACCAGCGCTGACCGGCAAGCGGGGAACGCAGCTGCCAGGCAATGGTTCATACTATTGAATTTACTCACTAATTTGTATTTATTCGGAGTTGCGCGCCGAAGCCGCTTTGCCGTCCCGGCGCGCGATCCGTAAGTCAGATGGGCCATGGCAACGCAGCGCGGAACGGAGTTGGAGCCGTCGGAAGAGCTGGTGTCGCTGCGGCGTGAGGTGCAGACGTTGCGCCAGCGTGTAGCGGAGCTGCAGCGGCAGAAGGCGCGCGCACACGGCCCGGACGGCGCCGAAGGCGGAGGCGGCTCGGAGCCGTCGTCGGTGTCGGCTCGCGAGGAGCTGCTGGTCGAAGCCGAACGCATCGCCCACGTCGGGAGCTGGGTCTGGGATCTCGAGACCGGCGCGGTCTCCTGGTCTGACGAGATGTTCCGTATCCTGGGCTACGACCCGGAGCGGGATCTAGCCACGTCCGAGGCATTTTTTGCGCGCGTGCACCCCGAGGATCGTCAGCGCGTCGAGCAGGCGTCGGCGGCGGGCGTCGCCACGGGCGTGGCAGAGCAGGTCGACTACCGCATCACGCGTGCCGATGGCCAGATCCGCTACGTGAGCATGGATGGCGCGATGTTGTTCGACGCGGCCGGCAAGCTGCGACGCATGGTGGGCACGGTGCTCGACCGCACCGATGAGCGCACGCTGCAGCAAAAGATGCAGAGCTCGTTCGAGCTGCTCGAAGAGGCGCAGAGCATCGCGCAGATGGGCAACTGGACTTTCGATCTGGTGTCGAGGCACTGCGAGTGGTCGCTGGGCATGTACCGGATGTTCGGCATCGATCCGGGCACCCCGGCCTCTCCCGAGCTGTTCCTCTCCTCTGTGCTGCCGGAGGAACGCGAGCGCATCACGAACATGCACCAGCGAGCGGTGAGCGGCGACTGGACCGAGGAGGTCGAATGTCGCTTCGCGAAGACGAGCGGGGAAATCCGACATTGCCGCGTGCGCACCGTCGCCCGCAGCCTGGCCGGGCAGCTGCGAGAGTTTCGAGGCACAGTCATCGACATCACCGATCAGGCGCAGCTGGCGCAGCGCCTGGCGCAGGTCGGCAAGACCGAAGCGGTCGCTCGCCTCGCCGGGGGCATCGCGCACGATTTTAACAATCTCCTGACCGTGATTGGCGCCAACCTGGAGCTCTGGAGCGAGCGGGCGGGCGCAGACGGTGAGATTCGCGACGCGCGACGCGCGGTGCAGTCGGCGCGCTCGCTCACCGACCGGCTGCTGACCCTCGGCCGCCGGGCTCCGCTCGCCAAGCGGGTCGTAGATACGAACGAGCTCGTGACTCGCACGGTCGATCTCTTGCGCCGTGTGATCGGCGATAGCGTGCGTCTGGTGCTGGCCCTCGGCACGAGCGTGCCAGCGATCTGTGTCGACCCCACGCTGATCGAGCAGGCGCTGATCAACCTGGTGATCAACGCGCGCGACGCCATGCCACACGGCGGGACCGTGACGTTGTGCACGCGCGGCCTTTTGCCGCTGTCCCTCGTGGAGATCTCCGTCAGCGACGACGGCCCCGGCATGGCGGACGAGGTCAAGAGTCGGGTCTTCGAGCCCTTCTTCACGACCAAGGGAGAACGCGGTACCGGCCTGGGCCTGCCCACCGCGCTGGCCACCGTGGAGCAGCACGGCGGTAGCCTGGAGGTGGACAGTGAACGGGGCCGAGGCTCCCGCTTCCGGTTGTGCCTGCCCGCGCACGCGACCGAGCGCCCCGCCTCGCTCGCTCCCGAGGTCGAGCGCGCCGAGCTGCGCGAGGTCGGTCGCGAGATCCTGGTGATCGAGGACGAGCCGCTGGTCGCAGCGGTCGTGGCGCGCAGCCTGGAACGCAACGGGCACCGCCCCCTCCTGGCGCATCGCCCGTCCGAAGCGCTGCGGCTCTGGGACGCCCACCCCGGCGTCGCCCTCGTGATCTGCGACGTGAGCATGGCCGAGATGCGCGGCCCGGAGTTGGTGGGGCTGCTGCGCAAGAGCGGGCGTGAATTTCGGGTGATCTACGTGACGGGGTATCAGGCGGAGGGCGCGCTGGACACCCAGGGCGAACGCGTGCTGACCAAGCCCTTCAGCCCGCGTGAGCTCCTGCGCGCCGTGTCCGAGATCTCGATCGCCCCTGCCGCGCCGAAAGCCTAGAGGGCTGCCCCACTACGTTCCGAGTACACGCGCGTGAACTCGGCGCCCATCAAGAGCACCTGCGCCGAGAAGTAGAGCCAGAGCAGCACGACCACCAGGGACCCCGCCGCGCCATACGCCGCGGCGACGCTGGCGCGCCCCAGATACAATCCCACCAGGCTGTTGCCGAAATTGAAGCACAGCGAGGTCACTGCACCCCCCACCGCCACGTGCCGCCAGGCGACGCGGACGTCGGGGACGTAGCGAAACACGACCGCGCAGATCAGCCCGACGAGCACCCAGGAGGACCCGAGCTGGATCAGCTGCACGACGGCACCCTGCGCGGGCGTGGTGGCGAACAACTTCTCGTGGAAGGCGCTGAGCACGGTGCGCGAGGCAAACACCAACAGCAGCAATGGACCCGCGGCCAGGGTGATGACGAGCGAAAACAGCTTGCGCTGCAGGTAATCCCGCACGCCCGAGGTAAAGCTCGGCGCAGGACAGACGTCGATGCCCCAGCAATGGTTCAGAGCACTCTGCAGCTGCGTACCAAAGCGAGCGGCACCAAACAGAGTCAGCACGATGCCGACGATCGATGCGACCGCCCCACCCTCCGACGCTTGCTGCACCCAGGCATTGACCGTGGACGCGCCCGAGCTGCCGAGAGCGTCATTGAGCAAGCGCAGCACCTCGCGCTGCGCCGTGCCTTGACCCAGCACGATGCCGGCCACCGCCACCGCTACGATGATCAATGGGGACATCGACAAGAGCGCGTGAAACGCGAGCGCAGCGGCCAGCAGATCGTCGCGGTGCTGAGAGAAGCCATCGATGGATCTACTGACCAGCTCCCAGAGCAGGCGCAGCCCCCGGGGGCCCGTACCCGGGCTGGTGGCGGCTGCCGTCATGACCCACCCAGGATGGGCACGGCCGACAACACCCGCTGCTCTAGCCAGTGCCCCGCGCTCCTGAGCTCGGGCACGTAGCTACAGGGTGCAAAGTGCGAGCCCCGATACTTCTCGTTCAGCGTCACGTCCTCTTGGCGCTGCACCGCCGCCTGCAGCGCCCGCTCGGTCAGCGCAGCATCGAACAGCTCGTCCTTGCTGCCGAAGATGGCGTAGACCGGTAGCTGGGTCGGGCCGACGATCTCGCTACTGAAGGCCAGCGGAATCGCCGCGGCAAAGTACTGGGGATACAGGCGCGCAAAGTACCACGCGCCGATGCCACCGTTGCTGTAGCCGAGGATCACGCTCTGGGCAGCGGCCGCGGGCCAACGGTTGCGCGCAGCCAGCACGAGCCCGAGCACGTACTCCGTATCGCTCCGATTCCACCAGCGCCCGTCGGGACTGCGCGGAGCGATGATGATCGGCGAGAGAAAGCCGAGCGCCGGCACCACGAGGCAGTCGAGCAAGGAGCGACTGGGCGCCAGGTCGTGCACGGGCCTGCTCGCGGTGAAGGGCGGGGTCGCGCCGTGCAAGAGCACGATCAGCGTGCGGGGCGCGCCCTCGGGCATCCAGACCAACGCCGAGCGGGAGCCCTGACCCGCCACGGAGAGCTCGTACTCCGCGCGCCCGGGCGCAGACGCCACGCCCCCGAGCTCCAGGACCGCGCCGGGCACACCACCGACCACCACCTGAAGATCCGCGGCACTGCCGGGCTCGGCCGTTGCGGCGCTCACACACGCCAGCGACGCGGCGCTGAGCAGCCACGCGGCTTGCAGCTGCCCGCCCCGGCCCGCCCGGCGCAGCGCACCTGGCGCACGCGCGGTGCCACGGGCTCCCCGAAGGACTGGCCGGGCCCGAGAAGTGGTCATGAACGCCTGCTGGCGCGCCCGGTGTGCCTCGGATTCTCCGGCCCGTCAACTAGCGCGCAGGCCGGCGATGGCCGGAGCCCGAACGGCGAGGGTTCCCTCGCTGTAGCGCCGTCGCTCGACTAGATGCCGGAGCCGTTTTCGAAGCTATCCTGGCGCGCGCGCGCCTGGGTGACGTAGCCGCCTGCCGGCACGCTGCGCGTGAGCCAGACATTGCCGCCGATGGTCGCGCCCTTGCCGATGGTGATACGCCCCAGGATGGTGGCGCCCGCGTAGATCACGACGTCGTCCTCCACGCGGGGATGACGCGGCAAACCCTTGATCAGCTGCCCATCTTCAGCGATGGGAAAGCCGCGCGCGCCGAGCGTCACCCCTTGATAGATGCGCACACGCTCGCCGATCGAGCAGGTTTCTCCGATCACCACGCCGGTACCATGGTCGATGAAGAAGCTCGGCCCGATCTGCGCTGCCGGGTGAATGTCGATCCCGGTGGCGCTGTGTGCGAGTTCAGCAACGATGCGCGGGATCAGCGGCACACGCAGCACGTGCAGCTCGTGCGCAATGCGATGCTGAATGGTCGCGGTCACCCCCGGATAGCAGAACAAGGTTTCGTCCGGAGACTTGGCAGCCGGGTCCCCCTGAAACGCGGCCTGAATGTCCGTATCGAGCAGAGCGCGGAGCGCTGGCAGCCGCGCCACGAAGGCGTCGGTGATCTCGCCCGCCTGCCGCTCACAGCGGAGACAATGCGCGCCGCCCGGCGCGTGGTCGCAGTCGAAAGCAAGGCCGCGCCGCACCTGCTCCCGGAGCGCGCGTTCCGCCTCGATGAGCCGAGTGCCGATGCGATAGCGAAGCCCTCGCCCTGCCCAGCCCGCCGAGCCGAAATGCGCGGGGTACAACACGGCGCGCAGGTCGTCGACCACGCTCACCACCGCGCTGCGCGACGGCAGGAGCGCGGGCACCTTGCCTCCCGGCCCTCGCTCATTGGCGGCGCACAGCGCCTCCACGACATCGGCAAACGACCCCTCGTCTCCGCGCGCGGGCGGGCCGTCGTCCCCGGACGCCGACGGGCCATCGAACCAAGCGCGTTCGCTCATAGGGGCCGGCCTTCGCGATCGAAGATCCCCTCGAACAGCACGCTGCTCAGATAGCGCTCCCCCGAGTCGGGCAGGATGACCACGATCGTCTTGCCCGCGTATTCGGCACGCTGCGCCAGGCGAACCGCGACAGCTACGGCCGCGCCGCTCGAAATGCCGGACAGGATGCCCTCTTCGAGCGCCAGCCGCCGCGCGTAGTCGATGGCCTCCTCGTTGCCCGCCGGCTGGATCTCGTCCACCAGCGAGAGCTCCAGCACCTTGGGCACGAACCCCGCACCGATGCCCTGGATCTTGTGCGGCGCCGGCCGGAGTGGCTCGCCGGCGCGCGTCTGGCTGAGCACGGGACTCGCCGCGGGCTCCACAGCCACGGACCATAGCGGCTTGCCCAGGGTGCGCTTGATGTAGCGAGACACCCCCGTGATGGTGCCGCCCGTGCCGACCCCCGACACGAGCACATCGACGTGGCCGGCAGTGTCTTCCCACAGCTCGGGGCCCGTGGTGGTCTCGTGAATACGCGCGTTGGCAGGATTCTCGAACTGTTGCAAGAGCACGTAGCGTGCTGGATCGGACGCTGCCACTTCCTCCGCGCGCGCCACGGCACCGGTCATGCCGCGTGCGCCCTCGGTCAAGATCAGCTTCGCCCCGTACGCGAGCAGCAGCTTGCGGCGCTCGAGACTCATCGTCTCCGGCATGGTGAGCGTGAGCGGGTAGCCGCGCGCCGCCGCCACGAACGCCAGCGCGATGCCGGTGTTGCCACTGGTCGGCTCCACCAGTTCCTTGCCGGGCCCGAGCAGGCCCCGCTCTTCCGCGTCCCAGACCAGCGCCGCCCCCAGCCGGCACTTGACGGAGTAGGCCGGATTACGTCCCTCAATCTTGGCGAGCAGCGTGGCCTTGGTGTTGCCCGCAATGCGGTTGAGCCGCACCAGCGGCGTCCGCCCGATCGACAGCGCGTTGTCCGCGTACCAGCCCGTGTGGCCCATGGGTCCACTATAGTAGACAGGGTGGCGCTCGCAAGCGCGAGTCACTGGCGCCACCAACTCGCCACAGAGACGGCGCTCCACTGAACATGGACAAATCCGACCTGCGCGGCCGGAGGGCTCAGACCTCAGACGTAGGTCATCACGAGGTACATCACGGCCTCGACCTCCCCGGGGTTGTGATACTCGTGCGGGACATCGGCCTCGAAGTAGGCAGCGTCCCCCGCACGCAACACGAAACGCTCCGCCTCCACCCGCAAGTGGAGTGTGCCCTGGGAGAGCACCAGGTTCTCGGTGGTGCCCGCTGCGTGCGGCTCGGCCAGCTCGCGACTGCGCGGCGCCAGGCGCAGCTCGTAGAACTCCACGTTGCGCGGCTCATCGAAGGGAAATAGCGCCCGCGAAACGAAACTGCCGTCGGCGGAGCTGAGCACTTTGGCACTCTGCGCCTCGAACACGGCCGCCCGCGGCCGCGCGCGATGGCTGATCAGCGCGGAAAATGGCACGGCCAGCGAGCGCGCGATCTTCCAGACGATGTTGATGGTGGGGGTGCTCTGCCCGAGCTCGATCTGACCCAGCATGGCTCGGCTCACACCCGACGCCTTGGCCAGCCGCTCCAGCGACAACCCACGCTTGACCCGCAGGCGCTTGAGGTTGGCCCCGACCACCGGGGTCAAATCCTGGTCGAGCTCGTCACCCGTTGCTTCCGTCACTGCTTCCTGCTGCACCCAATCACTCCAGTGGCAAACCCGGCGCCATTGAACTTCTACTTTACAGGACCTATGGTACACTTTACAAGAAGCAACCCGCAGCGGTGATGCGTAGCATTGGCCAGCCTAGAACGACGCTGAAGCGCAGGGCGTTTCGCATCGGGCTCGAGCCCCCGACCGTTTCATTTCGACGACGGCAAGCCGGCCGGTAGTGTGCTGGCGAGACGGGCGCGACGACGGACCGCGTTTCCTTTTCTTCACCGCAGGCGGCATCAGGTGAGCGTGTTGCACTCTCGACGCAGCCATGGCTGGCCGATGCTGCGCGGTTTCGCCCGGGTGAGCGGCACGTGACAGCTCCGCTATCGCGGACGTCCGGTGTGCGCTGGCGGACGTTAACGCCATCACCTCGACGCTGTGGTTGCGTGTGCGCACAGCCAAAGTCTAGGGTGCGCCCACGCCTGTTCGCCTGCGTTTTTCTAGGTGGACGAGGGAGACAACGATAGATGGCCGCTCCACAAACCCTTGGCGCGCAAGCAGCTCGTCAACTTGCAAACACCACCAAGACGCCGCCGCAATGGATTGGCGTCACCCCCCGCTGGCTCGTCAGCCTGCTCCCGTGGACGCCGGTCGAGGCCGGCACGTACCGCGTCAACAAGGTGAAGGAAGGTGGCCAAGACGCCATCGCCATCGCCTGCAGCCCGAGCGACAGCGACACGCTGCCCGGCGCATTCATCGACTACGAGGAACAGCCGCGCGAATACACGCTCAGCACCGTCACCACGACGATCGACGTACACACGCGCATCAGCGATCTGTACCGCAGCCCGATGGATCAGGTCCGGGAGCAGCTGGGCGTGCTGATCGAGATGGTGAAAGAACGCCAGGAGAACGAGCTCGTCAACAACCCGAGCTACGGGCTCCTGGCCAGCGTTGCGGAACCGATGAAGCTGTCGACGCGCACCGGCGCGCCGACCCCCGACGACCTCGACGCACTGATCACCAAGGTCTGGAAAGAGCCGGCGTTCTTCCTGGCGCATCCGCAAGCGATCGCGGCCTTCGGGCGCGAATGCACGCGCCGCGGGGTACCGCCGGCCACGGTCACCTTGTTCGGGTCGCCCTTCATCACCTGGCGCGGCTTGCCGATCATCCCCTCGGACAAGCTCGCGATCAACGGCGGCAAGACCAACATCCTGCTGCTGCGCACGGGCGAAAAGAAGCGCGGCGTCGTCGGGCTGTTTCAGCCGGGCGTGCCGGGCGAAATCAGCCCCAGCCTATCGGTGCGCTGGATGGGCATCAACGACAAGGGCGCCGCCTCCTACCTGATCTCGCTGTACTGCTCCCTGGCTGTCTTGACGGACGACGCAGTCGGTGTCCTCGAGAACGTCGAGGTCGGCAAGTATCATGAGTACAAGTGATCCGCTGAGCCATGCTCCCGCGTCCGGGGGGGCGCTCGACGTTCCGCATGCGGATTTCGCGCAGCAGCTGCAGCAGCTGGCCAATCAGTTCTTCTCGGGCGTACCGGGACCGGGGCTGGAGGCGCCGTCGGGCGTGCCCAGCGGCGCCGCCGCTCCAGGGCCACCGCCCGCCGTGTCGGTAGCGCCGGCGCTCGGTCCGAGCGCGCTCGCCGTGGGCGCAGGCGGCGCCTCCCCGGCGGTGACGGCACCGCCCATCCCGGGAGTGCTCAAGGCACCTCCGTTGAGCACGGCCCCCGCGCCCAAGGAGGCCGATCTGCGCACCGCCCCGGCGATGTTCGCCGAGAGCATCGGCACTTCCCCGCTCGCGCTGGCGGGCCACGCAGAGCCGGCGCAGCAAGACACGCCGTACTTCCTCGGGCTCGCCGGAGTGCCGGGCTCGCCGAGCTCGGCCTCCGCGCTCGGCGCACCTACCGGCGGAGTGCCGGTGGGCGGCGCGCCCAGCGTGGGCTCCCTCCCCTTGCCCGCTGGCTCTGCATTGCCAACCGCGGAGCCCCCCAGCGTGCCCAGCTGGCCTGAACTGGCGCTGACGCGCTCGCCGGGGCCGAGCTTTGGCGCAGCCCCGCAGGGGCTGGGCCCCAGTGATCCGCAGGGGCTCGGTCAGAGCGATCTCGCCGGTCTGCAACCGTCCCCGCGCACTCCCGCCGTGGTCAACTCGCCTTCCGTAGTGGGTTCGCCCGTTGCGCTCGGCGCTCCCTCCCAGACGGGCGCGTTGCCTCGAGACAGCGGCGCCGTGCCTGCGGTCCACTCGCTGCCGCTGCCCAACACAGAGGCCCCCGCTCGGCCCGGCTCGCCCGCGTTCGAGCCCCCGCACGGCTTCGGGTTTTCGCTTCCCGAGAGCGCGCCCTCGGGCTTCCCTGCGGGGTTTCCGCAGGGCTTGCCCTCCGGGCTCCCACAAGGCCCGGGCCCGACCGATCTCGTGGGTCACGCTGCGGCGCCCTCCGCATCGCCGACGCAAGCGGCGCGGTTTGCGCCCGACATCGAGGCCAGCACGGCCTCGCAGCACCGCCTGTTCGATCCGCACGCCGTCAAGCGCGACTTTCCGATCCTGAGGGAGCGCGTCAACGGCAAGCAGCTGGTCTGGCTGGACAATGCGGCAACGACGCAGAAGCCGCGCGCCGTGATCGATCGCCTCTCGTACTTTTACGAGCACGAGAACTCCAACATTCACCGCGCTGCACACGCTCTGGCTGCGCGCGCCACCGACGCCTACGAAGCCGCGCGCGAGACGACGCGCCGCTTTCTGAACGCGCCTTCCACGAAGAACATCGTGTTCGCGCGCGGCACGACCGAGACCATCAACCTGGTGGCTCAAGCCTGGGGGCGCCGGCATCTGACCGCGGGCGACGAGATCGTCATCACCTGGCTCGAGCATCACGCCAACATCGTCCCCTGGCAGATGTTGTGCCGGGAAAAAGGCGCGCGGCTCTGCGTGGCGCCGGTCGACGACAGCGGCCAGGTGATCCTGGAAGAGTACGAGCGGCTGCTCGGGCCGCGCACGCGCCTGGTGGCGTTTGGGCAGGTGTCCAACGCGCTCGGCACGATCGTGCCCGCACGCGAGATGGTGGAGATCGCCCACCGTTACGGTGCCAAGGTGCTCGTGGATGGCGCGCAAGCGGTGTCCCATCTGCGGGTCGACGTGCAAGCGCTGGACTGTGACTTCTACTGCTTCTCGGGTCACAAGATCTTTGGCCCCACCGGCATCGGCGTCCTGTACGGCAAGAGCGACGCGCTCGAGAGCATGCCGCCCTGGCAGGGCGGCGGTAACATGATCGACTGCGTCACCTTCGAGAAAACCACGTATCGCCCACCGCCGGATCGCTTCGAAGCCGGCACCGGCAACATCGCCGATGCCGTCGGGCTCGGCGCGGCGCTCGACTACGTGAGCGGGCTCGGCCTCGAGAACATCGCGCGCCACGAGCACGATCTGCTCGTCTACGCGACCGAACGCCTGCTGCGCATCCCCGGCCTGCGCTTGTTCGGTACCGCAGCCGAGAAAGCGGGCGTGCTCTCCTTCGTGCTCGACGGTCATCGCCCGGAAGACGTGGGCGAGGCGCTCGACCAGGAGGGCATCGCCGTGCGCGCCGGCCACCACTGCGCCCAGCCCATTCTGCGGCGCTTCGGCGTCGAGGCCACGGTGCGCGCGTCGCTGGCGCCCTACAATACCCGAGAAGATATCGATGCTTTAGTGACGGCACTGTCCCGTCTCCAGGCGGGGCGTCCGGGCTAGGCCTCGGCACGGCGGCGGCGTGCCAAAAAGCCGATATGCCCTAGTTTTTTCAGCAACTTGATGACACTGACCGGCCCCAAAAGGGCCGGTTTTTGTGATTGGGCGTCCTGCGGAAAAGGCCACTCGGTCGCTTGCGCAATGCGAAACGTCTCTTATAATAGACGCGTGGTCCAATCGATTACTCCTCAGCAAGCTCAGGCGTTGATCTCCCAGGGGCAGCTCGACATCGTGGATGTTCGCGAGCCCCGAGAATGGTCGAATGGGTACGTACCCGGCTCTCGACTGGTCCCTCTCGGCGAGCTCCGGCAGAGCCCGAAGGCGGCGCTGCAACGCGATGGCGTCATCTTCGTGTGTGCCGCCGGAGTGCGCAGCCAGGCGGCGGCCAAGCTCGCCCTCGAGAACGGCCTGACCAACGTCTACAACCTGACCGGCGGCACGCAGAGCTGGGTCAGGGCCGGTCTGCCGCTCGCGCGAGACTGAGCGCGTACAGCCGCGCACCTCTGTCCCCGGAGTAGGGGGCGGAGTCAGCAGCCGGCAAAGCGTTTGCCTGACCGCCTCGGGGCTCGGGGCGGCGCAGGCTTGGGGATTGCGCCCGCCGCCTATAGCGCAGGGGGGCGCACGTCGTTGCACGGGGAACCGGCCCGCCGCTGGGCGGGCTCGGCCTGCTCGAGGAATTCCCCATGCTTCTCGACCGATACGAACTGGGCGAGCGTCTCGCAGAGTCCGATCGCAACACCGTGCGCCGAGCGCGACGGCTGCGCGACGGGGCGCGCCTGATCGTCAAGACGTCGACGCGCGAGTACCCGAGCGTCCGAGAAGTCCGGCGGCTCGAGTTTGAGTACCGCATTCTCCGCCACGTCGAGTCCCCGGGGGTCATCGCGGCGCTCGACATCGAACGACAAGGCGGGCGGGTCGCCCTCATCCTCGAGGACTTCGGGGGCGAACGTCTGTCGGCGCTCGTCTCCAAAGGGGTCAGCTTCGAGCACTTCTTCCCGCTCGCGATCAGCGTCGCGCACGCGCTCGGGCACGTGCACGCCCGCGGCGTGATGCACAAGGACATCAACCCGGGCAATATCCTCATTCATCCGGGCACGCGCGAGGTCAAGCTGATCGACTTTTCGATCGCCTCCGAGCTCAGCCGCGAACACCTGGAGGCCACTCCGATCAGCGCGCCCGAGGGTACGCTCCCGTATCTGTCGCCGGAACAGACGGGGCGCATGAATCGTGAGCTGGACTACCGCACCGACTACTATTCCCTCGGCGTCACCTGCTTTGAGCTGCTCACGGGCTCGTTGCCGTTCCATGCGGAGGACGTGCTCGGCTACATCCATTGCCACCTGTCCCGGACCGCCCCGGACGTCCGGGAACTCAATCCGCGCGTTCCCGAGGGGCTAGCGCGCGTCGTGGCCAAGCTGATGGCCAAGAACCCAGATGCTCGCTACCAGAGCGCACGAGGCTTGATCGCGGATCTCGAGCGCTGTCAAAAGATCTGGCAAGAGAGCCGCACGATCCCTGGATTTGAGCTGGGACAGCACGATATCTCCGAGCGTTTCCGTGTCTCGCGGGCGCTGCTCGGGCGCGACGCCGAGGCCGCCGAGCTCACGGCAGCGTTCGAACAGGCCAGCGGCGGCGACGCGCGCCTCTTGCTCGTGGCTGGATACTCGGGGATCGGCAAGAGCACGCTGATCGCCGAGATCTACAAGCCGGTGGTCGAGAAGCGTGCCCACCTGGTCTCCGGCAAGTTCGAACAGCTGGAGCGCAACACGCCGTACAGCGCCTGGCTCGAGGCGCTCAAGGCACTCCTGCGGCAAGCGCTGTCCGAGCCGGAACGGCGGCTCGCCTTGCGCCGTGAGCGGCTGCGGGCAGCGCTGGGCAAGGACGCGGCCGTGCTCTTTTCGCTGCTGCCGGAGCTCGCGCAGATCCTGGGGCCGCAGCCCGCCGTGGCCGAACTTTCAGCGCGCGAGGCGCAGGCGCGCCTGCTGCGTCTGTTTCGTGCTCTGCTCCGGGCCAGCGCGACGCCAGAACATCCGCTGGTCATCTTCCTGGACGACCTGCAGTGGATCGATGGCTCTACGCCCCAGCTCTTGCTGCATCTGCTTGGAGAAGGAGAGCTGCGCCACGTGCTGATCGTGGGTGCGTACCGCGACAACGAGGTCTCCGCAGGGCATCCGCTGCGCGGCGCGATCGATGCATTGAGGGCCAAGCGCCCACACGCCGTGCAGGAACTCTCGCTGTTGCCGCTGACCGAGCCGGTCGTCCTACAGATCGTCGCCGCGACGTTTCAACGAGACCTGGCCGACTGTCAGAGCTTCGCGCGGCTCTTGTTTCAGAAGACCGGCGGTAACCCCTTCTTCGTGCACGAGCTCTTGCACCTGCTGCATCGCGACGGCGCCATCACGCTCGGGGAGCAGGGCAGCTGGCGCTGGCAGGACGACGCCATCCTCGATGCCGCCGTGAGCGACAACGTCGTAGATCTCGTGCTGCGACGACTGCGCGGCCTGCCCGCGGAGACCCTCGCCTCGCTGCGGGCCGCGGCCTGCCTGGGCAAAGAATTCGATCTCGGACTGGTCGCGCGCACACTGGGCAAAACGGCGGGCGCGGTCGCAGCCGCCCTGTGGCCCGCGGTGCAGCAACAGCTCTTGTGGCCCAAGGGCGACTCGGCCAGGCTCCTGCACCGCGACCCGAGCGATAGCGGCGCAGATCTCGACGACGCGACCCTCGTGTACCAGTTTGCGCATGACCGCGTGGTCGAGTCCGCCTACGCCCTGCACGGCGCAGGCGAGCGCGCCCAGCTGCACCTGCGCATCGGGCGCGAACTCTGGTCGCGACTGCCCGAACGGGAGCGGCGGCCGCGTGTGTTCGACTTCATCGATCACCTCAACCGCGGCCGCGAGTTGCTCGAGACAGAGGCGGAACGCGCCGAGCTCGCCGAGCTCAACCAGGAGGCCGCGCAGAGGGCTCGGCGTTCGGCGGCATACGGCGCCGCGCTCGGCTACCTCGAGACGAGCCAGGGCCTGCTCTCGGCCCGTGAATGGGCCAGCCGCCGGTCGCTGGGGTTTGCCGCTCGACGTATCCGGGTGGAATGCCTGTTTCTGTCGGGACAGATCGAGAGCGCGCGCAGCGAGTGCGAGCAGCTGTTCGATCTCGCCCCCGATGCGGTGAGCCGCGTCTCGGCGTTTTGCCTGAAAGCGGTGATCCAGGAACAGCAGAGCCAGCTCGCCGAGGCGGTAGAGACGATCCGGCAAGGGCTAGCGGAGCTCGACGTGAGCCTGCCAAACGAGCCCGCCGAGATCGAGCAACAGATCGGTGCCGGCATCGGCAAGATGCAGGCGCACCTCGCGCGCGTCCCGATCGAAGACCTGGTGAAGCTGCCGGCGCTCACGGACCCGCTGCGCGTCGCGACCACCGAGCTCCTGTTTCAGCTCATCCCCGCGGCCAGTCAGATCAATCCACCCCTGTTCATCCTGGCAGAGCTCGTCCTGTTCGATCTTTTGCTCTGCCACGGCACGGTGCCGGGCTCCGCCAAGAACATCATGGACTGCGGCATCGTCTTCAGCGCGATTCTCAAGGACTACGAGCGCGCGTACCGCATGGGGCGAGTCGCCTTCAAGCTGCTCGAGCGCAGCCTACCCACGCCGCTCGAGTCCTCGGTGAACTTCGTCTTCGGCTGCTTCATTTCGCATTGGGGAGCGCATTGCCAGGAGGGCCTGGATGCGCTGGCTCGCGGCTTTGCACGCGGTGTCGAACTGGGGGATGTGCTGCACGCCTCGTACTCCGTGGTGCATCACGCCAAAAGCCTGCTGTTTGCCGGCAGGGAGCTCGACCAATGTGTCACGATGACCGACCGCGCTCTCGCCTATACCGTGGAGACGGGCGCCGTAGGACACATGGCGATGCCGCGCCTGCTGCGTCGCGCCCTGGGCCAGCTCTCGCTCGCGTACTCGGGTGCGCTCGATGTCACGATGTCGGACGCGGACTTCGCAGCTGACCTCGAAAAGACGCAAAATGGCCACTTTCTGCTGGTGCTCGGCCAGACGCAGACCCTGGTCCAGCTCGTGCTCGGCGACCTCGAGCGGGCCAGCTACTGGGACGAGTTTGCGACCCGCTACCTGGCCGTAGGAAACGGCGCGTTCCCGGTCCCCGACTACCACCTGTTTCAGAGCCTCTTGCTCGGACGAAAGTGGCCTGCCGCGGGCCCCGACGAGCGGGCCCGCCTCCTGGCGCGCATCGGCGAGCATCACGCCAGCCTGCGCGTCTTCGCCCTGGCGAGCCCCGCCAACTACAATCACAAGTTTCTCCTGATCGGCGCCGAACTGGCCCGCATCACCGGAGCGTCGATCGACGAAGTGCTGCGGCTACACCGAGAGTTCACGCAGGCCACGCCGCTGGACTTCCTCCACGTACGCGCGCTCGGGCAGGAGAGCCTGGCAGCGTTCTGGAATGAGAAGGGGCACCCCGAGTTTGCGCGCGAATGCCTGCTCGAGGCCTATCATCTGTATCGGCACTGGGGCGCCACGGCCAAACTCGCACTCCTGGAGCGCGAGCACGGCAAATGGCTGCGGCCGGGCGCAGCCCGCGCTCTTCACGGCGGGTCGAGCGCGACCTCGTCGACCGCCACCGCCACCGCCAGCGTCGACAGCACCAGCCTCGATGTGGCCTCCGTGATGAAGGCGACCCTGGCGATCTCGAGCGAGGTCAAACCGGCTCGGCTCTTCCTCGTGCTGATGCAGACCATCATCGAGAATGTGGGGGCAGAGCACGGCTATCTGATCGTGCGTGGCCCCGACGAGGACCAGCTCGTGGTGGCCGCCCGGGCGTCCGTGAGCGAGGCAGAGGCTGCGCTGGCCGTCCCGCTCGAGGAGTGCGAGTCCGTGGCCCAGGACATCGTGCGCTATGTGGCGCGCACCCACGAGACCGTGGTGCTGGACGACGCCGGTCTGGACCCGACGCACCAGCACGACCTTCACATCCAAAAGTGCGGCGTCAAATCCGTCTTGAGCATGCCGGTGCTGAGCCAGGGGCGGTTGCTGGCCATCCTGTACGTCGAAAACAACGCCGTGGCCCGCGCGTTCAGCCAGGCCCGGCTGCTATTTCTGCGCGTGCTCGCCGGGCAGGCCGCCGTTTCGATTGCCAACGCCCAACTCTATGACGAGCTGGAGCTCGAAGTGCAGAAGCGCACGCGCGAACTCAGTGAGCGCAACCGCGAAGTGGGCGCGATGCTGAATAGCCTGGAGCAGGGCGTCTTTTTGATCGATGACCAACTCTCGATCCAGCGACACTACTCGGCACATTTGCCGGAGCTGCTCGGCACTCCGGAGATTGCCGGGCGCAACTGCATCGAGCTACTATTTCAGGATTCCAACCTGGACGCGGATGCACTGGACAAGCTGCAGGCAGCCCTCGACTTCTCTTTTGGCGTACCGGTGATGTTTGCCCAGGCCAATACATCGCATTGGGTGCGCGAGTTCCAACGCCTGGTGGGACGAACGGGGCAAACGCGCAGCTTCGAGGTGGACTGGACGCTGATCGCCGACGATGACGACAAGGTGGCCCGGATCCTGGTGGCGCTGCGCGACGTGACCCACCTCCGGCAGATCAGCGCCAAGGCCGCTCGCCAGGCGCGCGACCTGGACCTGGTGGGGCAGATCCTGAAGGACGCAAAGCTCGGCCTGGTCGGGCCCGCGGAGACGCTGACGGCCATCGACCAGCTGGTGTGTCGCGAATCCTGATGCATCCGATTACCAAGCCATTCCGTGCGCTCGTGATCGATGATTCGGCGCCATTCCGGCGCCAGGTGGCGGGAGCGCTCGAGGCGAGCGGGCTCGTGGTGGTGGAGGCGAGCGAGGGCTACGAAGCGCTCTGGCGGGTGCGCGCGGAGGGCGTCTTCGACCTGATCATTGCGGACATCTACATGCCCAACGTGGACGGTCTGACCTTCATCCGCGAGGTTCGCCAGCTGCACGGCTACGCCGAGGTTCCGATCTTCGTACTGACCCGTGACGGGTCTCGCGAGCTCCGCCAGCAGGGTCGCCACGCCGGTGCCACCGCCTGGCTGCTCAAGCCCCCGGATTTGCCTGCGCTCGTGCACTCGGTACACGCCGCGCTCCTGCAGCTGATCAAGGTCACCGACCCCAACGGCCCGAAGTCGGCGCCCCACAGCATTCCGCCCAGCTCGCGCGCTCCGCGCTCGACGCGCAGCCTCGAGGCGCATCCCTCGCAGCGCTCGTCGCGCGCGCCGGCTCCCTCGCGGCGCCCCAAAGATCCGGACGACGACGCCAAGGGCTGAGGCCCAGGCGGCAGGTTGACGATGTTGCCGCGCGGGGCGCCCTCCACGGCCACATGCGGATCATCGACGAAGCGCGCCACGATCCGTCCGAGTCCGAAGCTCGCTATACCCTCTATCCGCCAGCGCTGGCGGCGTATCCCTTTCCGCTCGGCACTGAACGAATTGAGAGCAGAAGCCAACGCTCGCGTTGCGGAGCCCGAGTAGGCGATACTACTACATGGCCATGCGATGGGCGGGGACTGGCTGCGGGGCTCTGGTGCTGCTCGGCCCGGTGGGCCTCGGCTGTGGCACGGGTACCCCGAGCGGCCTGCGCGGCGATGACGGCAGCGACGACGGCGTGGCGGAGACCGGCACGAACGGTGCTGCAGCGGGACAGGGCACGAGCGACGCCGCGGGCTCTGCTGCGTCAGGCCCCAGCATGGACAGGCCCGGCGCCAGCACTTCGGCCCGCGCCGGAGCAGCGGCGTCCGGGGTCACGGACGTGGCGGAGCTGCCCTCGGACTGGGTCTTCGACGAGGCCGAGCTGCGCAGCTATGAGCTGACGCTCGCCCCGGAGGACTGGGAGGTCCTGCAGCAGAACGCGCGCGATGAGCAGTATGCCGAGGCTGATCTGCGCATCGACGAGATGACCGTGGCGCGCGTGGGCCTGCGCTTCAAGGGCAGCGTGGGCACGCTGGCTGCGTGTTTTGCGGACGACGGCAGGCCGCTCTGCTCCAAGCTGAGCATGAAGCTCAAATTCGACGAGTACCTGCCGGAGCAGCGCTTTTTCGGACTCAAGCGCCTCAACTTCAACTCGATGATCCTGGACCCGAGCCTCATGCACGAGCGCCTCGCTTACCGGCTGTTTCGCGAGCTCGGGGTGGTCGCTCCACGCGCGGTCCACGCCAAGCTGAGCGTCAACGGCGAATCGTTCGGGGTATTCAGCCTGGTAGAGGCAGTCGACGGGCGCTTCACCGATGACCACTTTGCCGGCGGCGACGGCAATCTCTACAAAGAGGCCTGGCCAGATACCGACGACACCGACTTCCTCGACAGTCACCTGGAGACCAACGAGGCGGAGGCGGATCATTCCTTGCTGCTGCAATTCCACGCCGATCTCGCGGCGGCCACGGACGACGAGTTGCCGGGGGTCGTAGCGCGCTATCTGGACCCGGATAGCTTGTTTGCCTACCTGGCCATCGATCGCAGCATCCGGGACTGGGATGGAGTCTCGACGTTCTATTGCTATGAAGGGTCCACAGCGTGCGAAAACCACAATTACTACCTGTATCAGCATGAAGATGACGCGCGCTTCACGTTGATCCCCTGGGACCTCGACAACACCTTCGTGCCGACGACACCGCTCGACGAAGTGCCGGGCTGGTTCGAAATTCCCGGGGACTGCAGCCGGCGCTACGAGGCGTTCGGCAAGGGGGTCATGCCGGCCGCCTGCGATCCGCTCCTGCGTGGCGCCGCGCTGAGCGAGCGCAGCGGCTACCGGAACGGCCTAGATCGCCTGCTTTCAGGGCCCTTCGCTGCGAGAACGGTCGACGTCTGGCTGGCAGAGTGGCAAGCGCAACTCGAGCCCGAGGTGGCAGCGGACGAGCATGGGCCCGGGCTCGATGAGTTTCACTCGGCGCTTCTGGACTTGGCCAGCAGCGTGTCTGAGCTGAGAGCGCGGGCGGAGCTCGAGCGAGACCAATGAGGACTCACGTGCGCCGATGTATGCAGGCACGCCGGGCCAGCATTCGCAGCCCAGCGGCTCGGCGGTCACAGCGTGTCTGCTAGACTCCTGGGATGACCTCGCGTCGGAAGACCCTCCGAGATGCTCTCGCGGGTCTTCTGCTGGGCACGGGCTCTCTACTCTCCCTTGGCTGCCCGCAGCTCCTGTCGGACGAGTTCACGCTGCAGGCAGACGGCGAACCGCGCCTGAACGGCGATCCGATCACGCTCGACGCCAGTCGGGACCCGGGCGGCAGCGGCAGCGGCGGCAGCAGCGCGTCGCCGGATCCTTCGACGCTGCTGGGGCCCGATGGCCCGGATGGCCCCGATGGCCCGGATGCGCCGGACTCGCCCGACGCCGGCGGCCCCGACGGACCGGACACGCCCGATACGCCACCGGAGCCGGACGGCGGCAGCGTCGTCGTCAGCCAACCCGGCCCCCCCGCAGTGCTGAACGTGAGCCCGAGCGACGGCGCGACCGGTGTGCTCAGCGACGCCGTCGTGACGCTCACCTTCAGCGAAGCGATGGACACGAACTCGGTGGAGCTCGCCTACACTTCGTACGATCTACCCGCGAGCGCGGTGAGCTTCAGCTGGAGCGATGGAAACACGGTGCTGTACATCACGCCCGATCAGCCACTCTCGATCGCCACCGGCACGAGCGCGGCCGCGACCTTCGCGACCCCGTATGCCTTCGAGATCGGCAGCACGGCACTCGACCAGGACGGGTCTCCCCTGCCCGCGTTCGCGTCGGGCTTCTCCGTCGTGCGCGAGATCACGCAAACGCTCGACGCGGTCCGCGATCGCTCGCTGACCGGCAACTGGCGCGCAGACAACGTCTATGGCACGGGGGAATGCGAACAGCAGGACACCGCCGTGTGCGTCGGCGACAGTTCCGCCGGCAACTCGGCGTACCGCGGCTTTCTGACCTTCAACCTGAGTGCGATCCCAACCGCCGCGACGGACGCGACGGCGGCCACTCTGCGCCTGCTGGTGACGAGCGAGGTCGGCGGCCCCTTCCCCACCCTCGGCAACCTGGGCGTGGAGCGAGTGAGCTTCGGCAGCATCGATCTGAGCGCGTTCAGCGCGTCTCCGCTCGGTGCTCTCGCGCTCATCACCAACCAGAACGACAACCTGAGCGCGGATGTGCTCGCGGCAGTGCGCGCGGATCTGCCCGGGCGCGCGCGCAGCCAGTTCCGCGTGCGTTTCTCCACGGCCAGCGACCTGGACGGCACGGCGGACTTGATCGCCTCGGAGTGGACGACCCAGACGCTGCAGATCACCTATCTGATTCCCTGAGCGTGCCTTAGACTCGGGCCCATGCCCAAGGACGCCAGCCCAGAGCCCAGCGTGGCTCCGCCCCCTGCCCGCGCCCGCCAGCTGATCGAGGCGCTGGGGCTCGTGCCCCACCCCGAGCGCGGCTTCTACGCGGAGACCCACCGAGCACCCGCGCGCGTCTTCTCCAGCGCACATGCGGGTGAGCGCTCCGCCAGCACGGCGATCTATTTTTTGATCTGCGATCCCGAGCGAGCCACGTTCTTGCATCGCCTCAGATCAGACGAGGTGTTCCACCTGTATGAGGGTGGGCCACTGGACGTGCTCCGGCTATTTCCCGATCGCAGCTGGGACGTGGCGCGCCTGGGCCTCGCTGTCGAGAAGGGCGAGCGGCCGCAGCTCGTGCTGCCGGCAGGCACGTGGTTCGGCACGGAGCTCGCGCCCGGCGCGGCTCATTGCTGGATCGGGTGCACCGTGGCGCCGGGCTTCGAGTTCCAGGACTTCGAGCTCGACAGCGCGGACCTGACGGCGCTGTATCCCACGGCGGCCGAGCGCATCGCGCGGCTGGCGCGCCCGCGCACCTCGCGCTGAGTCAGGCGTCGTCCGGGATGGAAAACACGGCTTCGATCAGGTGAAAGGCGCCGGGCTCGAGTTCCCAGCGCAGGTACACGTGCGGCAGCTCCGCGGGGAAAAAGCCCTCGGTGCCGTGATCCTGCAAGGTGGCTGCCAGCGGTTCCGTGCCGCCATAATAGGCCTGCGTGAGGAGCTCGGTGTCACTCCAGCGATGCGTGGAAACCACCGGGTCCTCGAGGCTCGGCGCGAGGCTGCCGGAGACGCGATCATGAAAGCTCGCCCAGGAGCGCCCGACGATCGCGGCCTGTACGGCGGCACGCACCGCGACGAACGCTGGGCTCTCGGTATCCTCCACGCCCAGGAGGTGCCGCAGCTGACCGAGCACGTTGCAGAACAACACTGCCGTCGGGCCCAGACGCTCGAGCAGGGCGGCCAGACGCTGTGGATGAAACACCAGCTGATCTTCGGCGATGAACTCGAGCGCCGGCCGCGGATCGAGCGGCACC
>Ga0315912_10001236_pt1 | contig 33047 bp, 22 predicted proteins | sample VfabasoilMG_FD_204469 | JGI IMG/M metagenome (GOLD analysis project Ga0315912, IMG submission 204469) | Garden soil microbial communities collected in Santa Monica, California, United States - V. faba soil | ecosystem: Environmental > Terrestrial > Soil > Garden | place: USA: California...
TGGATGCCGCGATGCGGCGTTTCGGGATGCCGATGGGGCCTTTCGAAGTGGTGGACGAGGTGGGCCTCGACGTGGCCGTCAAGGTGGCGGGAGTGCTCACCGCGGCGTTCCCCGAACGCATGCAGCCGTCGCCGGCGCTCGAGCAGCTGATCGCGGCCGGCCGGCTCGGCCGCAAGAACGGGCGCGGGTTCTATCGCCATCGCGGCCGGAAGCGCACGGTGGACCCGAACGTGCGCGGCGTGCTGGGAGTCCGGCAGAACCGCCGGCCGCAGGCGGTGGACACGCTCACCGAGCGCATGGTGCTGGCGATGGTGAACGAGGCGGCGCGCTGTGTGGAGGAGGGCATCGTCGCCGGATCGGAGCAGGTGGACCTGGCGATGATCTTCGGCGCCGGCTTCCCGCCGCATCGCGGCGGGGTGTTGCGCCATGCGGACACGATGGGGCTCGCGCACGTCGCCGACCGGCTCACGGCCTACCACGCCGAGAAGGGGGCGCGGTTCGAGCCGTGCGCGCTGCTCGTGGCGAAGGCCGAGGCCGGGGAGACGTTCACGGGGCTCTAGCCCCGGAAGGAGGTGACGATGCATCGCCTCGCGATCGCCGTCGTTGCCGCCGCGCTGCTCGCCGGCTCCGCGTGGGCTGCGCCGCGCCCGTCCGCTCCACCGCTGGTGGAACCTCGCAGCACCAAGCCCGACAGCGTGCGGGCGCTGGAAAAAGCCCGCGAGGACAGCCTGCGCGCGATCCAGCCGCACCTCTCGGGCGGGCATGCACTGGGCATCGGGCTCATCACCACACTGGGGCCGCCTGCGGTCGCGCTGCTCACCAACCCGCCGGGGAGCGACAACAACATCGCGTCGGAGGCTTCGCTCGCGATCGGCGCGGCCGTGGGGGTGTTGCTCGGACCCGCCGTCGGCCTGTCGGCCGGCGGGCGGGACGACCTCGCCACGCGAGGCCTCGCCATCCGCGCCGTCGGCTACGCCGCGACGCTGCTCGGGTTGTTCGCGGTGGCCGCCTCGTTCGAGAACTCGAGTTCGACGACCGGCACCACCATCATCGCCTCCGTGGGCCTGGTCGGGGCCGGCGTGAGCGTGGTGAGCTGCATCCACGATCTCGCGATCACGCCGTCCGCCGTCGGACCCGCCCGCCACGTCAGCGTCCGGCCGCTCGTGGACGAGCACGGGCGACTGGCCCTCCGCGCGACGTTCTGAACCGCTCCCGCCGCTGACCCGCGCGGCTCGGGCTGTGGCCCGAGCCTCATCGCACCTGCGGCCAGTCTGGCCGAATCCCTCGCCGGGCTCGTGCGTCCAAACAGGCCCCGGTGGCCGACCGGCCCCGGAGAGCGTGCCCTGCGCGGAGCCGTGCTCGCGTGGGTGGACCCATCGGCCGTCACGCGGCCCGTGAGGAGGTTCGATGCAGCCGCATCTGAGGCTTGTGGCCGGAGAAGCACAGAGGTCACTGCCGGAGCCCGCCGCGTCCGAGGCGCCGCAACCGCAAGACGACCTGCTCCTGGATGCTTACTCGGAAGCGGTCGTGGGTGCGGTCGAGAAGGTCTCGCCGTCCGTCCTGAAGATCGAGGTGGAGCACCGTGGCCGCCGCGGCGCTGGTTCCGGCTCGGGGTTCGTGTTCACGACCGACGGGTTCGCGCTCACCAACAGCCACGTCGTGAACGGGGCGTCGTCGCTTTCCGCCGTGCTGGCGGATGGTCGCCGAGCTCCCGCCACGCTCGTGGGCGACGACCCGGACACGGACCTCGCCGTGGTGCGACTCTCGGCGGCCGACCTGCCGCCCGCCACGCTCGGGGCTTCCTCCCGTGTCCGCGTCGGCCAGGTGGCGATCGCCATCGGCAATCCGCTCGGGTTCCACGCCACGGTGACCACCGGCGTCGTGTCCGCGCTCGGCCGCTCGCTGCGCGCCCAGTCGGGACGATTGATCGACGACGTCATCCAGACGGACGCCTCGCTCAATCCGGGCAACTCGGGCGGCCCGCTCGTGAACTCACGCGGCGAGGTGATCGGCGTGAACACCGCCATGATCCTGCCCGCGCAGGGCATCTGCTTCGCCATCGCCAGCGACCTCGCGAAGTTCGTGGCGTCGAGCCTCATCCAAGACGGCCGCATCGTGCGCGGCTGGATCGGCGTGGCGGGGCAGAACGCGCGCCTGCGTCGTCACCTCGTCCGGCGTCACGGGTTGTCGCACGAGTCGGGGGTCCTGGTGCTGTCGGTCGAGCGCGGCAGTCCGGCCGAGCGGACGGGACTGCGAGAGGGCGACATCCTCGTCTCGCTCGCCGGCCAGCCCGTCGAGGGCGTGGACGACCTGCACCGACTGCTCACCGGCCGTGCGGTCGGCGTCGAGGCCCCACTCGTGGCGCTGCGGAACTCGGAGCAGGTCGCGCTGGCCATCACGCCGGTTCCCGCGCCCACGCGCTGACGTCATCCTCCGGGGGGCAGCAAGAAGCGCGGGTCGTCTGCCGACGGCCCGCGCTTCGTCTGCACCGGAAAAGGCGGAGCGCCCGGCTGGAGGTAGGTCCGGGCGCTCGTGGTCGGTCGCGGGCCTTGCCTTCCCGCCACCGTGCCTCTGATCTCGGGTCGGGGCTGGTCTCTCGTTCCGGCCCCGAACTCTCGCGCACTCGCTCGCATGCGTGTGGCTATGAGTATGACGCCTGATCCGGGCGAAAGGTTTCTTGGGGCAGTGGGATTCCACATTTCCGTGAAACGTCGGCGACCAGCGCCGCACATCCGGGCACCAGTGCGAAACGATCGAGCCCCGCGAGCGCTTGCTCGCGGGGCCCGGGCGTTCGGCGCGCCGGGCCGGCAGCTGCCGACTCGGCCCTGCCCGGCTCAAGCCGGGCGCGGACTCGGTTCGCCGAAGCCGCCGCCCGTGTCGCGATCCTCGGCCTGGGTGACCGGGGCGCTCGCGGTGGGAGGCGTGTCGGCGGGGTTCGGCGGACGCACGATGGGCTCCAGCTTCTCGCCCCTCAGCAGGCGGTTCATCTGGCTGCCGTCGATGGTCTCGCGCTCGAGCAGCGTGTTCGCGAGCAGGTGCAGCTTGTCCATGTTCTCGCGCAGCAGCCGCATCGCCAGGTCGTGGGCACGCTCGATGATGCCGCGCACCTCGGTGTCGATGAGCAGCGCCGTCTGCTCGCTGTAGTCCTTGGAGCTGGTGATCTCCTTGCCGAGGAAGATCATGTCCTCGCGCTTGCCGAACGTGAGCGGGCCCAGCTTGTCGCTCATGCCGAAGCGCGTGACCATGCTGCGCGCGATGTTCGTGGCCTGCTCGAGGTCGTTCGCCGCACCGGTGGTGAGGTGATTGAACACCAGCAGCTCCGCGGCTCGCCCGCCCATGGCGTGACACAGCCGGTCCTCCAGCTGCTTCTTGGAGTGGTTGTGCCGCTCCTCGGTGGGTGCGTACGCCGTCACACCCAGCGCGCGGCCACGCGGGATGATGGTGATCTTGGTCACCGGGTCCGAGCCGGGGATCAGCCACGCCACGAGCGCGTGACCCGCCTCGTGGAAGGCGGTGGTCTTCCGCTCGAGATCGGTCATGACCAGGCTTCGGCGCTCGAGCCCGAGCGTGACCTTGTCGCGAGCGTCCGAGAAGTCGCGCGCCGTGACCTTCTTCTGGTTACGGCGGGCGGCCAACAGCGCGGCCTCGTTCACGACGTTCGCCAGGTCGGCGCCCGCCATGCCGGGGGTCTCGCGCGCGATCTGCTTCAAGTCCACGTCGTCCGAGAGCGGGATCTTGCGCGTGTGCACCTTGAGGATGCCCTCGCGGCCGCGCACGTCCGGCCAGTCCACGACGATCTGCCGGTCGAACCGGCCCGGCCGCATGAGCGCGGGGTCCAGCACGTCGGGGCGATTCGTGGCCGCCAGGATGATGACGCCCTCGTTCGACTCGAAGCCGTCCATCTCGACGAGCAACTGGTTCAGCGTCTGCTCGCGCTCATCGTGCCCGCCGCCCAAGCCGGCGCCGCGATGGCGTCCGACCGCGTCGATCTCGTCGATGAACAGGATGCAGGGCGCGTTGCGCTTGCCCTGCTCGAAGAGATCGCGAACGCGCGAAGCGCCCACACCGACGAACATCTCGACGAAGTCCGAGCCCGACATGCTGAAGAACGGCACGCCCGCTTCGCCGGCCACGGCCTTCGCGAGCAGCGTCTTGCCCGAGCCGGGAGGCCCCAGCAGCAGCGCACCCTTCGGGATGCGCCCGCCCAGCTTCTGGAACTTCTGCGGCTCCTTCAGGAACTCGATGACCTCTTCCAGTTCCTGCTTGGCCTCGTCACAGCCCGCCACATCCTTGAACGTCACACGGGTCTGCGATTCCATGAGCACGCGCGCCTTGCTCTTGCCGAATCGCATCGCCGCCGAACCACCGCTCTGCATCTGGCGCAGCATGAACATCCACGCGACCAGGAACAGCAGCAGCGGCAGCCACGTGAACAGCACCGACAGCCAATTGATCCCCGGTGCCTGCACGGTGAGCTGGGCGTTCGGGTTGGTGGCGCGCGTCTTCTCGGCCAGCAGCGCGCCGTCCCCGAGGAAGTTGGTCTTGAACGCCTTCACGGTGACTTGCCGCCCCGCGACCGTCTCCGTGCCTTCCTGGCGCAACTCGCCCAGGACCGTGCGCGTCTCCTCGACGAACGTGGCGCGATCGATGTTGCCCTTCTCGACCTCCTGCACGAAGCGCGTGTACGGGATGTCGATACGCTGCGTGGTCAGCAGGTTCCCGGCCCACATGCGGTAGGCGACCAGGGCGAGCAGCAGCAGCAGCGCCCAGAACGCCATGTTGCGGAACGGGCGGCCGGGGGCCGTCGGCAGCTGCGGACCGCGCCCGCCGCCCTTGTCGTTCCGTCCGGCATTGCGGTCGCGGCGGTCGTCGCCCCCGTCCCTGTGGAACTGGCTCACTCACCAACCTCCTCGAGAACGCCCACGTAGGGCAGATTGCGATATCGCTCGGCGGCGTCCATGCCGTAGCCGATGACGAACTCCTCGCCGATGGTCCATCCCTTGTAGTGGACGGGCACGGGGATCTTCCGGCAGGGGAGCTTGTCGAGCAGTGTCGCCACTTGGATGCTCGCGGCGCCACGGGATTCCAACAGTTCGAGGATGAATTTCACGCTTCGGCCGGAATCCACGACTCCTTCACACAGGACGACGTGCCGGCCGCGGATGTCGGTGCGCAGGTCCATGATGAGCTGGACGTGGCCGCTCGAGACGGTGCCCGCCCCGTACGAGGCCACTGCGAGGAAGTCCATCTCGAGATCGAGCGGCGTGGCGCGCGCCAGGTCCATCTGGAACATGCACGCGCCCTTCAACACCCCCACGAACAGCGGATCCCGGCCCGTCAGGTCCCGAGCCAGCTCCAGGCCCATCTCCCGCACGCGCTCCTGGATCTGCGCGGCGGTGAACAGCACCCGGATCGTGGGATCGGCCTGCACGGCGGGTCGGGGTTCCGTCATGAGCGCTCCTGGGAGCCCGCCGGCCGCGCCGGCGAGTGGGCATGGGAAGTCGGGGAAGGAGTGCGGCGCCGCGCCGGGCGGGTGGCAGCGGGACCGGTCCGGGCGCGCCTGCGAACTCCCGGCAGTCTAACATCGGAAGCGCCCGCGCGCCGGTTGGCTCGTGAATCGCGGGAACTCGCGACCGCGGGGGGTGCGAATCGCAACCGGCCCTGTCCCAGCACCGCCTTCCAGCCCGCCGGGAGGGTCACTAGCGACGTTCCGCGAGCACCCCGGCCCCGCGCGTCCGCGAGTGCGGCGAGCATCGGCCGGAGATGGCGGGAAGTGAGCCCGGGGCTCGATCGCTCCCCGCCCTGGCGCCACGCGCGCCGCAGCGCCAGGCGTTGCACGGCAGCGGGGAGTGCGGAGAGCGTGGCGAGGTCGTAGGCGGCTGGTCGGGAGTGCGACCTCTCGCGGACGCTCACATTCGCCGCGCGCCGGGACGGGGCGACCAAACGCTTCTCGGGCGGGCGCCCCGGTGCGGGCCCGGCAGCCGCTGCACGAACCAACGCCCGTGCGGCCAGTCGTTCGAGTGCACGACCCGCGTCGGCCAATTCAGCGGCGCGTGCCGACGCCCGGCGTGCCAGCGTCGCGCGCCGGGATGCGGGATCACCGGCGGCCACACCGAGCGCATCGAGCAGGGCGGGCACGGCGATATGGCGGATGCGATTGCGCAGGTGCGCGTGCGTGGCATTGCTCGCGTCTTCTCGCCAGGGGATGCCGTGGCGGCGCAGGTCGGACTCGATCTCCGCGCGCGTCACGTGCAACAGCGGCTTGATCCACACGCCTCGCCGTGGCCGCATGCCGGCCGCTCCCGTGAGCCCGCTTCCGCGCGTGAGCCGCATGAGCAGCGTCTCCAGCTGGTCGTCGGCGGTGTGCGCCGTGGCGATCGCCGCGGCACTCACGCGGCGCGCGACGCTCTCGAGCCACTCGCGGCGCAGCGTGCGCAGCCCCGCCTCGCCCGAGAGCCCGCGCCGTCGCAGGCGGGCGCGACAGTCCCAGCGCGCGTCCACGAGCGGCACGTGCAGCCGCTCGCACAGCACGCGCACCGCTCGCGCATCCGCGGTGGACTCGGCGCCACGGAGCCCATGGTCCAGGTGCGCGGCGTGCAGCAAGAGCCCGAACTCGCGCGCGAGCGACGCCAGCGCCACGAGCAGTGCGGTCGAATCCGCGCCTCCGCTCACGGCCACGATCAGTGTGCCGCCCTGCGGCAGCCGGCAGGGGCCGCGGAGCGCACGGCGCAGCGGCGGCTCGACGCGCCGCAGGCGATCGCGAATGCCGGAGCCGCCCGATGCGTTCACGGCACCTCCGCGCGGGAACGGGACGAGGACTCCGGCCCCGGGATGCGGCGGGACGGGAGCTCGGTGGGGTCGCACTCCTGCCTGGAGCGCTCGGAACTGGTGCCAGGGGGGAGAGTTGAACTCCCGACCAAGGGCTTATGAGTCCCCTGCTCTACCACTGAGCTACCCTGGCGACGGAGAGACGTGGCGGACCGGACGCTCCACCGGCTGAGCGACACCGCCACAATGAGTTGCCGGGCCCCATGGGGCACCGGCGGACCGGCGAAGTTAGGCAGGCCCCACGGGGGTGTCAAGCACCGCCGCGCCCTCGAACCGGGCGGCGCGAGGCGGCGCGGCGCGGGGCAAACGCTGTGACGATGCTCACGTCGTGACGGCGCCGCCGGCCGCCGCCAACCAGCGCCACACCGTGCGCATCGCCCACAGGTCGTCCGCGTTGTAGCGCGCGACCTCGTCCAAGATGCGCTGTCGCTCGGCGGCGTCGGACGTGCTGCGCGCACGGTGGAGCTGTGCGGTGGACCAGGCCGCATCGGCGTCGGGATTCGCCCACTCGAAGCCCATCCAGCGCGCCACGAACTTCACCGACGTCGAGCGCAACGGCAGCCGCACGCAGCGCTCGAGTTCGCGGTGCAGGTCGAACAGCGCGCCCGGGGCTCGCAACAGCTCGACGAACTCACGCGGTGCGCCGTGACGCTTCGTGTAGCGGTCGATCCACATCGGCTCCGCCTGGTGCCAGTGGACCCAGACCGCGCGAGGGTGCTGGTGGTGCACGTCGAGCGCGCGCGCGACGAATCGCTCCCAGGCGCTGCGGTCGCCGGCAGGGGAGAGTTCGGCGAGCATGGGTTCGAATGGAGGGCGCTCGTCCGCCACCGGACCGCTCTCCACCGCCAGGCCCCACAGGTACACGGGCACGTCCGCGCGTTCGCCGTCGGCGTCGGCCTCGACGTCCAGCCACACCGGCACGCGATCGCGCGGCAGCGCGGGCGGGTGCAGCCACACCGGCGCGCTCGTGGCCCAGGCGCGTGCCTCGGCCAGCATCAGCGGCGCGACACCGCGCAGGTCGTGGTGATGGAAGCTCTCGGGGCTTCGCGCGGCGAGGTCGTCGTACGTGCGGATACCCTCGGCATGCAGGAGCGCGGCGCGTGCGCGGTTCACGGCCGGCACGACTTCGACCCGGTGCTCGGCTTCGGCCCGGTCCCAGCAGTGGTCGTAATGATCGCAGTGCTGGCAGTGCGAGTGGCCCAGGAGCGTGTCGGGCTCCTCGGGGCTGTCGAGCAGCTCCAGCGCACGTTCGGTCAGGCCGGCCAGCTCGTCGTCGGCCTCGGGCTCGACCGTGACCGTCTCGCCCAGCCCGTTCACGATCTCCAGGCGCACCACCTCGAATCCGGTGAGCTGGTGCGCGAGCCAGCCGGCGAACGACACGCGCACGCGGTTCACGCGCTGGCGCTCCGGGCGGTGCGACAGCCGCACGTCGCGCACGACGATGCCGTCGCCCTCACGCAGCAGGAACGCGGGTGTCGCGCTCTTGCGCCCGTCGGCGGAGACCAGCACCGGCCGGCGCAACGGCCTTCGTGTCTCGCGCAGCAGCCGCAGCGTCTCGGTCGCGGCCGCCTCGAACGCGAGGCCGGGAGCCAGCAGCGGCCCGGCGAGATCCTTGAGCCCCGCCGCGACGCGGTCCTCGAGCGAACGGCTGCGGCCGCCCAGCATGTCGTCGTGCTCGGTGCGCACGCCGCTCTTCGTGCGGCCGCGCTCCGAGAGCCACAGCCGCCGGTCGCAGTCGAGCAGCTTGAGCAGCGTGCCGCTCGTGACGCGCGTGGGCGCGGGCATCAGGCGGGAACGGGGCCGGAGCGGGCGGGGCTCAGCCCGCGACCTTCGGGCTCACGTCGTCCGGCGGCTCGGCGGCCACGACGGGCGGCGGCGGCTCGTCCTGCGGCCGGATGCGGAAGATGCGCGACAGCTCCGAGCGCAGCGCGCCCTCGTCCAGGCGCTGGTAGAGCACACCGCGATGCGCCACCGAGATCGCACCGGTCTGTTCGCTGACCACGATCACCGCGGCGTCGGTCTCCTCCGACAGCCCGAGTGCGGCGCGATGGCGTGTCCCCAGCGACATGGCGGTGAGCGGGTTGCCCGAGAGCGGCAGGATGCACGAGGCGGCCACGATGGTGTCCTCGCGAACGATGACGGCGCCGTCGTGCAGCGGTGAACCGGGGCTGAACAGCGTCACCAGCAACTCGGCCGAGACCTTCGCGTCCACCCGCGTGCCGGTCTCGACGAAGTTGCGCAGGCCGACGTTGCGCTCCATCACGATCAGTGCGCCGTGGCGGCGCTGCGCCAGGCTCTCGACGGAGCGGACGACCTCGCCCAGCACACCGTAGTTCTCGCCGCGCAGGAAGCCGCGGAAGTAGCGCGTGCGGCCGAGCTGTGCCAGCGCGTGTCGAAGCTCGGGCTGGAACAGGATGACGAACACGATCAGCCAAACGGTCTTCAAGCTCGACACGATCCAGCGCACGGCGAGCAGGTCGAAATAGTTGGCGACCAGCCCGACCAGCGCGATGACGAGCAGTCCGACGAACATCTGCGCCGACCGCGTCCCCTTCACGAGCGACAGCAGCCGGTAGAAGAGCGCGGCGACGATCAGGATGTCGACGACGTCGAGGAGCCAGAGCGAGTGGACGGGAGTCATGCTCACTCAACGTTAGCAGATGAGTGCCCGGTCCTGCGTGCGCGACGTGCGGCCAGCGCGAGCTTCACGACGCGCACGGTGGCCGCGACGTCGTGGACCCGGAGGATGGCGGCACCGTCGTAAACGGCGATCGCGGCGGCGGCGAGGCTGGCGGGGACGCGATCGGCGGGCGGACCCTCGTCGCCGGTGAGCCGGGCGAGGAAGCTCTTGCGGGAGGCCCCGACCAGGACCGGCCGTCCGAGCGCACGCAGTTCGGGGAGGCGGGCGAGCAACTCCGTCGAGCCGCCCGCGGACTTGCCGAAGCCGATGCCCGGATCGAATGCCAGGCACTCCTCCGCTACGCCCGCCGCACGGGCCGCTGCGGCGCGCGTGCGCAGGAACATGGCGACCTCCGCGGTGACGTCGCCGTACGTCGTGTCCTGCTGCATGGTCTCGGGAGTGCCGCGCATGTGCATGAGCACCAGCCCGGCGCCGGCGCGCGCCACGACGCCCGCCATGGCAGCGTCGGCCAGCGCGCTGACGTCGTTCACGACGTGGGCGCCAAGGGCCAATCCCCGTTCGGCCACGTCGGCCACGCGCGCGTCCAGCGACAGCACGGCGTCGGGACGGGCCTCGCGCAGTCCGCGCAGGACGGGCTCGAGGCGCCGCCATTGCTCGCCGGCGGGCACGGGAACCGAGCTGGGACGCGTGCTCTCCGCGCCCAGGTCCAGCAGGTCGGCGCCCTCGTCCAGCAGTTCGAGCCCGCGCGCGATCGCCGGGCGGGGCTCCAGGTAGCGGCCGCCGTCCGAGAACGAATCCGGCGTCACGTTCAGGATGCCCATCACGAGCACCCGGTCCGAGAGATCGAACGTGAGGTCCCGGCAGCGCCAGATCACGCGGACAGTGCGGCTTTCAGCCGCTCGATCTGCTCGGCGTGCCCGTGCGCATGCGCCGCGTAGATCTCGAGCCAGCGTTCGCTGTGGTAGCTGCCGGCCTCGCTGTGCCAGCCGAGGTGGCGCCAGTCGTCCTCGCTCATGTGCTGGAAGAGCTGCGCGGTGCTCTCCCTCGCGGCCTTGAACGCGGCCAGCGACGGCTCGAGCGGGCGCTCCTGGTAATGCAGCTTCGCCGCCCACACGTCCTGGTCGTAGCCCTGGATGACCGGATGCGGCTCCGCGAGCAGCTTGCGCAGCCGGATCGCGCTCTGCATCTCGCTGTCGGCCAGGTGGTGCACGATCTCGGCGGCCGTCCACTTGCCCGGGATCGCTCGCGAGGTGAGTTGAGCGGCGGGGAAGCCCTCGAGCGCGCGGGCCACCGCGGCGTAGCCCTCGCGGTACTGCGCGATCAGTGCGCGGCGTTGCGTCATGTCCATCGGGGTCCTCCGGGGGCGCGGATCCAGCGCCGTGCTCGCGGGCCGCAAGCGGGCCGGGTTCGCCGAGTGATTCTCCGGTGAGAGTCCGAAGTGCCGAACTTCGGACTGACTTTGACCTGTCGAAGTGCCGATGCTACCACTAACCGCCGCTTTCGCCTGTCGTGGCCGCTCGCGATGCGCGACGCACCCGCATCGCTCGCGACGCGCGCTCCGCGCGCTTGGCCGAGTCCGCACCGGGATCCAGGAGGTCCGTCGCTCATGCTTCGCTCGAAGTGCCTGCTTGTCCTCGTGCTGCTCCTCGCCTTCGCGGCGAGCCCCGTCCGCGCGCAGGTCGCCGGGCACCCTGTCGAGGTTTCCGCCGGCGGTGGCGTGATGCACTTCGACGCGCGTGACCATATCCAGGATGGCGCTGCAGGGACCGCCTCGCTCGGCTACCGCTGGTCCCCGGCGCTCACGTTCGAAGCGGCGTGGCTCGGCTCGCAGACCAAGCGCGACGCGACCTACAACAAGACCGACCACGAGTTCAGCTGGACCGGTGTGGACCTGCGCTGGAACCTGCGCGACCCCTCCGAGCGCTTCACACCGTTCCTGCTCACCGGCTTCGGCTACGGCCGCTCGCACGACCCGGACCTGGTGATGTTCTCGGGCCGCGGCGCGGCTGCCGCGGGCGCGGGCGTGATCATGAACCTGATGGGCAAGGAGCGCGCCGCGCTCCGACTTCAGGTCCGCGACGTGTTCATGAAGGAAGCCAACGCCGACCAGATCTCGAGTCACATCGCGCTCACGGCGGCACTTCAGTTCACGTTCCGCGGCAAGTCCAAGGACCAGGACCTGGACGGCGTGCGCAACTGGCTGGACGCCTGCGCGAACACGCCCGTCGGGGCCAAGGTGGACGACAAGGGCTGCCCCGTGGACTCCGACCATGACGGCGTCTTCGATGGCCTCGACAAGTGCGAGGGCACGCCGGCGGGCGCACGGGTGGACAAGAACGGCTGCCCCACGGACGCCGACGGCGATGGCGTGCCCGACGGCGTGGATGTCTGCGACAGCACCGCGAAGGGTGCTCGCGTCGACGCGAAGGGCTGCCCGCTCGACAGCGACGGCGACGGTGTCTTCGACGGCGTGGACCAGTGCGAGAACACGTTCAAGGGCGCGGTCGTGGACGCGAAGGGCTGCCCGCTCGACAGCGACGGCGACGGCGTGGCGGACGGCATCGACCAGTGCCCGAACACCCCGGCCGGCCTGCGGGTGGATACGAACGGCTGCCCGATCGAGGTGAGCGAGAAGGAGACGCAGCTGCTGGACACGGGTGTGATCCGGCTCCAGAACATCAACTTCGATCTCAACAAGGCGACGATCAAGGCCGAGAGCTTCCCGGTGCTCGATGAGGTGGCGGGGATCCTGCTGCAGTACCCGACGCTCAACCTCGAGATCGGCGGCCACACGGACAACACCGGCAAGAAGGCCGCGAACGTGAAGCTGTCCGAGGCGCGTGCGAAGTCGGTGCTGAACTACCTGATGCAGAAGTACCCGACGCTCGATGCGTCGCACTTCGCGTCGGTGGGCTATGGCCCCGAGGTCCCGGTGGCGTCCAACGCCACGTCGCTGGGTCGTGCGAAGAACCGTCGCGTCGAGTTCCGCGTCACGAACGCCGAGGTGCTGAAGGTCGAGCGTGAGAAGCGCCGGTTCCTGCGCAAGGACGACGCCACGCCCGCGCCGCCGACGAAGAAGTAAGCGATCGAGCTGAAGACACGACGCCCCGGGATCCGCGAGGATCCCGGGGCGTCGCGATTCGGGTGACGGCGTCTCCGCGGACCGGCTCGCTGCGGCCGGCGTGTGTCGCGCCGCGTCCGCGTCCCGCATCGCGACCGGAGCGCGCGAAGGCTCCTACGTCCGCTGCTTCTTCTTCTCCGCGGCGGGGAACAGCACGTTGTTGAGGATCAGCCGGTAGCCGGGCGAGTGCGTGAACTGCTCCAGCTTGGTCGCCGGGTCGCCCACCATGTGCTGGTAGTCCTCCGGGTCGTGCCCGCCGAGCCAGGTGAACGTGCCCTGCCCGAAGCGGCCGTGCAGGTACTTCACCTCCTCGGTGCCCTCCACCTCGGCCAGCACGATCACGCCGGGCTTCAAGCGTGAGCGACGGAACCCGGTGCTCTGTCCCAGGAACTCGGGCACACCATTCACGTGGTCCTGCACGAGCATGGACGGGACGGGGTCGTTCTTGGCACTGAAGTCGAACAGCGTGAACAGCTGGTTCGGCCCGCGCTGGGCGGCGTCCTGCGTCATGTCGATGTCCGAGAACCGGTACAGGATCGGGTCCATCTCGATGCGGAAGTCGCGGAACGCGAGCGTGCGCGAGAAGTCGAGCTTCTTCTGGGCACCCGGCTCGGGCATGTCGCCGTCGTAGATCACGTCCGCGATGTCCACCCCTTGCGCCGCCAGTGCGATGTCATACGTGTCGGTGGCCGAGCACATGCCGAACATGAACCCGCCCCGTGCGATGTAATCCTTGATCGCCACCGCCACCGCGCCCTTGAGCTGCGAGACCTTCGCGAAGCCGAGTCGCGCGGCCATCGCCTTCTGCACGCGCTCCTCTTCCTGGTACCAGGGGAACTGGTGGTAGCTCGCCCAGAACTTGCCGTGCTGCCCGGTGAAGTCCTCGTGGTGGAGGTGCAGCCAGTCGTACTTGGCGAGATCGCCCTTGAGCACCTCTTCGTCCCACACCTTCGAGTAGGGGATGTCGGCGTACTCGAGAGCCATGGAGACGGCGTCGTCCCACGGCGGGTTGTTGGGCGGGATGTAGACCGCCACGCGGGGTGCCTTCTCGAGGTTCACGCTCTCCATGTTCTCGTCGGCGATCGTGGCGCGGATGGATGCTTCCTCCGAACCCGAGAGCGCGTGCACCGTCACGCCGCGGATGTTCGCCTCGCGCTGGACGGCCTCGGTCTCGGGCAGCAGGAACGAACCGCCGCGGTAGTTGAGCAGCCACTCGCACTTCTCCTCGCGCTGCAGCACCCAGTAGGTGAGGCCATAGGCCTTCAGGTGATTGGCCTGCGAGTCGTCCATGGGGACGAGGAGCTTGGCGTGCGCGACCGCCGGCACGAGGAGCGAGGCGGCCAGCACGAGCGGCCACATCTCGATGATCTCCGCATGCGAGCTCGAGGTTCGCTCGCGGCGGTCGCGGCCCTGCCCGGGCGCGGTGCCGGCGGCCTCGTCCGAGCGCGGCATGCCGGGATCGAGCGGGCTCCCGCCGCCGGGGCCGCCGAAGCGGAACACCTTCACGCGGCGTCGAGCGCCCGGCAGCAGCATGACCACCAGCATGAACACCGCGGCGACGGCCATCAGCACCATCCCGGCGATCGCGGCCACGGCTGCGAGTGGAGCCAGCAGTGCGCGGCCCGGCGGGGCCAGGCGGTCGGGCGTGTGCAGTCGCCTCATCGGAACGCTCCTCGAACGCGGCTCACGACTGTGCCTTCCGCAGCCGCTCGACGCGGCGGCGCACCTCGGCCGAGTTCCAGGCGCGCGGGTAGCGTGCGAGGCACTCCTCGTACTGGCGCAGCGCGGTGCGGTCGTCGCCGAGCGCGGCGTACGCGTCACCCGCCCGCTGGCGCGCGAGCGGCGCCAGCCGGTCGGACGCCAGCGAATCCGCGATCACGAGCAGCGGAACCAGCGCGCCGCGTGCGTCGCCGGAATCGAGCTTGAGCCCGGCGAGTTCCAATCCCGCCTGCGCGGCATACGGCCCGCCCGGGGCCTGCGCCTGCCACAGTGAGTCGGCGAGCCGCAGCGCGGTGGCGCGCTGGCCGCGCCAGCGCTCGAACGCGATGCGGCCGAGCAGCGTGAGCGGTGCGGAACCGGGGTGTTCTTCGAGCAGGAACAGGCGGTCCAGTGCGGGGCCCGCATCGGGATCGTCTGCACGCTTGGCGACGCGGTCGTAGTTGGCGTGCGCGGAGTCCATCGCGCCGGCGAAGAACTGGGCCTCGGCCAGCATGAAGCGCGCGGCGGGCCAGGTGTGCGCGAGCGAGTCCATGAGCGCGATGGCGTGCGGCAGGTCACCCTCGCGCGCGGATCCGAGCGCGCGCTCGAGCACGAGCTCGGGCATGCGGCGTTCGAGGCCGGGATTGGCGGCCAGCAGGGCGCGCACCTCGGCCACGCGGCCCGAGCGCTGCAGCGTGCGCACGACACCGAGCAGCAGCTCGGGGCCCCACTGGTCACCCGGCACGTCGCGCAATGCCGCGGCGAGCGGCACGGCGAGCTCGGCTTCGCGTCCGGAGGAGAGGGCGACGTACCAGGCGCGACGGCCGGCGGCGATCCGCTCCTCGGTCGGCCGCGCACCGTCGGACGCCAGGTCGGTGAGCGCCGCAGCCGCGGCGGTGGAGTCGGCGGGCCGGCCCGAGCGCAGCGATTCGTCGGCGAACATCACGCGCAGGCCGCCGCGGCCCGAGCGCTGCTCGGCCTCGCGCAGCACCCGCACGGCTTCGGCGGGCCGGCCCGCGAGGGCGTGCAGGCGCGCCAGTCCGACGGCCAGGTCGGACCGCCACGGGCGCGGGTGCGCGGCCTCCTCGAGCAGGCCCAAGGCGAGCTTGGCGTCGAGTGAGGCGAGGCGGAAGAACATGCTCGCGGCCCACGCCCCGTCCACGGGGCTCGACGCCCATGCGGCGACGGTCACGCGCAGCGCCTCACGCGGCCGGGCCAGCCGCTCGTACGCCGTGGCGAGCTCAGGACCCAGCAGGGACGAGTCACGGAGTGCGGCCCGCTCCGAGACCGCGAGGCGCTCCACCGCACTCCAATCCTCGCGGACCTGATGCGTGCGGCCCAGCTCGGTGACGATGAGCGGATGGTGCGGCAGCGCACGCAACAACACGAGCAGCGTGTCGCGCGCACGCTCCGGCAGTCCCGAGGCGCGCAGGTCGAGCGCGCGCAGGAAGCGCGGTTCGATCGCCGGCGGCAGGGGCTCGGCCACCCGGGCTCCGCGCCCGCGGGGTGCGACCGTCATGGACTGGATGAGCACGCCGGGCGGCGGATCGGGGAAGACGCGGACCGGAGTCGGGGACGGCGGGGGTGGCGCCGGAGCAGGCGGCGACTGGGCGAACACCGCGCTCGCCGAGCACACGGCCGCGAGCAGGGCGAGCCGGGCACGACTCACGAACGACGCCGGCGTCATCGAGCAGCCCCGCCCAGCGAACGCAGGTAGGCCTCGATCAACGGCCGGTAGCGCGCCGGCACACGGTCGGCATCGGCCTTGAGGAGGTCCTGCCGCAGGCGGTCGTTCTCGCGGAACAACTCCCGGGAGAGTGCAGCGGGCGAGGGGTGAGCGACGTCCTCACCGCGGCGCGCCTCGCGCTGGGGGTCGAAGTCGCGGCGGTGCATGGAGCGCGACGCGTCGAGCAGGCGGGACAGGATCTGGATCTGCTTCTGCTCCAGGTCCTCGCCCACTTCGCCCTTCCGGATCGCCTCTTCGGCGTGCTCCATGTCCTTCTGGGTCTGGTCCAGTCGCCCGAGCAGGCTCTTCTTCGCCTCCTCGTCACGCTGGATGTCGGACAGCATCTCGCGCACACGGCGCTGCTCGTCGGCGAGCCGTCGCATCTCGGCCTCGTCCCCCTGCGTCATCGCCATCTGCTTCGAGAGCTTCCGTGCGAGCTGCCGGGACTGCTTGTTCAGCTGGGCCTGGCGTTCACCCACCTCGCCCAAGCGCTGCGAGCTGTTGCGGCCGCCGGTACCGGCGCCGGGCTGCTTGCACATGGCCGCCTCGGTCTCGCGCAGCGCGTTCACCGCTTCGTTGATGGAGGCGATCGCGCCTCGGCCGCTGCGCTCGCCGCGTTCACGGCCACCCTGCGTCATCTCGCGGCCCGACTGGGACAGCCCCTGCATCGCGCGCCCGAGCGACTCGCCGATCCGGGTCGACATGAACGGCGTCTGCTGTGACAGCGCCGCGAGCGAATCCGCCACGCGCGCCACACCCTCGGCGAGGTCGGTCTGGGTCTCGGCCGCCAGCTGCGAGGCGCGGCGCGTCTCGAGGTTCTCCTGTGAGGCGCGCGAGAGCGAGACCAGGTCCTGCGAGGCGCGGCGGAGCGCGGCCAGGTTCTTCTGGTCCTGTTGCTGCTGCTCCTGCTGGGCGCTCTGGCGCATGCTCTGCGCGGCGCGCGACAGGCTCTCGCTCGCCTTCTGGCCCGAGCTCTGCGCGCCCTGCGAATCGCCCTCCTCGCTCTGCTCGGTCGCCTGCTGCTGGTCACTGGCGGCGTTCTGCTCGAGCTCCTCCGCCGCCTGTTCCAGCTTGTCCTTCGTGCCCGCCTGCTCGGACTTCTTCGCGGTCTCACGCGCGTCCTTCGCCAGCTCCTTGGAGTCCTCGGCCGCCTTCTGCTGCTTCTCGGTGACCGCCTTCCGCTCGCCGTCCTGGGGCGATCCGGACTTGGGCGGCGACTCGTTCTGCTTGGCACCGTCCTGCGCGCCCTTCTCCTCGGCCGCGCGCTCGTGCTCGCGATTGAGCTCGTCCTGACGCGCCTTCAAGTCCTCGGCGCGCCGGCCCAGCGCGTCCATGCGCTCCTCGTCACGCAGCTGCTTCAGGAGCTCCATGCTGCGCTCGAGCTGCTCGAGCATGTCGCGGTTCTCCTGCTGCATCTTCGGCAGCGACTCCTCCATCTGCTGGCGGTCCATGCGCTGGAGGGCTTCCTGCATCCGCTTGAGCGCCTCCTTGAACTCCGGCGACTGGATGTCCTTCAGGAGCTCGCTCATCTCCTTGAGCTTGCGCATGAGCTGCTCGTCGTACGCCTGGCGCTCGGCGGCTCGGTCGAGGTTCTCGCTCATCTGCTTCGCGGTCTCGTCGAGCTGCTTGGCCACGTCCTGCTGGCGTTCGGCGGCGCGCTTCATCTCCTCGCTGCGCTCGAACGACGGGCTCTGCCGCTGCGGTCCCTGCGGCTGGCGCTGCAGCTTGTCGAGCGACTTCTGCAGCTCGCGCGTCTGCTCGGCGGCCTTCTCGAGCGACTTCGACACGTCCTCCTGGCGCTTCTCGAGCGACGCGTAGAGCTCGGACAACGACGGGAACTTCACGCGATACTCGCCGCTCATCGCACGGCCGCGCGGACCCGGCCGCGCGTTGTCGAACGCCACGAAGCGGATCACGCCGCTCTCGCCGGGCAGCAGCGCGAGCGGCGAGGCATCCCAGCGGGCGGCGGCACGAGCCTCGCGAGGTTCCTCGGCGAAGTGGGCGAGCGCTGCCTCGTTCCACGGCGAGCCGGCGTCCTTGCGCCACTCGAGCCGCAGCTCCGAAACGCCGAGGTCGTCCTGGACCAGCACGTCGTAGGGCACCAGCTGTCCGGCGGGCAGGTCGAGATCGCCCACCGGGAGCGCCACGGTGAGCACGGGCGGTGCGTCGGGGATCGCGGTGATGCGATAGCGGAACCGGCCTTCGCCGGTCGCCGCGCGCGCGACCAGTTCCCAGCCGCCGTCGCCGGCCACCGGGATCGCGCCGCGCCAGCGGCGAGGCGTGACCGCGCTCCAGGCCACCGCCCGGCCACGCTCGAGCGCACCACTCACACTCTCCAGGTCGCGGTCGAACGTCACCTCGATGCTGGCCCGGGACCCCGCGAGCGCGGCGAGATCGCCCCGCGTGCCGCTCACCGCCTGCTGCGGCAGCCGGGCGTAGGCCGGTGCGGTGAGCGTGACGGAGAAGCTCACCGCGCGCGGCTCGCCGGCGAGTGCGATGCGGTAGTTGGGGCTCGTGACGGCAGCCACGCGCACGGCGTACTCCCGCGGCGCGGTCACCGGGGGCAGGTCGAATCGCCAGCGCCGCTGGGTGGCGTCCGAGGACTCCAGCACCGGCGCGGGGGCAGCGCCCTCACCCGTGAGCTTCGGTGGCTCGGTGCTGCCTTCGATGCGTGCGCGGATGGAGAGCGAGGCCCCTGGCACGAGCGTGACGTCGCCGGGTTCGACTGCGATGGCCACGGGTGGGGCGGCCGAGCCGGGCGACCACAGCGTGCGCCAGGACTCGACGGTGTCGGCCGGTGCCAGCGAGGCGGCCGCGACCAGCGACAGCGCGGCGGCCGCCGCGGCGATGAGCGGCGTGCGCGCGCGCAAGGACGGGATGGTGCCCTCGAGCGGCGTGCCCTCCAGGCGGCGTGCCGCCTGATCCCGCACCGCGCCGGCCAGTGCACCGGACGTGTGCGACGCGTGCGCGGCGGGCGTGGATTCGAACTCGAGCGCATTGCGCAGCCACGAGCGCAGCTCGGTGAAGCGCAGCTCGATGGACTCCAGCCACGCGTCCCAGCGTGGCGAATCGCGCCACGCGGCCAGCACGGCCACCGCGAGTGCCGCGACCGAGCCCACGGCGAACAGCAGCAGCCGGGCCCAGGCGGTGCCCGGCGTGTGCGGCAGCGCCAGGCCCACGGTGACAGCGGCCGCCAGCAGCACCACGGCGGACGCACTCGCGCGCAGCGCGTGGCGCATGACCAGCGCACGTCGCACGCGGGAGTGGACGGCCATCAGCCGGGTGTGGAGCGGGGAATCGGGCGGGCGAGTGGTCATGGGGTTCGGTCGGCCCGGCCCAGTCAATGCGTGAGCGCCTGGTGGACGATGTTCATCGCCATTCGCAGCGCGGCCTCACGCTTCTCCGGAGGATCCTGATGCACGGATTCGTCCTCGAGGCCGTCCCCGAGGTCGGTGTCGAACGAGAAGAATACACAGAGCCTTCCGTCGCGGACAATGCCGAACGCCCGCGCCGGGCCACCGTCGTGCTCGTGCACCTTCGGCAGGCCGGAGGGGAACGCGTAGGGTGCCTGGAACACCGGGTGATCGAAGGGCAGCTCCACCAATTCGGCATCGGGAAACACCTTCTTCATCTCGCGGCGGAACGAGGCCGCGAGCCCGAAGTCGTCGTCCACCCAGAGGAACCCGCCCGAATCGAGCCAGCGCCTGAGGTTCGCGGCTTCGGCCTCGGTGAACTTGATGTTCCCATGGCCGGCGGCGAAGACGAACGGGAACTGGAACAGCGTCGCCGAGCCCGGTTCCACCACGGCGGCATCGTCGCCGGCCACCGCGATGTCGGTGCGTGCGCGCAGCCCGGCGAGCAGGTTCTTGAGCGAGGTCTGGTTGCCGTACCAATCCCCGCCACCGCCGTACTTGAGTCGCGCGATGCCGAAGGCACGCGCGCCGGGCGGTGTGGGCGCGGCGAGCAGTCCGGCCGGAAGGGCGAGTACCAGCGCCAGGGCGAGGGCGAGCGGGCGGCGGTGCATGTCCATGATTGGAGCATGGCGGGGTCCGGCGAGTGTCAGGCCCTCGACCGGCGCACGCCGGGAGGTGACGAACGGCCCTCTCGCCCCCGTCCCGGCCGAAGGGGCCGGGACGGGGGCGGGGCGGTCAGCGCGTACGGGCTCCCGAAGAGCGGCCCGGGCTGCCGGGCGCGCCGACGCGGTTCTCCATCTGCTTCCGGGCCGTCGCGATACCGGCGCGCAGGCGGTCGGCCGAGAAGATCTCCTCGCGGGAGAGCCGGTCGTACGCCTGGCGCAGGGCCGGCGAGACGGGGCCCTGCAGCGGCTGCTGGGAGGAGAAGTGGGTCACCCGACCCTGTTGGGGGCCCGAGACCGAGGCGAGGATCGCGAACGCCTCGTCCCGCGTGATCGTGGGCGGCACCTCGACCGGATCGGCCGCGTTCGGGTAGGGGTCCAGCATCTCGATCGCCCCGCCGATGGGCTCGAACGTCCTCAGGTTCAGGTTGCCGTCGCGCGAGGTGGAGACGAAGTAGTCGTTCACGCGGTTCACCATCTGGCCATCCGCGTCGAAGGCGGAGACCCGCACGTAGAACGCCAGCGGCCAGAGCCCCGAGCTGATGGGGGTGCTGAACCCCGTGGGGCCGGAGCCCGCGGGCATCAGCAGGATGAAGCTCTGCAGCGGCCGCGTGCCCGGCTGCAGGGGCGAAGGGATCGCCCGCAGACGGCGCTCGGTGGAGAACGAGGAGCCGTTGCCGAGGATATCGTTCGCGATGTTGATCTCGAGGATGTAGAACGACGCGCGCGGGTCCTCGGAGAACTGCACATCCAGGACCGAGTCGTTCGCCGCGCCCTTCGGTGCCGGCGTGAAGTCGAGATTGTCCGTGATCGGGCCCGTGACCTTGATGACGTTGCTCACGGGCGAGGTGGGGGTGACCACGCCATTGTAGACGCCGCGGCCGGTGTAGCTCGGCGTGGTGCCCGGCGACAGGTCCTCGAACTCGTACAGGTCCATGTTGCGGCCGATGAATCGCAGGCTCGGCGGCAGGAGGAAGTCGAACAGCTCGGTGGCATTGCCGTCGCTGCCGATGCGGAACGCCTGGAGCTGGTTCGACTGCGACATGTCCAGCGACGCGGTGCGCACCCCCGCGGGGTCCTGCCAGTAGTCGGTGCCCAGCTCGAACACGAAGTCGTCGCTCGGGGTCTCCGGCGTGGCGGGGTCGGCGGCCGTGAACCAGATCGACGCCTGCTCGGGCCAGCCGACCATGAGGACCTGGCCGTTCTGGTCGCCCTCGGGGAGCGCCTGGCTGTTCGGGGCGGTGGTCTTCTTGGAGCAGCCGGCGAGAGCCGCGAGGGCCGCGATACAGACGAAGCTGGTGCGAACGAGCGCCAGTACAGGCGAGCGCATCGTCATCCTCCTTGTCGGTGTCACTCGACGGCGACGCCCTTGCGTCGATCGAGCGCGATCCAGATGTCGAGTGCGACGGCGCTCGCGACGTACACGGACGAGTACGTGCCGAAGACGACGCCGACGAGCATGGCGAACGAGAAGTCCCGCAGCACCTCACCGCCCCACACGAACAGGGCCAGCGATGCGAGGAACACGGTGAATGCCGTGATCACCGTGCGGGACAGGGTCTCATTCACGGCCAGGTCCATGACGCGAGAGTGCTTCTCCTTGCGCAGGGCCTTCGCTCGCTCCCGGATGCGGTCGAAAACCACGATGGTGTCATTGATGGAATAGCCGGCGATGGTGAGCAGTGCCGCCACCACCGTGAGCGAGATCTCACGGTTCGTGAGCATCAACGCGCCGAGCGTGACGACCACGTCGTGGAACAGCGCCGCCACGCCGCCGAGCGCGAACTTGAACTCGTAGCGGATGCCGACGTAGAGCAGGATCGCGCCCAGGCTGGCGAGGATCGCCCACGCCGCCTTGTCCCGCAGGTCGCGGCCGACCTTGGGCCCGACCGTCTCGTTGCGCCGCAGCTCCATGGTGGTGCCCTGCAGATGCTTGTCCACCGCGGCCTGCACGAGCGCGACGGGGTCCTTGTCGGTGCGGAACCGGAGCAGGTACTCGTTCTGGTTCTCGCCCGTCATCTGCTGCAACTCGGCCTGGATGCCCTCGTCCTCGAGCGCCTTGCGCAGGTGGTCGGCGGGCACGACCTGGCTGGTGCGGATCTGGATCAGCGTGCCACCCGTGAAGTCCACGCTGTAGCGCGGGCCCTTCACGAAGAACCAGCCGATCGACAGCAGCACCGCGACGGCCGAGAACAGGTAGGCGAAACGCCGGAACTTCATGAACGGGATGTCGGTCCCGATCAACAACTGGAACATGGGATCGTCCTCGCTCTCAGATGCTCAGGCGTTCGACCTTGCCGCGGCCGAGCCAGAAGTCGTAGACCATGCGCGTGAACACCACGGCGGTGAACAGGTTCGCGATCAGGCCGATGCTGAGCGTGACGGCGAACCCCTTGATCGGCCCGGTCCCGAACTGGAACAGGAACAGCGCCGAGATCAGCGTGGTGGAATGCGCGTCGAAGATGGTGCGGAAGGCGCGGTCGTAACCCAGCCGGACCGATTCGTGGATGCTCCGGCCGGTGCGCAATTCCTCGCGGATGCGCTCGAAGATCAGCACGTTGGTGTCCACCGCCATGCCCACGGTGAGCACGATGCCGGCGATGCCGGGCAGCGTGAGCGTGGCGTGGAAGTAGGCCATGGCGGCGATCAGGTAGAGCAGGTTCAGCACGAGCGCGGCGATCGCGATCAAGCCCGAGAGCTGGTAGTAGATGGCCATGAACGCCACCACCATGAGCGTGCCGATCAGGCCGGCCGTGAGGCCCTCCTGGATCGAGTCGGAGCCGAGCGACGGCCCGACGGTGCGCTCCTCGAGCGGGATGACCGGTGCCGGCAGCGCGCCGGCGCGCAGCACGATCGCGAGGTCACGCGCCTTGTTGGCGTCGATGTTGCCGCCGGTGATCGAGGCGTCCCCGGACGGGATGCGGTCGCGGATGAACGGCGCCGACTGGACGATGTCGTCCAGCACGATGGCGAGCTGGCGCCCGACATTGCCGCCGGTCACGCGCGCGAAGTCGGCGCGGCCCTTGGGCGTCATCTTCATGGTCACGCCCCAGGCGCCGGGGTTCGTCTGGTCGAGCCCGACCTGGTCCTGCGCACTGGCGATCGAACCGCCCGTCATCTCGGGCGTCTGCTTGAGCACGTACAGCGACACGCCCGTCATGCCGGCGCGCGCCTCGCGCTCGTCGCCCCACAGCAGCTGCGTGTCGGACGGGATCACCGAGTCCAGGCCCGCCGTCGCGAGCAGCTTGCGGGCCGCATCGGCGTCCTGCTCGCGGAAGAAGCCCTCGTCGATCATCAGCCCGGTGAGCGGCGTGCGCGCCAGCGACGTGTCGGCGCCCGAGTGGATGCCGCGCGAGGCCAGCCAGCTGTCCAGCCGCTGGTAGAGCATGCGCGCTTCCTCGCTCGTCCGCACCAGCTTGAAGTCGAGCCGCGCGGTCTTGCCGATCAGCTCGATGGCGCGGTCGCGGTCGGTGAGGCCCGGCAGCTGCACCGTGATGCGGTCCTGGCCCTCGATCTGGACGAGCGGCTCGGCCACGCCGAACTGGTCGATGCGGTTGTTGATGATCTCGCGCGCGCGCTCGACGGCGTCCTTGGCCTCGGCGGCCGAGAGCTGCGACTTGTCCACCTCCAGCAGCAGCTGCAAGCCGCCCTGCAGGTCGAGCCCCAGCTTGATGGCCTTCTTCCGCAGGTCGGCGAGCTTCGCCGGCTCCATGGCGGATCGCTGGGCGGGCGTCTTCGTGTAGTACTCGTAGGATGGCCACAGGCACACCAGCGCCAGGGCCGTCACCACCAGCACACCGAACAGCTTGAGCTGGTCGGAGCGGGTCGTCATGGGCTTCCCCCATACGGTCAACAGCCGGGAAGGCACACTGCCCCCCCGGCGCTCAGAGAACAATAAGGAGGGCGGAGTCTACGGGGCTGTCGGGAGGGGTGTCAACGAACCGTCCGAGCGCGGGAAGTCCCTCTGTGCGTGGGGACTGCCGGACTTCACGCGGCACCGGTCGAGACAGGGGCCGGTTGGCTGCCGGCTCCGTCGTGCACGGGGGTCCTTCGGTCAGAAGGGTCGGAACGGTGGGACGGGGTGAGGAGGTGCTGGCGGGAGGATGGAGGTGGGATCCCGGCCGGTGCCGCACCGCCGGCGGCACGCAAATGACATTCCCCGGGCGAGTTGCGAAGAACCCAGCGCACTTGCACGCCGCCCGCCGTCGATTCCGCGCCGCCAGCGACCGCCCTCCGACGGCGTCGTGAACCACGCGTAGCGTGAAGTGCGCGCGAATCTTGACACCCCCCGGAGGGTCCGCCTATCGTGCCGCGCCTACCGAACCGGGCCCTACCTATCTCAAGCGATCTTAGGAGCTTCCCCAGCATGAACCCGCGCCTTCGCCTGGCGAGCGCCTTCGTCCTCGCGCTGCTCGCCACGGCCAGCGTCAGCCACGCCCAGACGGCGGATTCGGTGGCCACCAAGGGGCCCATCGTCGGCCGTGGCGGTATCGGCGGCCAGATCGGCACCTCCTACATCGTCGGTGGTCCCGATTACTCGGAGGGTTCGCAGCCGCGGTTCTCGTTCATCGGGCACTTCCGCTACCAGGCCAGTGCCCAGTGGGGCTGGCAGGTGAGCCCGTACTTCACGTGGAACGGCTACGTGTCACACGCCAACGCGCCGTTCGTGGACCTGAACTACCCGAACGACGGCCTGTCCAAGGAGCACTACCTCACCTACATCCGCGGCGCCGCCGTGCAGGTGCAGTGGTTCCGCGGCACGGGCCGCACGCGCTGGCACCTGGGTGCGGGGCCCGCGGTCTACCAGGTCGTGATCGAGAACAACCGCAAGGTGCTCGAGGACCCCGCCAGCCACGAGTTGCACAAGGGCCTGCACCTGGGTGCCACGGCGGAACTCGGCTACGAGAAGTTCATGAAGAAGCTGCCCAACACGAGCATCGAGGGCACCGTCGCCTGGCAGGCCGCGTACGCGCGGGACGACGTGAAGTTCACCTCGGGCTGGAACGGCAACCCGATGCTGGCGGAGGTCCGGCTCGGCGTGCACTACTACTACGACTTCCGCAAGCCCAAGCCGACGAGCACCAAGCCGGGGCTCGGCAAGTGACCTCGGGGCCGCAGCGCGCGCTGCGGCCTTTCGCTTCTCCGGGAGGACGCCAGCGGTGAGCGACCGGACGGCATGGACCGACAAGGTGGGCCCCGAGGCCCTGACCTTCGACGACGTGCTGCTCGTGCCCCGCTACGCCGACATCCATCCGCAGGACGTGGACACGCGCTCGCGCTTCACGCGCGGCATCCCGGTGAACATCCCCATCGTGAGCGCAGCCATGGACACGGTGACCGAGTCGGGCATGGCCATCGGGCTCGCGCGCTTGGGCGGCATCGGCGTGATCCACAAGAACATGAGCATCGCCGAGCAGGCCGCGCAGGTGGACCGCGTGAAGCGCAGCGAGAGCGGGATGATCGTGGACCCGGTCACGCTGCCGCCGACGGCGACGCTCGCCGAAGCGCACGCGATCATGGCGCGATTCCACATCTCGGGCGTGCCGATCACCGAGGACGGCCGGCTCGTGGGCATCCTCACCAACCGCGACCTGCGTTTCGAGGACGACCATACGCTCCGCGTGGCGGAGGTCATGACGCGAACGCAACTGATCACCGCGCCCGTCGGCACCACGCTCGAGACCGCGCGCGCGATCCTCGCCAAGCACCGGATCGAGAAGCTGCCGGTGGTGGACGAGCGCATGATGCTGCGCGGGCTGATCACGGTGAAGGACATCGAGAAGCGCATCAAGCACCCGCACGCCTGCAAGGACACGCTGGGCCGGCTGCGCGTGGCCGCCGCCGTGGGTGCGGCAGGCGACTACCTCGAGCGTGCGCAGGAGCTGGTGCGCGCCGGCGTGGACGCGCTGGTCGTGGACAGTGCGCACGGCCACTCGCAGGGCGTGCTCGAAGCGACGCGGAAGCTCAAGGGTGCGCTGGCCGACACACAGCTCGTGGTGGGCAACGTCGGCACCGGCGAGGGCGCCAAGGCCGTCGCCGATGCGGGCGCCGACGCGGTGAAGGTCGGCATGGGGCCGGGAGCCATCTGCACCACGCGCATCGTCACCGGAGCGGGCATGGCCCAGATCACCGCCGTGCTCGAGGCCGCCAAGGCGCTCGAGGGCACCGGCGTGCCGGTGATCGCCGACGGCGGGGTCAAGTACTCGGGCGACCTGGTGAAGGCACTGGCCGCGGGCGGGCACACGGTGATGCTCGGCGGCCTGCTCGCCGGCACCGAGGAGAGCCCGGGCGAGGTCGTGCTCTATGAGGGTCGCCAGTACAAGGTCTACCGGGGGATGGGCTCGCTCTCGGCGATGGCCGCGGCCAAGGGCAGCCGGGAGCGCTACTTCCAGGACAACACCGACGAGCTGTCGAAACTCGTGCCCGAGGGCATCGAGGGCCGCGTCCCGCTCAAGGGCCCGCTCGCCTCGACGATCTTCCAATTGGTCGGCGGCCTGCGCGCCGGCATGGGTTATTGTGGCACCGCCTCGATCGAGGAGTTGCGCACGAAGGCCCGCTTCGTCCGCATCAGCGGCGCGGGCCTGCGCGAGAGCCACCCGCACGACGTGAAGATCACCAAGGAGGCCCCGAACTACGAGGCGCGCTGAACCGCAGCGCACGGGGCCACGAGAGTATCGTGCCGCGCGGAGAGCGCGATCGAGTTCGTGCCGGCGTGTGTGCCGGAGAATCGCGCTCCACCCGGACGTAGTGCTCGTTCCCGCTTCTCGTCACACCTTCTCGCGAGGAGGCGACCATGCGGCTGACCGGACATCGTCGAGGCAATCCCGCGGTGCGGTTCATGATCGAGCAGACGTCGAGGCGCCGGATGTCGTCGTCCGTTTCGAGTGGGCGAGCGGGGCAGGACGCCGGCGCGCCGGGTTCGGTCGAGCGCTGGTCGCGGGAGTTCTTCCGGCAGTTGCACGAATCACTGCTGCCTCGCATGGCGTACGTGACCGAGACGCCCGAGGGCCAGCTCCGCTACCTGGGATCGCAGGCCCTGAGCCTGTGGGCACTGGTGAGCGATCACACCACGGCGCTGGCGTACGAGGTCGGCGACACGCCCGAGCAGATCCGCGAGCGCGCGCGCCGCTGGCTCGCGTGCCTGACGTCGCGCACCGCGCCGGGACTCGCGAGCCCGCACTGGGGCCATCCGGTCTATGGCGCACGCGTGGATCCGCTCTCGGGCGAACTCGACGTGGTGTGGGCGGTGCCCGGCGACTGGTGCGAGGCCGTGCTCGCGAACTCGCTGCCGGCGTGCGAGTGGCAGGCCCCGCTCAGCTGGTCGCGCGAGGCGATTCCCTCACCGGCGTGAGGGTCGCGGCCCGGCTCACCTCGGCACGGGCCGCCGCGTCATGCCCCACACCTTCTGCAGCACGAAGTCCACGAGCGGGATGGACTGCGTGCGCGAGAAGTACCAGATGGGGAATCCCGAGAACACGAACCGGCCGTTCTCCGCGCCGTGGTACAGCGTCATGACGGGTTTCCCGCTGCCGGACTGGCCGCCCTGGGTCTCGTAGAGCGTGTCGAGTGCGGAGTACGCCACACCGGTGTTGGGGTCCGGAGGATCGAACTCGACGACCAGGTTGGGTTTGGTGAGGTACTCGGCGGCGTAGCTCGTGGGCCACACCATGCTGCTCCGCAGCGGCGGCAGCGGATCGGTCAGCGTGTTGCGCTCGGTCAGCTCCGCGGGCAGCTCCGAGTAGTCGGGCGCACCCGCCCAGCCGCCCACTGCGCGCTCTGAGCGCACGGCCCGCGCCGAGAACAGCACGGTGAGTTCGCTCCGCCAGTGCGCCGAGTCATACATCAGGCGGCCCTGGCCCAGCTCGCCGAGCTCGCGCGAGAACACGTTGTTGGGCGAACGTGGCGCGTCGTGCGGGCGCAGCGACGCGAACGCGGAGCCCCCACCCATGAGCCACATCTGGCCACCCTGGAGCAACCACGTGCGCAATGGATTCTGGATCCCGGACATGCTCCACCAGCGCAACAGCGGCATCGGGCGAGCCTGGATGAACGGGTCCGCTTCGAAGTTGAGTGCGGAGCCGAGGTCGCACATCCAGATCACGTGGCGATAGCGCGAGAGGAACTGCACCGACAACGTGCCGGGTGGTCTCAGGTGCGTCGCGAGCGTGTCGAACGAGTAACCGGCCAGCAGGCCCGCCGGGCTCCGCGTGCCGGTCGGGTAGCAGCGATAGGGTTTGTTCCCGACCGCATACATCAGCGTGTCGAGCTCCGCGGCGGTCGGCCAGGTGAGCGTGGGTGCGGCCACACAGCCGCCGGTCCCCGCGCGATCCGGGTTGAACCAGGTGTCATCCACCACGAGCAGTTCCCGGTCGAAGACGGCACGCACCGCCGTGTACTGCACCACGGCGAGGCTCAGCAGGCCCAAGTCGTCCTCCGCCTCGAGGAAGAACAGGTGGGTCTCCGCGCCCTGGCCCGGAGGCGGATCCACGGCGGGCAACGTCAGCGAGGTGCCGGTGGTCCAGCGGCTCCAGTGGGAGAGGTCGGTCTCCTCGTTCGTTCGAGGTGTCTCGTCATCCAGCGACCGGATGTCCACCGCCCAGCGGTAGCCCTTGATGAAACTGCCCGCGCCGGGTTTGGCCGACCATTCGAACGGGATGGGCGTGCCGGCCGGCACCTCGATCCGGATGTACGTGGCGGGGTCGGTGAAGAAGCCGCCGGCGGGGTACTGGTACGAGAACACCGGGTTCGAGATGGACAACACCGGGCCGTTCGTGACGGTCGCGCTCACGTAGAAGTTCAGCATGTTGGACGCGGGCGTGAACACCGGGGAGTAGGCCCCCGCCTCGTCGAACGCCACCACCACGAAGATGTAGTTCTGTCCCGGGACCAGGTTCTGCAGCGTGGCCGACGTGACGTCGCCGGGCACGGAGTCCCACTCCGCGAACGTCGGGGCGTAGCGGCGGCGCAGCGAGTCGGGGTCGAGGATCGCCACGATCCTCGGGAACTCGCCGCTGTCGTTGAGCAGCTTCCAGCGGTAGTGCGTCGGCTTCTTGCTGTGCACGCCGTCGGGATCCACGCCCGACCACGAGACACGGATCGAAACCGGCAGCTGGGGCGAGAGCAGCGCGCTCGGGGGCGGGGACAGGATGTTGACGAACGGCGCGATGGTCGCGGCGGTGAACGATGCCGTCACGACGGCGGACCGCGCGCCCGCGTCGTCCACGGCCACCACCGCCACGGTGTGGAAGCCGCGCGCGCGTGTCGCGCTGCCCGAACCCACGCTGTCGGCGCGGAAGACGAACGTGGCGCGATTCGCGGTCGTCGCCACCCACGCGGTCTCGGCTCCCGCCGCCGAGGGCGGGTCCACGCTGTACTGGAAGCGCTCGATCCGGCCATCGGCATCGAACCCGGCCCAGCTCAGCTCGTAGACGTACGTGCCCGCCGTGTCCGCGGGAACAGGGACCTGCGACAGCTCCACCGTCGGGGCCTGGTTCAGCACCGCGACGCCGTGCAGCGTCGGCTTGGCACACGACGCCAGCCACAGGCCCGGCCCGAGCGACACGATCACGGCGAGTAGAGCACGACGGATGCGCATGCGAGGGACGGTGGACCTCCTGCCCGGTCGGCCGTGGAGTATGATTTCGCGACCGTCCGATGTCACGCGGAGAGACGTCTTGACCCGGCGTTCTCGAGTGTCCACATTCGCCGCCGACCGGGACACCCGCCCCACCCCCCCCACGGTGGCGCACCGGAGGTCCAGCCGCTTGTTCGATCGTCGCATCGCCGTCCGATGTGCGCTGGCCGCGGGCATCGCGGCGCTTGCGTTCGCTCCGCGCGCCCGGGCGGTGATGGACACCGCGAACCACGGCCCGACGCTGAACGTCGGCCGCTTCGCCATGCGTGTGACGAACGTGGGCGTGATCGGGAACGCGTTCTTCAACAACGGGCTGTCGTTCGACCCGTCGTTCGAGTTCCCGCGCGGGAGCGGTCACGAACTGCTGAACCACGCCGAGTTGTGGGTGGGAGCGCTGAACGAACGTGGCGACCGGCGAGTCTCGGGCGGGCCGCTGCTCGAATGGCGCCCGACGCTGGATCCCGCGGACACGGTGCGCGTCGCGAACTCCGGCGATCCGGGCACACGTGCCCATCAGGATGACGATCGCGATGGCCAGGTGGACGAGGAGCGACTGAACGGCCGTGACGACGACGGGGACGGCCGTGTGGACGAGGACTTCCTGGTTCCCGCGCAGCAGATGCTGGCCGCCGACTACACGGACTTCCAACGCGAAGCGATCAATACCGCGTACCCCAATGGCGAGTCGCATGTCCCACTCGGGCTCGCCGTCCACCAGCGCGCGTACGCCTGGACGCTGCCGGGGCACGATGGCATCGCAGGCATCGAGTTCACGATCACGAACCAGGGCACCCAGACGCTGCGCGACGTCTATCTCGGTTTCTATGCCGACCTCGACTCGCGCGAGGCGTCGGTGAGTACGAGCCATCTGGATGACCGGGTGGACGTCGTGCCGTACCAGATCCTGTTCGAGCCTCACCCGGATACGATCGGGGGCAACTGGATCAAGCAGTGCGGCACGCCCATGAACGGCGCCGTGGCGGTGGTCCGTGACGCGTCACCCGCCAGCCGCGCTGCAGCCGTCGCCCTGATGCCGCTCACGCACACCACCGACCCGCTCGCCTGGCTCGTCAATGATGCGTTCCCGGGTGTGGCCGCGGCGCGGGCGGCTGCGCGCGCGCCGCGGAAGGACTCGACGTTCCGGGTCACCCCGTTCCTGGCCGACGCCCCGCCCGGTCAGGGCGGGCCGCCGCTGTTGGACGGCGACCGCTATGCCACGCTCGCGGGCGAAGTGCCGGTGCACGTGATCGAACCGTTCCGAGACGTGGCGGTGTTGGTCTCGTGCGGTCCGTTCAAGAGACTCGCACCGGGGCAGTCGCTGAGCTTCTCGGTCGCACTCGTCGCGCTCTCCGATCCCGACAGTCTCGAGACGGCGATCCTCGACACACGCGTGCTCCACCGCGGCACACGGCTCGACCTGCAGCCGAATCTCCAGCGCGCGAGCGCGAATGAGGGCCGCACGGGTGTGGCCGGTCACGAGATCTGCCTCGAGCCGCCCCCCGGGATCGAGTTCAACTACGACCCGCACTGTCCGCAGAAGTTCGTCCGCGACCCGGATATCCACCCGATCATGCCGACACTGCCGCCGGGGACCGCGACCGAGAGCCACTACGCGAGTGGGCGCTGCATCTGGACCGACCTGGACTGTGACATGTGCACCGGGGACGACGGCGTGGACGAGGTGCGGCCATGGGAGCGCGACCTGCGGCTGCCGCCCTCGCCGCGCGTGCGCGCCACACCGGGGGATCACCAGGTCCTGGTGGAGTGGGACAACACCTCCGAGTTGGCACTGCTGACGGGTCGAGTCGGAGGCCCCGGGTACCGCTTCGCGGGCTACAAGCTCTACCGGCTCGACGACTGGCGCCGACGAACCGAGCTGCCGGCCCCCGAGCGCTGGCAGCGCCTGGCGGTCTATCGCGTGAACCCCGCGGAGGGGGGCCTGCCGCTAGCGGACATCACCGACACGTCGCTGCCGCCCATCGACGCCGACGAGGGGTTCCCGAAATACCCGGTCGGCCGCTACCGCGTCACCGATACGCGCGCACTGGACGGGTTCGACTACCACTATGTCGTCACCGCCATCATGCGCGAGGTCCCCAGCCCCTCCGCGCAGGTTCCGCCCACCGAGTTCGAGAGCCCGTTCTTCGCCCTGTTCGAGGACCGGGTGGTGCCGCACGCGGCGGCGCGACCAGCCGCCGGCGACGTGTGGGTGGTGCCGAATCCCTATCGCCAGAACGCGGCGTGGGAGCGCCAGCCCGTGCCCGGCGATCCGTTCACGCGGCACGTGGACTTCATGGGATTGCCGCGCACGCGCTGCACGATCCGCATCTACACGCTGGCCGGCGACCTGGTGCAGACGATCGACCACGATGCCAGCGGTGGCGACGGCCAGGCCGCCTGGAACCTGATCTCGCGCAACGGGCAGGACGTGGAATCCGGCGTCTACCTGTTCACGGTCTCCTCCGACCTCGGGCACCAGACGGGGAAGTTCGTGCTGTTGCGCTGAAGCCCGGCCGGCGGCTGCTGGGGCAGCCGCCGGCGCGGGCTTCACTTGAGCTCGGGACTTTCAGCGCAGCACGACGCTCCGCGTCACGATCCGTGAACCGGACTGCTCGAGCCGGAGGATGTACACGCCTGGTGCGAGCCTCGTCCCGGCGAGCGTGAGTTGCTGCGGACCCGGCACCGGCCGGTCGAGCGTGCGGGCGTGCACGCGACGGCCGGCCACGTCGAGGATCTCCAGGCGAGCGGGTGCCGCGGAGACGAGCGAGAACGACACCGAGAGTTCCCCGATGGCGGGGTTCGGGTGGAAGCCGGCCAGGGACAGCCGATGAAGCAGCGGGACGTCGAGGCTCACCTCTCCCGCGAAGGTTCCCGCGAGGCGCAGCCGGTAGCTGTAGCGATGCCCGGCCACGATGTCCGTGTCCACCCAGACGATGCGGCCGCTGCCGTCCGGTGAAGTGGCCGAGACCTGTTGCCAGTCGCCTTCGTCCACGCGGCGCTCGATCGCCACCCCACCCGCCGACCGGACGTACCACTCGATCCGGCCGCGGCCCGGCTCGGCCTCGGCGGAGACGAGCGAGGCGAGCGCCGAGGTGGGCACGTCGCACGTGGGCCCGACGGTCTCGCCGCGGTTGATCCCGCCGAGGCAGTCGGAGACCTGCATGTAACGAGCACTCACCTCGGGGTCGGCGAGCGACAGCCCGGCCAGGTCGCGAAGCACGGCATCCGAGCCGGGTGTGAACGCGAACTTGAACTCGAAATCGAACGCGTCGCCGTCGTCGATGATGTCGCCCGGCGTGCGCAACTTGGACCACAGCGCGAAGA
>Ga0315912_10001237_pt1 | contig 32960 bp, 31 predicted proteins | sample VfabasoilMG_FD_204469 | JGI IMG/M metagenome (GOLD analysis project Ga0315912, IMG submission 204469) | Garden soil microbial communities collected in Santa Monica, California, United States - V. faba soil | ecosystem: Environmental > Terrestrial > Soil > Garden | place: USA: California...
GCGGCGGAACGATCCGTTCTCGACGCGCAGCGCTCCGCCGAGATCCTCCGTGAGCCTGGCGACGTGGCGCGGCGGCACGGCGATCCGCGCATGGGCGAGCGAGCGAGCGTCGCCTCGCCACTCGATCTCGACGCTCTCCGACGTCTCCGCCACCAGGCGCATGCGGCCCAGCTCCTCGCCGGCGGCTGGATGGGGACCGCCGGCGAGGAGCAAGGGGATGGCGAACGCCGCGAGCCCGCGGGCGCAACGGGGGGCCATGAGCGCCGAGGTGCTAGCGGCGTCGCCTGTCGGCGACATCGACGGTGAACGGACCGAGCTGCTCGCGGGGCGCGCCCGATCGGACGACGTCGACCGTGTAGGAGATGCTGGTGGCGCGGCGGCTCGAGGGCAGCCGATCGTGGACGCGGTACATGTTGCCCTCGCCGCCCTGCGCCGGAATCAGTCCGGCGTTCACGGCGACGGGGTTCACGCCCGACACCCGGCGCACGTCGTAGCCGATGACGTCGGCGGTCTCGAAGCCCGCGACCAGCGTCAGCTCGACGTTGCTGCCCACGATGCGTCCCTCGAGGCGAGCCTGCGAGACGCCGATCAGCGGGTTCACGCGTCCGAAGACGGGGGAGGAGAGCAGCGGCAGGCCGCCGTTCGTCAGGCCGAGACCGGGCTGGCCTGAGACGAGCTGCGGGCTGTAGAAGTCGGGGTCCCCGTCCATGTCGAGGTCGAGGCTCTCGGCGACGCCGTCGGCGTCCCGATCCATCGAGTGCTGTCCGGTGAACTCCTCGTCGCGTCCGAAGCCGAGGCCGTCGTAGTCGGTGTTGACGGTGCGTCCCTGGAAGGCGACGGGCTGGAACGCGTACCAGTACCCCGTGCCGCCCGAGAGATCCGGGCCCGTGCCGGTCGAGCGCGGCGTGCCGTCCGGGTTGAGCCAGCTGTCCTGGTAGATCAGGACCTCGTCGCCGTCATGCGGGATGCCGTTGGGATTCTGCAGGCCGCCCAGATCGCTCGGCAGGCTGTCACTCGGCGCGGGCGTGCCGTCGCCGTCGGGCAGCGTGTCGCCGTTGACGTCCGGTCCCGCGGTGCCGAGCGTGTCGGGAATCGCGAGATCGAAGCTGTTGTAGGGGATGTAGTACTGCCAGGCGCCGATGAAGTCGGCGGGGCTGGGGACGACACCGGGATTTCCCGGGAGACGGAAGACGTTGTAGCCGACGATCATCCCGAAGCCGGCGGCCTCGTTCATCACGTCGCCCCCGACGGTGCATCCGCTTCCGTCGATGTCCGTGGAGTTGATCTCGGCGATGGGCGCGAACGCGACCTCGATCGCGCGGGCGGTTCCGATCGGGAACAGCGCCATGTTGCCGGAGCGATCGGCGATCCCGGCCGTGTACTGCGCGGCGCTGCCGGGGAGCACGAGGCCGATGCCGTTCGCGACGCCTATCGGGAGCGAGTCGCCGACACGCTGCTGCTGGACGAGACCGAGCACGCCTTCGCCCCGCAGCGAGGTGGAGTCGATGGCGAGCCAGCCGCCCGGATACGTGACGAAGCCGAAGACCTCCTCGGGCGGCACGGCGTTGTGCTTGAACGCGTCGGGCACGAACCACGTCGAGCCGCCGACATCGACGGCCGTCATGGCGAGGCCCGCCTTGCCGGACAGATCGAACATCCAGTCCATCTGTTCGTCGGGGCCGATGCCGGGATTGTGGGTCTTGATGACGTACAGCTCACCGGCGAGGGCCCGGTTGTCGAGAAGCAGCGCGCCGCATGCGGACTGCGCGACGTTGCCCTGCACCTGGGCGCTCGCGGCCGATGCCATCAACAGGGCTGCGAGGGTGAATGACGAGTTGCGGTTCATGACTTGGCCTCCCCTTGTCTCCTGCATCGATTGCCCTGGTCCTCGCTCGAGGACCAGGTCGATGCACTCTGGAGCGCGGGCTCGAAGCGGCCTCATTGCAGGAACCGATCCAGCCAGGGAAGATGCGATGCACCGCCATCTGAGGGCCGTTTCGCGCGCCTTCCCGCTTTCTCTCGCGATGCAACGCGTGCCGCCGAGGTGCACCGCCTGCACCGACATGCGCGCGATGTCTCAGAGATCACGCGCAGCGTGCATGAGCGCGTGAGTGGCGGCCCCAGACTCCGTGGCACGTGCGTTGCAATCGGCGGCTGCGAGGACCGGAGACACGCCCATGACCACTGACTTCAGCAGCCGTCCGACCAGCCCCCGCCAGGATGACCTCACGCCCGTGCCCGCGACCCGACGCGATCGGGGCAGCGCCAAGCGCGACCCGCGCCCGACGTCGGGAGCGGGGCCCGCGAAGATCGATCGCACGCCCCCGCCGCAGCCCGTCGCTCCGCGTCGCTCGCCGCGCGATCGCGGCGACGTGACGATTCCGATGCCAAAGCCCCCGAAGGAGCTTCAAGAAGACTGAAGCCGCTCGGCGGCGGCGCGCAGGCCTGCCATCTCGTCGCGCAAGGCGACGAGAGCCGGCGCGAGATCGAGCCCCGGAGCGTGATGCGAGGTGCCGTGATCCGCGACGTGACGATCGTCGTGATCGCCCAGCCCCGCATCGCGCAGCTGGCGGAGCCTGTCCGCGATGAGGTCGCGAATCGCCGCGGCGTCATCCACGCCGCGGAACCATCCGACATGCAGGTCGCGGACGGCGCCCTTCTGCGCCTGAGGCCCCGACTCGGCGCCGCCGCCGCCGGCCGACTGGACGCGCAGGCTCGCGATGCCGAACAGGCGCTGGATCGGCCCCTGCGTGATCGACAGGTTCTGGATGTTGGCAAACGTCATCGTCATCTCGTGGACGTGCCAGACGCCCTCGCGGATGCGAAGGCTGCGATCGGTCACGACGTACCAGCGCATCTCGTAGTCGAGCCGCATCACGAGATACGAGACGACGATCCCGCAGGCGACGATCGCGAGACCGGCGAGCTCGAGGATGCTCATGGCGACGCGCGCCCCGCCCTGGAGCGGAGCGACGGCGAGGACACCGATGCCGATCAGCGCGAGGACGACGAGCCAGCCTTGCGCGATCGCCCATCCGAGCGTGCGATAGGCGAGATAGCGCTTCGACGCCAGGAACACGCGCACGCTGCCCGGCGATCCGTAGGGCGCCTCGGGTTGCGGCGGCACCTTCAGCAGCCGCAGCAGCAGCAACTTGCCGGCTTCGTACGCCATCAACGTGCCGCGCGCTCGAGCGCCTCGCGCGCGCCGCGCACCTCCAGCAGGATCTCGTGCAGCAGCTCCGCCGTCGAATCGCCGGCCGCGGCCGGTTCCGGCGCGCGAGGCGCAACGACGGCGCGCGGATGATCGCGAAGGCCGCGCATGCGCTGGTAGAGGAAGTCGCGCACCATCTCGTGCTCGACCAGGCCCTCGAGCGTCATCTCCGCCTGCGCGCTCCCGCTCGCGGTCTGCACCTGGATGTCCGCGAGCCCGAGCCACCGCTGGATGAGCCCCGAGCTGAGGTGGATGTCCTGGATGCGCGAGTAGGTGAGCTGGATCTCGCGACGGAAGATGATCCCCCAGCTCATGTTCACGCCCTCGGCATCGAAGCGGAACCGCATCGTGTGATAGCGGAACCACAGGACCGGCAGCGCGATGGGCGCCACCGGGAACGCCAGCAGGCACCGGATGAGGTAGAGGGTCCAGAGCCGGCGATGCGGCCTGTGGATTTCGAAGACTCGATCCTGGATGTCCATCCCCGGCACTCCCCGGCGCTCGCCATGGCGCCGGGCGGGATGGTACCCGTCATGCCGTCGGGATCCCGGATTCCCGCTCGAAATGCCGCTGCGGAGGGGGCCGGAGCGGCTGTCCGAGGTTCCGCTGACCCCCTCGGCAGCGCCGCCCGGGTGTCCCGGCTGGACGCCTCGTGGCGAACGGGGGCGACGCTCGATGGCGGCCCGTCTTGGCAGGCTCCGGCCGCGGGCGTACATTGACCCCGTCGTCATTCGGACTGGTCGCACCAGCTGCAGGCGGCAGGGCGGAGGGCGCCGTCCATTCATGGGCCGGCGACGTTGCCCAGCCGCAGCGGGCAGGGGGTCGGATGTCACTCGCCAACCGACGCGGATCATGGCGTGGCGCCGTGATTCGCGTTGCCGTCGCATTGTCGTTGGGCGCGCCCTCCGCGAGTGCGGACGGGGTGGTCGCCGACGTGCATCGCGTCGAGTTGCCGCCGGGTGCCGACAAGATGGCGCCGCTCGGCGTCGACGGCCGCGAGCGCGTCGAGATCCCCGACGAACCCGGCGAGGTGCTGCCCGTCGTCCACCTCGACGCGCTCTCCTGCGCCACGCCCACGCTGACCGGCGCGCTCATCGCGCGGCATCCCTACTACGACGTCATGCTGGGCGTCGACAACGGATCGTTCGCCGCCCGCACGGGCGCGAGCCATTCCGTCACGGCGCTCGCCGTCGGCTTCCCGCAGAACGTCATCTACGGCGGGGCGGGCGCGGCTCCGCGCACCTCGGACGTGACGTGGCGCTTCCACGATCAGGGAGTCAGCTACCTCAACCCCACCGGCGGCGCGGCCTGCGTCTTCAATCCTCCCGACTCGGGGATGGAGCCGAACAACGTCGGCGTCGAGGAGGAGTGGGTGGTGACGCCGGCACCCGGCATCACGTGCCTCCTGCGCGAAGAGATCGTCGCCTTCGGCTCCGTCGAGGAGAACTCCGGCGTGAGGCTGACGCTGGAGACGACGAACTTCGCGAGCTCCGTTTCAAGCGTGAACGTCGGCGTGCGGTGGCAGATCGACTACCAGAACAGCATCGACGACGGACCGTGGCTCGCGACCGTCACGTGCAACCCCATGCGCATCCTGGGCGAGTGGAGCCTCGAGCACGAGTTCGTTCCCGGAACGATCCGCGACTTCTACCGCATCCGCAACAACCAGGGCTTCCCGACCTTCAGCAACATCACGAGCACGACGCCCATCCTCGGGATCCCCGGCACGTTCGTCCCGGACCGGCTCGTGTTCGGGCGCTGGCCGCGGTGGAACGACTCCTCCTGGAACGTCGCGAGCGTCGAGGGCGCGTGCTGTCCCGACGACGACTCCTCGGTCCTCTGGTACCACGGCTACCTCCCGGCCAATGGCGACATCATTCCCCCCGGCGAGACGGTGCGCCGCTCGGTCGTGATCTTCTCGTCGGCCGACAACATCGACTGCGGCGCGTTCACCCCCGGATGCGACCCCGACATCAGGACGCCGCCGACGGATCAGAAGATCTGCCGCGGCCAGTCCGCCACGCTCGACGCGAGCGGCGTCACGCTGCAGGGCTGCGAGGGGATGATCGTCCACTTGTGGACCGATGGTCCCAATGCGTGGCTCGGTCCGGTCATCAACGTCTCGCCCACGCGCACGACGACGTATCGCGTGCTCGTGAGCTGCTCGACCGAGCCGGCCTGCGTCGGCGAGGTCAGCGTCACCGTGACGGTGGACGAGCCCGTGATCACGAACCCTCCGCGCGATCTGCGGATCTGCACCGGCGCCTCCGCGAGCCTCGACGCGAGCGGCATCACGTTCAGCCAGTGCTCGGGCGGCGTGGCCTACACGTGGACGGACGGCGTCAACACGTGGCCGGGACCCGCCATCGTGGTCACGCCCGCGCAGACTACGACCTACCACGTGCACGCGACCTGCGCCGTGGATCCTCTCTGCTCGGAGGATCGGGACGTCACGGTCACCGTCGGGCCGCCCGCGATCGCGCGTCCGCCGACCGATCAGCGCATCTGCGTCGGTGATTCCGCGCAGCTCGACGCGAGCGGCGTCACGCTGCCGAACTGCGCGGGCTCCGAAGACTACCTCTGGACCGACGGGGTCAACATCTGGCGCACGGCCACCATCATGGTGGCTCCTCCGCAGACTACGGTGTACCGGATCGTGGTGAGCTGCGCCGCGGATCCGAGCTGCGTCGTGGACCTCAACGTGACGGTCACCGTCGATGAGCAGCCCGTGTTCCTGCCTCCGATCATCACGGATCCCGACAACTGCAACCCGGGCATCGTGCTGACGTGGAACCCCGCCTCGTTCTTCGGGCCGTCGGGCTCCGGCGTGTACAACGTCTATCGCAGCCAGATTTCGTGTGCCGCGGCTCTCATGAGGCGACCCATCGCCACGGGACTCACGACGGCGAGGCTCGTGGACGACACCACGTTCCCTGGAGCGACGTACTACTACGTGGTCGAGGCCGAGGACGATGAGGCCGGCACCGCGTGCCCGCCACCTGGCCCCTTCAGCGGCGGCAGCGTCACGCGCATCTGCGCGTCGCCGACGACGGACTTCCTCGAGGACATCCAGCCGGCGGGCGTCGGTCCCGTCCTCCGCGTCCGTCACGCCGGTGACGAGATCACGGTGGACTGGAGCCGCGCGCGGGCGCTGCTCGCGTTCGAGCACGTGCACCTGATGAAGGCGTGGGTCGTGCCGAACGGGATATTCCGGCGGGCCAATCCCGAGGGCGACGTCTCGCTCGCGTTCACCGAGACGGAGCGCTCGGGCAATCCCCAGTTCTTCGACCTGCGCGTCGCGAACAAGTGCGAGGGACTGGCGGCTGCCGAGTACCCGCCCGGCTGGGACCCCATTCCGTAGGTCGGCGGCCGGAAGGCGCGACCGACGGGCCATGCGTGGGCGAAAACACGGCCTCGCGCCCTTGGCAAGACACCCCCCTCGGCGCTACATTGACCGCGGTTCCTCATTTGCATTCATCGCGCGCTTAGTTGCGCTTGCTCGGGGTTCGCCAGCCCCCACGCCCGTGGGTCTGGGCACGCTCCCTGCGGTCACGGGGTCGCATGCCATCCTCCTACCGACGCAGGTCGGGGCGTCTCGCCGCGCTCTGCCTCGTCGTGCCGTTGTCGCTCGGCGCTCGATCGGCCATTGCCGGTGGGGCGTTGGAGCGCGCGTGGCAGCCAGCTGAGCTTCCGGGGGGCGCCGACAAGATGGCGCCGCCCCTCGCGGCCGGCCGCGTCGGGGTCCACGACGTGGCCGGCGACGTCCTTCCCGTCCACCTCGACGCGCTGGGATGCGCCAGCCCCACGACGACGGGGACCCTTCTCGTGAGCCATCCCTTTTACGACGTCATGGTCGGCTGCGACGACGGCTCCTTCGCCGCGCGCACGGGCGCGAGCCATCCCGTTACCGCGCTGGCCTTCGGCTTCGCGCAGAACGTCATCTATGGCGGCGCCGGCGCTTCGCCGCGCACGTCCGACGTCACGTGGCGCTTCCATGACCAGGGCGTGAGCTACCTGAATCCCACCGGCGGCGCCGCGTGCATCTTCGATCCGCCGGACACGCCGATGGAGCCCAACAGCATCGGCATCGAGGAGGAGTGGGTCGTGTCGCCGGCACCCGGCATCACGTGCACGCTGCGCGAGGAGATCGTCGCCTTCGGAACGACCGCGGCCGACTCGGGCGTGCGACTCACGCTATCGACGACGAACCTCGCCGGATCGGCGTCGGACGTGAACGTCGGCGTGCGCTGGCAGATCGATTACCAGAACGCCATCGACGACGGCCCCTGGTTCGCGACGGTCACGTGCGATCCCCCGACCGTGGTGGACGAGTGGAGCACGGAGCACGAGTTCCTTCCCGGCGAGATGCGCGACTTCTATCGCATCCAGAACAACCAGGGCTTCCCGACCTTCAGCAACGTGACGAGCACGACGGCGATCCTCGGCATTCCCGACACCGACAAGCCGGATCGGCTCGTGTTCGGACGCTGGCCCGTCATGAACGACTCGTCGTGGAACCAGGCCGCCGTCGAGGGGGCCTGCTGCCCGGACGACGACTCGGCCGTCTTCTGGTACCACGGCTTCCTTCCGCAGGATGGCGACATCATCGCGCCGGGCGACACGAAGCGTCACTCGGTCGTGATTTTCTCGTCCGCCGACAACGCCTCGTGCGGCGACTTCACGCCCGGCTGCCAGCGGCCGTCGCTCCCGGCTCCTGTCGCAAGAGATCCCGACGACTGCAATCCCGGCATCCTCGTCGCGTGGGATCCGGCGACGTTCCACGGTCCGTCGGGCACCGGCGTCTACAACATATATCGCAGCGACGTCTCGTGCGCCGACGCGGTCGCGCGCGGGCCATTCGTCACGGGGCTCACGACGACGACGTTCTGGGATCCGCTCACGCTTCCCGGACAGACGTACTTCTACGTCGTCGAGGCGGAAGACGATCAGGACGGCACCGAGTGTCCGCCGGCGGGCCCCTTCTACGGCGGCGCCGTCACGCGCCTCTGCACGACGCCGACGACGGACTACATGGACGACGTGGCGCTTGTCGGTCTCGGGCCGGTGCTCCGCGTGCGCCATTCCGGTGATGCGGTCACGGTGGACTGGACGCGCGCGCGCGCGTTCCTTCCCTTCGAGCACGTGCACCTACTGAAGGCGTGGCGCGATCCCGAGGAGTTCTTCCGCCGCGTCAACCGCGAGGCCGACATCTCGCGCTCGTACACCGAGACCGATCGCTCCGCGCGCCTCCAGTTCTTCGACCTCCGCCTCGCCAACAAGTGCGAAGGCGAAGCCGGCCCCGAGTATCCGGCGGGCATCGACCCCTAGGACCTGGGCGACTCGTCCTTGCAGATCTTGCGCTGAACGGCGGCACGGTGTATATCACGTGCATGTCACGCAAGCTCACGACGACGGTCAGGCTGGCTCCGGAGGACGCGGAGGCCCTGGCGCGCGCTCGCGCCGATGGTCACTCGGCATCCGACTTGATTCGACGCGGCCTCCGCCTCGCGGCCCACAGGTACTACCGCAAGCGCCGGCCGCCCAGCACGGGTCTCTTCGTCTCCATCGACATGAAGCTCGGCGACGAGTCGGAGTTGTTCGGGGATCTCGAGCGTTGAGGCGCGCGCTCGTGGCGGACACGGGCGGCCTGCTCCGTGCACTGGCGCGGAGGACGGATGGGCGACCGACCTGGCCCGACTACGAGGCGGCGTTGACGGCGGCCAGCCGCGTCGTCGTGCCCGCCCTCGTTCTCGCAGAGGTGGACTACTTCCTGAGCGACGAGCGGCTCGCGATGCGCAGGCTCGTGGGCGAGATGCTGGATCCGGCGACGACCTACGAGCTCGAGCCCGTCCTTCCTGCGGATCTCGTTCGCGCCATGCAGCTCGATGCTGCCTTCCCGAAGGTCAAGCTCGGCCTCGTGGACGCCATGGTGGCGACCGTCTGCGAGCGGCGAGGGATTCCCGACGTGCTGACGACGGATCGCCGCGACTTCGCAACGGTGCGGATCGGTCCCAGGCTCAGCAAGTCCCTCAACATGCTCCCGTAGCGCTCGTTCAGCGTCCTGCATGGGGTCAGGCGTCACGGGACGACGGCCGAGAGCACCGGCACGAACCAGACGGCGTAGGCGTCCGGATCGCGGAGCGTGGCGATCATCGCGTCGAAGTGCGCGCGCGCTTCGTCGGCGCTGAAGCGCGTCTCCTGCGCGATCGCATCGGCGTAGCCGTCGCGCCATGCCATCCAGATCGACGCGAACGTCTCGCGCGGCACGCGCAGCGTGTCCACGATGACGTAGTCTACCGTCACGTCGCGCAGGCCGAGGCCGCGCAGGATCGCGTAGGCATGGCGCCCGATGCGCAGGTCGGTGCCCGTCGCGCGCCCGTAGGCCTGCGGGCCGTCATGCCAGAACACGTCGGGATCGAGCTCGCGCGCAGGGAAGCGGATCATCCCGTAGTCCTCGGCCAGCACGTGCAGCCTTCCGCCGGGCCGCGTCACTCGCACGAGCTCGGCGAGCACGCGCTCGGGATGAGGCACGGCCTGGAGCACGTGCCGGCACGCCACGAGATCGAACGACGCATCGGGCAGCCCGAGCTCGTAGATGCTGCGCGCCTCGAACCTGACGCGCGATCGCAGGTGAGCGAGACGCTCGCGCGCGGCGGCGAGATGGCCTTCGGCGATGTCCACGCCGAGCACGTCGGCAGTGGTGAAGAGCTCCGCGAGACGTCCCGTGATCTCGCCGGTGCCGCAAGCCGCGTCGAGGATGCGCGCGCGGTCGGGCAACGGATGGCGCAGGAACAGCTCGCGTTCCTGCGGCCAGATGCACTCGGCCTGCCCTCGCAGACCGCGCACCATCGACTCGTCCTCCATCTGGCGAGCCTGCGGGTTCAGATCTTCCGACATCGGCGGATTCTCGCATGCGCGCGAGGGACGGTCCCCCGGGATCGCCCTGCCGCGCGGCGCGATGGTAGCCTCGCGGCCGGATGTGGGACTCGTCGCGCAACTTCGGAACCGTCGTGTTCGACTGCGACTCGACGCTCTCGTCCGTCGAGGGCATCGAGGAGCTCGCTGGCGCGCATCGCGACGAGATCGCGCGGCTCACCGAGGCGGCCATGCGCGGGGAGATCCCGCTCGAGCAGGTCTATGGGAAGCGCCTCGCCATCGTGCGTCCGACTCGCGCGCGCGTCGCTGAGCTCGCGCGCACCTACGTCGAGACGCTCGTGCCCGACGCACGCGAGGTCGTGCGCGCCCTGCGCGGGGAGGGGATCCTCGTTCGCATCCTCACGGGCGGCCTGCTGCCGGCGCTCGACGAGCTGCTACGCGAGCTCGACCTCTCGCGCGACGACGTCGCCGCCGTCGACATGCGCTTCGATGATGCGGGCGAGTACGCCGGCTTCGACGAGGGCTCGGCGCTCGCGCGCAGCGGCGGCAAGCTCGTCGTGCTGCGCTCGTGGGCGACATCCCTGCGGCGCCCCATCCTGCTCGTCGGCGACGGCGCGACGGATCTCGAAGCGCGGCCCGCCGCGGACGCCTTCATCGGGTTCGCCGGCGTCGTGCAACGACCCGCGGTGATGGCGGCGGCGGATGTCGTCATCCGATCACGATCGCTCGCTCCCGTTCTCCCCCTGGCCCTCGGCGATGCACCCCCGCGGGATCCGGCGGCCCGCTCCCTGTTCGATCGCGGCCTCGCGATGCTGAGCGCCGACTCACCCGAACTCCTGCGAGAACAACGATGACCCAGCAATCGAGCTTCGGACGCTTCTTCCTGCCCGGCCCCACGGAGGTGCTGCCCGAGATCCTCGCGGCACAGAACGCGCCGATGATCGGCCATCGCGGCAAGGGCATGGAGGAGCTCATGGCGCGCATCCAGCCCGGCCTCCAGCACGTGTTCCGCACGAAGCGCCCCGTCTACGTCTCGGGATCGTCGGCGACGGGCCTCATGGAGGGAGCGCTCCGGAATGGCGCCCGCGCGCGCGTCCTCTCGCTGGTCAACGGCGCGTTCTCCGAGCGCTTCTTCAAGATCGCGAAGGCCTGCGGCCTCGACGCGACGGCGCTCGAGGTGCCGCTCGGCCAGGCACACTCGCCGGAGATGCTCGCCGATGCGCTGCGCGGGAAGGACTACGACGCGGTGACCGTCGTGCACTCGGAGACCGCGACCGGCGTGCTGAATCCCATCGAGGCTCTCGCGCGCACGGCACACGCAGCCGGCGACGTGGCGCTGCTCGTGGACAGCGTCACGGGGATCGCGGCGGCGCCCGTCGAGACCGATGCGTGGCAGCTCGACTTCGTCCTCACCGGATCGCAGAAGGCGTTCGCGCTGCCGCCGGGTCTCGCCTTCGGCGTCGCCGCCGAGAGCCTGCTGGCGCGCGCGAAGGCCAACCCGACGCGCGGCACCTACTTCGACTTCGTCGAGTTCGAGAGCTATCTCGCGAAGAACCAGACGCCCAACACGCCTGCGCTCTCGCTGCTGAATGCGCTGGCGGCGCAGCTCGATCGCATCCGCGAGGAGACCATCGAGCGGCGCTGGGCGCGTCATGCCGCGATGGCGCAGCGCACGTGGGCCTGGGTGGACGGCCTGCGTGCGCGCGGCATCGAGGTCGAGGTGCTCGCGCCGGCGGGGTACCGCTCGCCGACCGTCACGTGCGTGAAGGTGCCGCCGAAGCTGACGGGCAGCGGCATCACCGCGGCGCTCAAGGCGCGCGGATTCGTCATCGGATCGGGCTACGGCCCGTTGAAGGACGCGACGTTCCGCATCGGCCACATGGGCGATCACGCGGTCGCCGAGCTCGACGTGCTGCTCGCGGAGATCGAGTCCGTCATGGCCGAAGGAGGCGTCCGATGAGCGAAGCCAGGCAGGTCGTCCTCGTAGCCGACGACATCGCGCGCGACGGTCTCGCGCCTCTCCTCGAGGATGCCCGCTTCGAAGTGGTGGTGAAGCCCGGCCTCAAGGGCGACGATCTCGCCGATGCGATCGCGACGGCCGACGCCGTGCTCGTGCGCAGCGCGACGAAGATCACGGCCGACTCCCTGAAGCGTGCCGATCGGCTGCGCGTCATCGGCCGCGCGGGCGTCGGCGTGGACACGATCGATCTCGAGGCGGCGACGGGACGCGGCATCGCCGTCCTGACGGCCCCGTCGGGCAACACGATCGCCGCGGCCGAGCTGACGCTCTCGCTGCTGCTCGCGCTGGTGCGCCGCGTGCCGGCCGCGGATCGCTCGATGAAGGCGGGGGAGTGGGATCGCAAGAGCTTCAGCGGCACGGAACTCCACGGAAAGACCCTCGGCCTCGTCGGTGCGGGCCGCATCGGCTCGACCGTCGCCCAGCGCGCGCGCGCGTTCGACATGCGCGTCATGGCCTACGACCCCTTCCTGACGGCCGATCAGGCGCAGCGCATGGGCGTGCAGCTCGCCGAGCTCGACGAGCTGCTGCGCGAGGTGGACGTCGTCTCGCTGCACTTGCCGCTGACGGATGCGACGCGAGGGCTCATCGGCGCGACGCGCCTCGCGATGATGAAGCCGACGGCCGTGCTGCTGAACGTCGCGAGGGGCGGCATCGCCGACGAGGCGGCGCTCGTCGAGGCGCTCAAGGCCGGCCGGCTGGCGGGCGCAGCGCTCGACGTCTTCGAGAAGGAGCCGCTCCCCGCGGATCATCCGCTGCGCACGCTCCCGAACGTCGTGCTGACGCCGCATCTCGGCGCCTCGACGGCCGAGGCGCAGCACGAGGTCGCGCTCGAGATCGCTCGCGCCGTGAGATCAGCCCTCCTCGAGGGCGATCTCTCGAAGGCCGTCAACGCGCCTGCGCTCGGCGGCGAGGAGCTGCGCCGCGTGCGTCCGATGCTCGCGCTCGCCGAGCGGCTCGGCCGGCTCGGCAGCGTGCTGCTCGATGCGCCGCTCTCGCGCGTCGGCGTGCGCCAGGCGGGCGGCAGCGAGTCCACGCTGTCGGCGGTCACGGCGGGCGCCATGGTCGGGGTGCTCTCGTCGATCGTCGATCGCAGCGGCGTGAACGCCGTGAACGCGCTGCACCTGGCGCGCCAGCGGGGAATCGAGGTGCACCGCGCGATCGAGGACGCGCGCGCCGACCACGCCGAGATGCTCGAGATCGTGCTGCGCGACGATCGCGGCCGGCAGGTGCGCGTCGCCGGCGCGCTGATCGCGGAGGGGCATCCGCGCATCCTGCGCATCGACGAGTACCGCGTGGACGTGCGCCCGAAGGGCACGCTGGTCGTCCTGCGGAACCGCGACGTGCCCGGCGTCATCGGCCGCGTCGGCACGCTCCTCGGCACGGCCTCCATCAACATCGCCGAATACCATCAGGCGCGACTGTCGGAGGGCGGCGACGCGCTGGCTGCCATCGGCGTGGACGGGCCGCTGCCCGCACACGTGCTGACGGCGCTGCGAGCGCTCCCCGACGTCACGGACGTGCGCCAGGTGGGTCTGGACTGAGGCCGTCGAGGGTCGCGAGCTCCCGGGGGCCACGCCCTCCCCGCGTCGCAGGTAGTATCATCGCGCATGACCTTGAAGGCGCGCGTCCATGCCGGTCGGCTCGTCGTCGACGAACCAACCGATCTCCCGGAGGGCACCGAGGTGGATCTCCTCCCCCTCGATCCCGGCGACTGGCTCGATGATTCCGATCGCGCCGCGTTGCACGAGGCGCTGCGCGAGTCCGAGGCCGACGTCGCCGCAGGCCGACTCATCGATGCCGATGAGATCCTCAAGGAGCTCCGATCCACCTGAGTCGTCGGCGCATCCGCTTCACCGCGACGGCACGAGAACAGGTGAGTCGCGACCTGCGCCGCTTCTCGGGAGCACGCCGACTCGAGGTCATCGAGGTGGACGCGGCGCACGACGTCTACGCGACCGACGCCGCGCGCCGCGCCTGCCTCGGGTTCCTGCGCCGAGCCGAGGCGACCTAGCGCGTCGCGCCGGCGAGCGGGGCGGCGACCTGCTCCATGAGCTGGAGGGCCTGGAGGCGGAACGAGAGGCGGCGCACGAGCTCGGAGATTAGCGTCACGTCGAGCGTCACTCCCGTGCGCATGCGGCTGACCACGAAGATCCCGAACGCCTGATCGTGCACGACGAGCGGCACGAGCATCACGCGGCCCGAGCAGTCGGCGCCGAGCTCGCGCTCGAGGCCGACGCGCAGGGCGTCGTCGGGCGGGATCTGCGTGCCGCATGGGCCCTGCGCCGCGAGCGCGGACCAGGCGACGCGCGACTCCTGGATGGCGCATGCGTTGCGGAGCGTGCCCAGCGGCGGGCGCGGGACGCCACGCGCCCCCCACGTCGCGAGCGACGAGTCGTTGATCACCATGAACACCGCGTGATCGCCAAAGGTCGCGAGCCAGTCGAGCACGCAGTCAATCGCGCCCTCCTTCGTCGGTGCGTTGATGAGGAGGCCGAGGATGCCCTCGCGCCTTGCGCCGGGAGCCTCAGCAGTCGTCGCGGCCGGCTTCTTCGGTGCGGCGGGCTGCCCGATGTCGAGCTTGATGAAGCGCCGTCCGCGCGCGATGCCGTAGTACTTCTCGAGCGCGCGCGAGAGCACGATCTCCGGACACAACACGAACTCGACGCTGCGTCCGAGGGCGAACGAGATTTCGTCGGCGCGCTGGAGGTTCGTCGGATCGGCGATCGCGACGCTCACGCGGTTGCGCGTCTCGTTGTACCTGAAGGGGACGATCGAGTACTTGCTGGCCATCTCCTCCGGCACGATCGCGAGCGTCTCGGGCGTGAGGTTGAGGAAGTCCTCGCGGCAGGCGATCGAGACGCCGAGCTGCCGCCCCAGGAGTCGCGCGAGGTCGTCCTCGTGAACGAAGCCGTGCTCGACCAGCACGGTGCCAAGCCTCCCGCCATAGATCTGCTGTGCCGAGAGGGCCTCGTCGAGCTGCGAGCGCGAGAGTACCCCCTCCGCGACGAGCAGCTCCCCGATCCGCAGTGATTTCACTCGATGGAATGCCTCCCCTGGCGCGCGGCAGCGGGCAACGGATCGCGCACCGTCAGGAGTATCGGCAGGGTGACGGAATGTCTTGAGGGGGCCTCTCCCGGGCGAGCGCGGCGCTCCGACCCGGACGGCCCGCCCCGCCTATCTCACGGGCGAGAGGAAGACGGTCGGCAGCTGCGAGCGGGTGACCTGCACCATGCATGCCTCGCCGGGCTCGATGGCGACCCAGCCATCGCCGACGAGGTGCACCTGCCCGCCCACCCTGTGGGCGAGCGTCGGCACGATGCCGTTGATCCCCCCCCTGCGCGGATCCTCGTTGAAGAAGCGCATGACCTGGATGGAGTTCACTCCGTCGAAGATCCCATGCGTGCATTCGGCCGCATCGTCGGGCCAGAAGTTGCCGTTGTCGTCGATCCAGTCCACGCCCCTCTGGCCGCAGAGGATTTCGATGGAGGCCCGGTAGGCCGTGTTGTAGGGCACGGAGATCAGGAGTCCCTGGGTGGCCGCCGTCGGGCAGTCCATCGAGGCCACGATGGGGTAGCCCGGGTAGGCGTCGTCGTGATCGCCCTCGATGACCGCATGGTTGCGCGGATCGCGCTGGCCTGGCGTGGTGCCGATGTTGATCTGGTAGCCGACGTCGGCGCGCCGATCGCCGCAGACAGCCGGGACGTCGCAAGGCACCGTGAAGGGGCTGCCGATGAAGGTGGGGATGCCGAAGCGCAAGGTCGCCCCGCGGTAGATCCAGGTGCAGTGCTCGGTGTCGAGTGTCCCGATGGCGAAGACTCCCGCTGCCGTGGGATCGAAGCGCGCCGTCCACCAATGGCAAATGAGATCGTCAGCGTTGATGATGCCGTCCGGCGCCGCCGGTCCCGAGGGATCGCCGACGCACTTGTCACGCTGCGGCGCGTCCGAGTTGGCGACGTCGGCAACGTGGGGGATGTACGGCAACGAGACCCAGTAGATGTTGTGGAGGGCCTCGCCGAACATGGTGCGCTTGTAGTCGAAGTCACGCTCGAGGTGGAACTGCTGCGCGCGCGCGGGCGCGAGCCCGACCAGCAGCGTGAGCGTGGCGAAAAGAGTGTTCCGTCCCAGGCCCCTCATCGTCACCTCCCGCGGGTCCCTGCCCGCTCGATGGAATCTAGGTCCGTGAAGGGGGGAACGGCAAGCGAGCGAGCATCCGCGCGTACGGTCGGAGGCCGGGCCGGATGGCATGATGCGCGTTCCGTCAGTCGATTCCTCGAGGAGGGGACGTGGGCTCGCACTTCGGATCGATTCACGTGCGCTCCGTGGATCAGGGCGCGATCGTGGCCGTGCTCGAGGATCTCGTTCGCAACACGTCGATGCAGTTCCTCGTGGCGCCGCCGCGCAACGCTTGGGTGTGGATCTACCCGTCGATGTACGGGCAGGACACGTCGGAATCGGCTGCCCTCGCCGCAGCGCTGGCGGATCCCGTCCTTCATCTCATCGTCCACGACTCGGATGTCTTCGCGTACGAGTTCCGGCGCGGCGGTGAGCTGCTCGACGAGTACTCGTCGAAGCCCGACTACTTCGAGCCGGCGTCGGACGAGCGCTGGCAGGCTACCGCAGGGAAGCCGCAGGTCCTCGCGGCGATCGTTGGAGCGGAGATCGCACCACGCATCGCATCGGTGCTGAAGCGCTCGTCTGAGGGCTCGCTCTTCGATGCCGAAGCGCGGATCAAGCAGCTCGCGGATCTCCTCGGGATCGCGAATGCCGACACGAGCTACGAGTACCTCCTCGAGAACGAGGGTGGAATCAAGCGCCTGAAGGGCTGGACATCCGTGCCCGACGCGCGCGCCCTGGCGCGCAAGCGCCAGGCAGAGGAGAGGGCGCAGTGGAAGGAGCTGCGCCGTACCGGGCGAGTGCTTCTCGAGCCGCGCGCGCGGATCCGAGTGGATGTCCGAGAGGTGCACGATGCGGATGCCGCGATGGCCGACGGGAAGCCGCGGCGTCGCGACGCGCGTCCTCGTGAGCTCGGGCCATCGCGGCTCGACGAGGCGCCCGTAGGCCATGCACGCGAGACCCAGTGCCGCGAGCGCCAGCACCAGGCGCTCGTGCCAGCGCAGCGGCTTGCCGTCGCGCCGCACCGCGAGCCGCACGAGCAGCGAGATCGCGCGCCCGAGCACGACGCTCACGAGGACGATGAACAACAGGACGCGGATCCCGTCGCCGGACGTCATCACGTGCGTGCTCCCAGCGTGATGGCTTCGCGGTCGCTAGCGTACGTCGGGTCGAGACCGTGACGAGGATGGCGCCCAGCGTAGTAGAGCGTGACGCGCGAGTGTCGCTCTCCCGACGGCCCGCCGTCGAGGCGGCAGAGCGCGCGGCGGGCGACGGCGCCCTCGAGAAACTCCTTGTTCCAGCGCCACGACCGCGTCCCGCCGCAATGGTCGCCGTCCGTGCCGATCTCGACGACATGCTTCGCAGGTGACGCTATCAGCGCGTCCACGAGATCTCCCGGTGGCGGCCACGCGACGATCACGACGTCGGGCCGCATGCGCCGTGCGGCGCGCAGCGCGTCGGCGCGACGCACGTCGGCGCCGAGCTTCAGGCCGGGGACGCGCCGGCCGCGCAGCGCCCGACGCTCGCTCACGGACATGCGCGCGCGCGGCGCCTCCCACGAGCCGTCATCGGTCGCGACGACGCGCAGGTCGGGCGCGGCCTCACGCAGGCAGCGCGCGAGGAAGCCGTCGCCGGCGGCGACTTCGAGCACGCTGCGCGCATCGAGCCTGCGCAGCAGCGCGGCGAGCGCGCGCGTCCACTCGCGCGTCGGCAGCAGGTAGACGGGCCCCGAGATGCTCATCTCGCAGGTCCACCATGCGTCGCGCGCGTCGCATGCCGCGAGGGCGGTGGCGAGATCGCGCTCGCGCGGCAGGCGGCGCGCGCCCGTCTCGTCCCACAGCACGCGCGCGAGCCGTTCGCGCGTCGCCGCGCGTCGCTGCGTGTCGCGGCCGAGGCCGACGGGCGAGGGGATCATGCGCGCTACGCTATCGCGTCGGAGGGCCGTTGCGCTGACGCTCGCACTCATCAGGCGGGAAGGCGCTTCACGGCATGCTCTCGAGCGCGCAGCGGAATCCGAGGTCGGCGCGCCGCGTGCCCGGCCGCACGCCCTCGCGCGCATGCGTCGTCGCGTCACGCTCGTCGCGCGTGAGGAAGGATCCGCCCCGCGCGACCCTGCGCACGCCGCGGCTTCCGGGCTCCAGGACGGGCTCGCGCGTGTACAGCGCGTAGGGATCGCGCGTCCACTCAGCGACGTTACCCACGAGATGGCGGATTCCGCCGAGGCCCGATCCGCACTCGAGCGAGTCCACCGGCATGGCCTCGCCGCGCGAGCCGATCGCGAGATCGAGGTTCACGCAGTCGGTGCGGAGGTCGGATCCCCAGGGCCAATCGCGACCGTCGATGGCGCGGGCCGCGAGCTCCCATTGCGCCTCCGTCGGGAGGCTCCCGCCGACCCACTCGCAGAAGCGCTGGGCTTCGGTCCAGCTCACGTCCGCGAGCGGAAGCTCGGCATCGCCTTCCACGCCGATCTCCACGCGACCCTCTGCGCGCGCGGCCTCGTCGAAGCGCAGTCCCTGCTCGATGGAGACCTCGAACTGATCGATCCAGAACGTCGCGACGTCCACCTCGTGCTCGGGCCGCTGATTGGCCACGCCGTGATTGTCACCCATCGTGAACCGCGTGCCCTCGACGCGCACCATCGGCGCGCCGTCGATGGGCCGCACGGCGCGCTCGCTCCTCGTGAGGTGCCGCTGGCGCTCGAGCTCGGCGAGGCGCGCGGCCTGATCGTCGAAGCCGCTCGGCAGGACGGCGACCGGCACGGGCACCGCGACGACCTGCGTCGGGGCGGGCGCCGGCTGCTGCGGCGGCATCCGCGCGCCGCGAGGGGGTGGTGGCGGCGCGCGCTGACGAGACGTCGAGCGTGCCGGCTCGCGCGGCTGGATGTCGCGCTCCGGCCGTTCATGCGTGGCATCGACGGGTGCGGGCAACGGCTCGGGCGCTTGCGGGTGGATCGGCCGCTCCATCGGCGGCGCGACGTCGCTCGGCGCGCGCATCCGCGCGGCCGGCCTGCGGGGCAGGGAGGCGATGACAGGTTCCGCGCGCGCTTCGCTGGAGGCTTGCGTGATGGGCGGGGGAGGCGCGCGCCGGCCGAGCAGGTAGCCGATCGCGAACACCAGCAGGGCGATCGCGAGGCCGAGTCCCGTCCACCGCGCGATGCGGGGAGTCCCGCGCGGCGCCTGTCCGGTCGTCGCGTCGCTCACGATCGCTCAGGGCTCGTGATCGAGCGCGCAGCGGAAGCCGAGATCGGGGCGACGCGTGCCGGGACGCACGCTCTCTCGCGCGTGCGTCGTCAGCAGCTCGGCGTCGCGCGTCATGAAGGAGCCGCCGCGTGCGACTTGCAGGCTCGCGAAGGTCTCGGGCTCCACTCCGGGACGCGGGTACGGCAGGTACGGATCCAGCGTCCACTCCGCCACGTTGCCGATCAGGTGCTGGATCCCGCCGAGCCCCGCGCCGCACTCGAACGAGCTGACAGACGAGAGCTCATGGCTCGACGAGCCATCGCGGTCGGCGTTCACGCACTCCGGCCGCAGATCGTTGCCCCATGGCCATCGCCGGCCATCCACGGCGCAGGCCGCGAGCTCCCATTGCGCCTCGGTCGGCAGCTTGCCGCCGACCCACTCGCAGTAGAGCTCGGCCTCCGCCCAGTTGACCTCGACGAGAGGCATGTCGCGGCCGGCGTTCTCGTCGATCGCGATGCCCGGGCTGCCTTCCGCCGCGACAGCCTCGTTGTAGCGCAGCGCCTGATCGACGGAGATCTCGAGCTGATCGATCCAGAACGTCTCGACCTCGACGCGGTGCGCGGGACGCTCGTCGATAGGTCCGTCGTCGGTTCCCATGACGAAGCTGGTTCCCTCGACGCGGACCATCATCGCGTTGTCCATCGCCCGGAGCATGTGCTCGCGCGACGAGAGATGCAGCTCGCGCTCGAAGTCGGCGAGCTGGCGGAGCTGCGCGTCGGACATGCTCGTCACCGCCACCACGGGCGCGTCGGGTGCCGTCGTCGGCGCTGTCGGCGGCGCGGCGGACGCGAGCTCCCGCGCGGGAGGCGGAGGAGGCGCGTCGGATCGCGGCGCGCGCGGCGTGGTGAAGGGCAGGCTCGCGATGTCCGGCATGTCGAGCCGGATGTCGCCGGCTCCATCCGGCGCGGGTCGCGAGCCGAATGCGTCGCCGCCCGGGGCGGAGGCGGCGACGGGATCCGGCGCGTTCCTCATCGGCCGGGCCTTCGCCGGGGGAAGGCCGATGAAGGCCGGCGCCTCGGGGACCGTGGCGGTCGTCGCGTCCGCCACGGGCGGGGGAGGAGCTCGCCGGCCGAAGAGGTATCCGATGCCGAGCGACGCGAAAGCGAGCACGAAGCCCAGCGCGATCCCACGCGGGATCCGCGAGGCAGTGTTCGGCGCCTGTCCGGACGTCGCGTCGTTCACGATGTGGGGTACGCGGCGCGTTGCACGGGTGTCTAGCCCTCGGGCCGGCCTTGGGACGAGGCGAAGAGGGTAGTCGTCGGGTGGTAGAGCTTCCAGTCGAACCAGTAGTCGGGAAGCGCTTGCACGCGCTCGAGCTGTCGGCCGGCGAGGGGGCCCGAGACCGCGAGCCCGGTGTAGTCCCAGGAGGTTCCCGTCTCGGCATCGACGAGCCGGAGCGGCGAGCTGTCGGGCTGTGCGAACAGCTCGATCCTCTCGCCGTCGATCTCCGGGCGGAAGACGCGCGCCGAGCGGCGATCTTCGCCCGCCACGAGCACGACGGGGACTCCCGCGAGCGTGTCGAGCACGACGCCGTCGCGCCGCAGCGCCTCCATCGGATAGGCGCGCGCCTGGCCGTCGATCTCGAGCCCGAGCACGAGGTCGCGCGGCTTCAATGCGTCCGCCGGATCCTCGGGCGTGACCGTCGGCAGCTCGGCGATGTCGTCCTCCCAGGACAAGTCGGCGTAGTCGTCCGTCAGATCGGGCTCACCCTGCAGCACGAGCCCTCGAGGATGCTCGTAGCGGAACTCCTCGAAGGTGAGCTCGTCCCATGCCTGGGCCTCGAGGCGCTGGCCGCGTCGAGGGCCCTGGATGGCCTCGCCCGAGACCTGCTGCCACCAGCTCCCCGTCGCCTCGTCGCGCATGATGAAGTTCTGGTTGTTGATGCCGGCCAGCCTGAACCGTAGCGTTTCGCCGTGGACCACGGCCTTCCACACCAGCCCGGTGTGGCAGAGCGTTCAATAGGTCGCGACGATGGGCTCGCCCGCGACGACGTCGTTCACCACGTGGTGCAGCGCCAGGAAGCGCACCGGATAGGCGCGGGCTTCGTCGCCGATCTGGACGACGAGCACCATGTCGCAGGGATCCAGGCCTTTCGCAGCGGAAGCCTCGACGAGGCGCGGCCGCTCGAGGGGCCGGAACATCCACTCGAAGTGGTTCTGGCGCGCGAGGTAGGCGAAGCCGCACGTCACGGCGAGTGCGATCACCGCGGGAATGCGCGCACGCTTCAGTCGCGACGCTCGCCAGATCGAGACGACGAGCGGCGCCGCGACGGCGAGCAGCACGAACGTCAGGACGGGATTCGCGCGACGCAACTCGTAGGCGAGCGCGACGCTTCCCGGCGACTGCGCGCGGAACGGGAAGAGCAGGATCGCCGGCGCGAGCACGAGCGCGGCGGCGGCGAGCAGGACGGCGGCGAGGGCGGCGGCGCGCTTCTTCACGGGCGTCTCCCCCCGGCGGGCCTGCGAACCGCCGGGTGCATGCACTGGAGTGCGAATCTACACTCTAGTGCATGAGAACGACCTTCGAGCTATCCGACGAGCATCGGGCGCAATTGCGCGCACTCGCCGCCCAGCGGGGGGTACGGGGCTTCTCCGATCTCCTGCGCGAAGCCATCGAGCGCTATCTCGCCGAGAACGCCGCGCGTCGCGAGCGGGTGGACGAGGCCCTCTCGGCGCTCGGCTCGCTGAGCGATCGTGAGGCTGGCGATCTCGAGCAGGCGGTGACGCGCCTGCGCGGAAGCTGGCGATGATCGCGACCGACTCGCACATTCACAGCGGTACGTTGCGGGAAGGGATCCCGGCAAGGGCCTCGACGCGCTCGAGGGACAGGCGGGGCGCCTGACCGCGTGGCGGGGCTCCTCCTCAGCGGTGGGCGTGAACCGGCGAGCGCGAGTAGGGTGCTCGCGCCCGCCGACGCGGCGAAGGATCAGGGCGCCACGCCGTCGCCGTCCGGCAGCTTCTCGATGCGGAGGCCGCCGTCGACCTTCACCGCCAGCAGGCGGTTGGTCTGGAGGATCAGGTCGAGCGCCTGATCCCAGGGGACGTCCTTGAGCTCGAGGCTGGCCTTGCCTACCACGCCTTCCGCGGGGTCGATGCGCATCCCGGAAAATGCCGAGAACATGCTCAAGACGTCGAGCAGATCGGCGTCCTTCATGGAAATCGAGATGGGCTCGCCGGTGAAGTTGTCGGGATGCCAGACCTCGCCATCCGCCGGGAGGTTCTCGAGCGCTCGCCCCGGAATGTCCGCCACGTAGGTGATGCGCGGCTCCTGGATCTCGCCGTCGCCGTTCATGACGCTCTCGAGGATGAACTTCTCCGTCCGGCCGCGCCACGTCTCCGGATCCTGCTCGACGCCCGTGACGGCCTCAACGAGGAGACGCATCGCCTCGGGCTGATCTGAGCAGTGGCTGTCGGCGTAGCGGTAGTACGTGTAGCCGTCGCTTCGCTGGCCCGACTGCACGAGCAGCGCGGCCTTGCGGACGGTGGCCTCGCAGCGCAGGTCCATCGGAAGCCTCGGGTCCTGGCTGAGATGGGTGAACAGCTCGATCGCCTCCCCGCGATCGCCGAGATCCGCCGCCAGGCGCGCGCGCGTCATCGCGAGACGCGGCACGTCGTCCACGATCGGCACGAGGCGCCGCGTGTCGCCCTCGACCTCGTAGCCCAGGTGCTGATCCTTCAGCGCGGTAGCCAGCGCCTCGTCCCAGGGCATGTTGCGCACGTCGAGCGTGATTCGCTTCGAGGCGATCGACGGATCCACCTCGAGCTTGTCGCCGCTGAGCTCGCGGATCAGCCGGGCGACCTCCTGCAGCTCGGCGTCCTTCACCGAGAGATCGATCCGTCTTCCCGTGAAGTGACCCTCGCGCGAGGGCGAGTACAGAGCGGGGGCGTCCTCGGCCCGGAGCGTCGCGGCACACGAGATCAGGATGGCAGCGGCCAGCAGCATGTTGCGCGTCTTCATGTCGTCCTCCTTGCCGGGATGGTCCAGCGCCCACAAGGTGCCGCATCCGCCGCGACCGTTCGTCAGCCGCTTGTCATCCGTCGTCATTCTCGCGCCAGCCGGTAGCCCTGCCCGCGCACCGTGACGAGCCATCGCGGCCGGCGAGGGTCCTGCTCGAGCGCCCTCCGCAGCGCGACGACGTGGTTGTCCACGGTGCGCAGCGTCGCGTCGGAGCCCAGCCCGCAGACCTCCTCGACGATGTCGGCGCGCGAGACCACCTCGCCGCGCCGGCGCGCCAGCACGTCGAGCACGAGCAGGTCGTGGGGCGTGAGATCGAGCGGGCCTGAGGGACCGCGAGCCTCCATCGCAGCGAAGTCCACCTCGATGTCGCCGAGGCGCAGCGCGCGCGCGACCTCGCCGCGTGAGGTGCTGCGCCGCAGCAGCGCCCTGACGCGCGCGATCAGCTCCTGCACAGCGAAGGGCTTGCCCAGGTAGTCGTCCGCGCCGAGCTCGAGCCCGACGACGCGATCGACCACCTCGCTGCGCGCGGTCAGCACGAGCACGGGTGTCGCGTCGCCGCGCGCGCGCAGCGCTTTCAGCACGTCGAGCCCCGAGCGGCCGGGGAGCAGCAGGTCGAGCACGACGACGTCGGGAGCCTGCGCGCGAATCGCCGGCTCCGCCTCGTCGCCGCGCGCGACATGCGTCACCGCGAACCCGTGATCGGCGAGGTTGTCGCAGAGGCCTCGCGCGAGCGCGGGCTCGTCCTCGACCACCATCACGCGCGGCGTCATGCCGGTGCTTCCGAGGATGCGGAGCCGTCGGCCTGCGCTGCCGGCGGCCGGAGCGGCAGGCGCAGCGTGAACGTGCAGCCGCGGCCGCGCTCGGAGCGCACGTCCACGCTGCCGCCATGCGCGCGCGCCACGCGATCGACGAGCCACAGGCCGAGCCCCGTCCCGGCCGCCTCCGACGATCCGCGCACGAAGCGGCCGAACACGCGCGAGCGCTCCGAGCGATCGAGCCCGCGGCCGTCGTCCTCGACGTCGAAGCGCACCGACGCGCCCTCGGCGCTCGCGCGCACGACGACGTGCGCGCCGCCATGGCGCAGCGCGTTGTCCACCAGGTTGGAGAGTGCCTCGCGGACGGCCTCCGCGTCCCACGTCGCGACGCCCTCGACGGCGCCCTCCCAGCGCAGCGACTTGCCGACGCGCTCGGCGAGCGGCCGCGCCAATGCTGCGCAGTGGATCAGGACATCCCCCGGACGACACGGCGCCGGCGCGAGCGCCGCCTCGGTGCGAGCGGCGAGCAGCGAGCGCTCGACGAGCGTCTCGAGGCGCGCGGCCTCCCGCGCGATGAGGACGCCGTACTCGCGCGGATCGCCGCGGCCGTCGGCCAGCGTCTCGCCGAGGAGCCGCGCCGCGGTGACGGGCGTGCGCATCTCGTGCGTGATCGTCGCGAGGAACGCCCGCTCGCGCGCGAGCGTGCGCGACTCGCGCGCGAGGGCCCTCGAGGCGAGGAGTCCCGCAACGCCCGTCGCCATGAGCAGCGCGAGCAGGCCGGCGCGCTGGAGACGGCTGCGCCGGACGTCGCGCAAGTCGAGCGGAGCCTCGACGCCCAGCGCCGCGACGCCCTCGATGGGAGCGCCACCTCCCCGGACGAGCAGCGCCGCTCCTTCGGGAAGGGCAGACTCCCGCGCCAACGTGTCGAGCGTCGCGCTCCAGTGGACGACGTCGCCGCCGTCGCGCGACCAGGACCGCACGCGCCCACGCGCGAGGCTGCGCGAGAAGCGTGGCATCCGGGGGAGCGACGCGGCGTCCGGGATCTCGCGCAGGCGCGCGACGAGCGGCGCGATGCGCGCGTCGTCCGCATGCCCGAGGGCGTCGGCGAGCACGGCCACGTCGTCGGGCCGCACCGGAAGGCGCCCGGTCAGCAGCTTCTCCGCCGCCGTCTCGCGCGAGATGTCGTCGCCCAGCGCGATCGCCGCGACGACGGACTCCGGCAGCGCGCTCGGCGTCGTCGAGACCGCGCTGAGCCGAGCGGCGAGCACGTCGCGCGCGAGGCTGCGCATCCCCTCGCGACGCGCGGCCGACACGCGAGCGGCCGGTGGCGCGGGCATGCGGAACGAGAAGTCGCCCGCCGGCTCGCGCGCCGCCGCCTGCGCGTCGAGTCGCGCCATCGCCGCGAGCACCCCCTGTGCTGCCTGCGCGGAGCTCTCGTCGCGGCGCAGCGCGGCGCGCCCGCGCGAGGCCTCCTCCTCGCGACGCAGCGCCCGATCGGCGAGCAGGCCGGCGCCCACCAATGCAGGAGCCAGCAGCATCAGCAGCAGGACCGAGGACGACGGCAAGCGCACGCCCCATCCTCCCTCGGAGCAGCCTGCTCCGTGTCAGCCTAGTGTCAGGCGCCCACCGCCAGGTTGGCGCTCCTTCGCTCAGCCGTGGCCGAGGGCGCCGCGCTTCTTCGCGATGCGCGCCGCCGCCCACGTGATCACGACGACGGTCCACGCGACGAGCGCGACGACGACGATCTCGCGACGCGGCCCGGCGTCGGGCCGGATGAGATGCTCCCAGGCAAGGAGCGCGATGGCGCCGCTCACCCACGCGAACGTGCTGCTGTACTCCTTGCGCACGAGTCGCGCCCAGTCGAACCGCATCCCGCGCACGGTCTCGCCGAAGCCGCGCGGCGACGGCAGGAAGCGGTTCACGCGGCGGCAGTAGTCGTCGAACGTGGCTCCGAAGCGCGAGCGCAGGTAGTCCTCCTCGCTGAGGACGAGCAGCACGTAGGCCGTTCCGAAGAACGCGCCGCCGATGAGCAGCACCCACGGCGAACCGTGGATGACGAACAGCCCGAAGAGCACCAGCAGGTTGCCGAGGTAGAGCGGGTTTCGGCAGTGCGCGAAGACGCCTTCCGTGACGAGAGCGTCCGCGTAGATCGTCTTGTCCTTGCCGCCGCGTCGGATGTAGGCGAGACCGATGACGACGGCGCGCAGCGCCTGCCCCGCGATGGCCATCGCGAGACCGATCGCGTCCATGATGGGATCCCACTGCCAGCGACCCAGCGGCGGCGCGGGCGCGAAGAAGAGCCCGAGCGCGAGCAGCACGACGGGGAACATCGCGTCGCGGTAGCGGAAGATGGCGTGGCCCGCGCGCAGCGACCACGAGCGCGCCGGCGCCGGCGCGGCCGGCGGCACGTCGGATGGCATCGCGGCAGTGCTCTCGCTCACTTCGTCGCTATGATGCCGCAGAAGTTGTACCACTTGAAGAAGATGTCGACCTGGCTGAACCCCGCCCGCCGGAGCAGCTCCTGGTTCTCGGCGATGCGGTAGGGCACGAGCACGTTCTCGAGCGCCTCGCGCTTCTGCGCGATCTCGAGCTCGGTGTACCCGTTCCGCCGCTTCAGGTCGTAATAGTGCTTGATGAATAGCCGGTTGAACAATGAGCTCTCGCCGAGCACCTTCTCGATGAGGATCAGGCAGCCCTGATCCCGCATGCCCGCGTGGATGCCGCGCACGAGCGTGTCGCGATACAGCGGCCGCACGAACTGGAGCGTCAGCAGCATGAGCACGACGGAGGCGTTGGCGACCTCGACGCCCTGGTTGAGGTCCGCGTGCCGCAGCTCGAAGGGCCTCGCGAAGCGAGCCTCCTCGAGACGCTTGCGGCCCAGCTCGAGCATCTCGGGCGAGCTGTCCACGCCGACGAAGCGGAGATCGAGATCCCGCGGCAGCACGTCGTCCACGGCGAGGAACGACGTGCACGTCGAGCAGCCGAGATCGTAGAGGGACGAGCCCTCGGCGGCGAAGTCCACCGCGAGATCGGCGACCATCGACTGCATCTCGGTGTAGAAGGGCACCGATCGCTCGAGCATGTCGTCGAAGACCTCGGCGGTCTCGCGCCCGAAGTCGAAGTCGGAGGCGCGTCGCGCGCCGGCGAAGATCTGATCGCGGCGGCGCGTCGATGCCGGACGCGTGCCGATCTGGGGGTCGCTCATGGCGTGGCTCCGGTCATGACGGCGGCCGTGCCGCCGAGTCCGAGGGCGAGGCCGAGCCGCTCGAGCTCGGCGAGATCGATCTGCTGGAAGCCGTCCGAGAGGGCCTGCTCGGGCTGATCGTGGACCTCCACCATGAGCCCGTCAGCGCCCGCGGCGAGGGCTGCGCGCGCGCACGGCACGAGGATGTCGCGGCGCCCGAGCGCGTGGCTGAGATCGACGATCACCGGCAGTCCGGTCTCGTTCTTGAGCAGCGGCACGGCAGAGATGTCGAGCGTGTTCCGCGTCGCGCGCTCGAACGTGCGGATGCCCCGCTCACAGAGCACGACGGCGTCGTTGCCCTCGGCGAGGATGTACTCCGCGGCGAGCATGAGCTCCTCGAGCGTGGACATGAACCCGCGCTTCAGCAGCACGGGCTTGCCCTGTCGCCCGAGCGCCTTCAGCAGCTCCGTGTTGTACATGTTGCGCGCGCCGACCTGCAGCATGTCGGCGGATGCGGCGACGGCGTCGAGCGTCGCGACGTCGAGCACCTCGGTGACGCTCGCGAGCCCGTGGCGCGTCGCCGTCTGGTGAAGGATGTCGAGGCCCGCATGGCGAAGACCCTGGAACGCATACGGGCTCGTCCGCGGCTTGAAGGCGCCGCCGCGGAGGATCTTCGGTCCCGGCAGCCGCGCGACGGCCGGAGCGATGCGCTCCATCTGCTCGGGGCTCTCGATGGAGCATGGACCGACGAACATGACCGGCGCGCTTCCACCGATGATGACGGATCCGACGCGCACGCTGCCGTTGCCCGGGCGATTGCGCTGCTTGACGCGCAACGAGCGATCCGCCGCGGCCTCCTGGATGCCCAGTGAGGTGCGCAGGATTGCCGTGTAGATCTCGCGCACGTGCGAGGCCTCGAGCGGTCCCTCGCACGCATCGCCCAGCTTGTGCAGGATCTCGTTCTCGCGCTCGGGATCGCGCCCCTCGAGCCCGTGCTCGCGCTTGAACGCGCCGATCTGCAGGACCAGCCGCGCGCGCTCCTGGAGCTGCGCGACGATCTGCCGATCGATGGCATCAATCGGCTCGCGCAGGGCGCTGAGCCTCTTCGTGCAGGCCGTGCTGCCGCACTCGTCGCCGTGGTCGTGTTTCATCGGATGTTCGCCGCCCCCGCCCGCATGTCCATGACATGCTGCCGTTAGCCAGCCATCATGGCGATGCCCACCTGAACGGGGGCTGAACGGCGGCGCGGGGGCGGCGGACGGCCATCTGCGGCGTCGCCGCGTCGCTCGTGCGCCATCACGTACCAGAGCGTACGCTCAGGCGCCCTCGCTCCTAGCTCCTTGCATCTGGCCATCCGGCGCTCCCCGCGCCCCCGCGCGAAATGTCCAGGAAGCGTAGTTCGGACAAGGTGACTTCAGCCGGACTAGGGTCCTAGCCTGCACATGGATGGGCACGGCCTCCTCGTCATCGAAGATCACGCGGAGTCGCGGCGGCTCCTCGCGCGCGTGCTGCGCGCGGAGGGGTGGAGCGTCGAGGAGGCGGCCGGCTTCGCGGAGGGCGTCGCGGCGCTCGAGGCCGCGCGCTTCCTCGTCGTCATCCTCGACTGGATGCTGCCCGACGGGACCGGGACCGATCTCTGCAGGCTCTTGCGCAGGCGCGGCGACCTGACCCCGGTTCTCATGCTGACGGCACGGGGCGGCGTAGGCGATCGCGTCGAGGGCCTCGACGCCGGGGCCGACGACTACCTCGCGAAGCCCTTCGCCGTGGCCGAGCTCCTCGCGCGCACGCGAGCGCTCATCCGTCGCGGCCCGCGTCCCGAGCAGCCCGTCGCGCAGGTAGGGCCGCTCGCGATCGACTTCGCCGCGCGGACCGTCAGGCTGCACGATCGAGACGTCGTGCTGACGGCGCGCGAGTTCGACCTGCTCGCGCTGCTCGCGAGGAGTCCCGATCGTCCGATCGCGCGATCGACGATCCTGGAGGCGGTGTGGGGCGAGGACTCCCCGGGCGCCGCGCAGAGCCTCCAGGTGCTCATCGCGCGACTGCGGCGCAAGCTCGAGACGAAGGAGGGCAGCGAGCGCATCGAGACGCGGCGCGGCTTCGGCTACGCGCTGCGGAGCGGCCCGTGAAACGACCCACCCTCCTGAGACAGATCCTCGTGACGCAGGCGGCGATCGTCGCGGCGTGCTGCACGCTCATGGTGGTCGCGTCGCTCGTCGCGACGGCCGTCGTCATGCGCGCGCAGCAGGATCGCTCGCTGCGCCATCTCGCCGCGGCGCTGCGCGAGGGCATCGCCTCCGAGCGGCGGGAGCGGACGATGTCGCTCGAGGAAGCCGCGGCCGAGTTCTTCGACGAGCTGGCGCTGCCCGATCATCGCTTCGAGCTGCTGCGACGGGACGGCCAGCCCGCAGTGGCCATCGGAGGAAGGAGCGACTGGGATCCCGTCGATCTCCCCACGGAGCCAGGCACCTGCCGCACGGCGTCGGCCGCGGGCTTCTGGCGCGGCGGCCGCGCCCTGCGCGCCTGCGTCGCGCGCGAGGACGCGGATCATGCGGTTCGCGTCATCGCCGTCGACGCGCTGGGCGACTCGCGCACCCTCGCCTTGATCGTCCCGCTGCTCGTCGCGCTGCCCGTCGCCATGGTCTTTGGCGCGCTCGCCGGACGGGTGCTCATGCGGAAGCGACTCCAGGTCCTGGGCGTCATGGCGGAGGCCGCTTCGCGCCTCGACGCCCGCTCCGATCCGCGCCTCGACGTGCATGCGGAGCAGCAGGAGCTCGCGGACGTGGAGGCCGCGTTCAACAGGCTGCTCGCGCGCCTGGGCGCGGCCCTCGCGAGCGAGCGGAGGTTCTCGCAGGACGCGTCGCACGAGCTGCGGACGCCGCTGACGCTGCTGCGCCTGCGGCTCGAGCAGCTCCGCGCCCGGATGAGCGAGTCCAGCGCCGTGCGCTCGGATCTCGACGACATCCTCGGCGACGTGGACGCGCTGCAGCAGCTCGTGGACTCGCTCCTGCTGCTGGGTCGCGCCGATCTCGGCGAGATCCCGCGCGAGCCCGTGAACGCGTGCGACCTCGCGCGCGACGCGGCCGCGCGGCAGCGCGATCTCGACGGCCCCGCGGGGCCCGCCATCGAGGTGATCGCTCCCGACGAGATCCTCGTCGAGGGCGACGAGCCGCTGCTCGCGCGCGCGGTCGGCAACCTCGTCGAGAACGCGCGTCGTCACGCGGGGCCGCAGGCGCGCGTGCGGCTGAGCGTCGTCGAGGACGGCGCCCGAGTGCGCCTCGTCGTTGCGGACGACGGGCCCGGAATCCCCGACGACCTGCGACCGAGCGTGTTCGAGCGCTTCGTGCGAGGCCCGCGCCAGCGCGCGCTCACGAGGGGAGCGGGACTCGGCCTCGCGGTCACGCGCGCCATCGTCTCGGCCCATGGCGGCGACGTCGGGACCAGGCCATCGGACATGGGGGGAGAGGAGGCGTGGATCGCGCTGCCGCGCATGTCGGCCATGGCCTCGAGTTGATCCGCCGGCCGCAGGAGGTTCATGCTACCCGCGAAGGAGTCTCGAATGACTAAGTTGACGTGCGTTCTCGTCGCTTCCTCGCTGATGGTGCTGGCCCCGCTGACGTCCATCGCGTCCTCGAAGTCGAACCCGGCTGCGCCCGGCGCTGCCGTCTACCAGAAGATCGCAGATACGATCCTCGCCGCCAACGAGGCCGAGGAGGCCGTCGTGCGCGCGATCCTCCACGCCGAGCGCGATGCCGCCATGGCGGCGCTCGAGCGCGCGGCCTCCAAGACGGGAACCGTGGAGGACATGACCACCGCGGGCGATCGCATCGGCGACTTCGCGACCGAGGGCGGCGCCGCCGTCGAGCCGATCCGCAACCGGCTGCTCCAGGGCGGCCATCACCACAACGCGGACGACACGGGTCCCGAGGCCGTGTACGACGAGGGTTACGTGGTGCTCACGCGCAAGCTCAAGCAGGAAGCCCTCGAGCTGGCCAAGCGCAGCGCCAAGTGCGGTTCGGCCTCGAAGCTCGATGCCGCCGAGGTGACCGCGATCCGCGACGCGTTCAACGACCTGGCGACGCGGGCGCTCGCGACGAAGTGAGGTCAGGCGGACTCGCGGCGATCGCCATCGCCGCCTCGGCGGCGATCGGCTGCGCGTCCCATGGCGGATCCGGCGTGCGGACGCCGGATCCGACCGCGGCGGCCGCCGCGATTCCGGCCGCCCCGCCGCGGCCGGCTCCGCACTACGTGGACGTCGGCGAAGCCAAGGGGCTGAAGGCCGTGAGCTGGTGCGGCTCGCCCTCCAAGGATCACCTGCTCGAGTCCACCGGCAGCGGCGCGGCCTTCGTCGATCTCGACGGCGACGGCCGCGACGACATCCTCGTGCTGAGCGGATGGCGCCTCGAGGACGTCGGACCCGACGGCGCACCACGGCGGGTGATCTCGCGTGGAGGATTCGCGTACTACCGCAACGCCGGCGGATCCTTCGTGGACGAGACGGCGCGGGCGGGGCTCGGCGGAGGGGACGCATGGGCGGCCGGCGTCGCCGCGGGGGACATCGACGGCGACGGCGATCTCGATCTCCACGTCACGTGTTTCGGGCCCGACCTGCTCTACCGCAATCGCGGCGACGGCACGTTCGAAGAGGTGGCCGCCGCGGCAGGTGTCGCGGATCCCTCGTGGGGCGGCGGCTCGGCCTTCTTCGATGCGGACTCCGACGGCGATCTCGATCTCTACGTCGCGAACTACATCGGCGCGACGGTCGACGAGGTCCTCTCGGCGCGTCGCACGCTCTCCTACAAGGGGCGCGTGGACGTGATGAAGGGTCCCTTCGGGATGCCGGGCAGCATAGATCGGTTCTATCTCAACGCGGGCGACGGCACCTTCCGGGAGGCGAGCGAGGCGAGCGGCCTCCAGGACATCTCCGAGGCCTACGGCCTCGGCGTGCTGCCCGCCGATCTCGACGACGACGGCGACGTCGATCTCTACGTCGCCAACGACTCCAATCCCAACTTCCTCTTCCGCAACGAGGGGGGCGGGCAGTTCCGCGAGGTCGGCATCGTCTCGGGATCCGCGCTCGACTGGAAGGGCGCGGCGCAGGCAGGGATGGGGCTCGCCACCTTCGACGCCAATGCGGATGGCATCCTCGACATCGTCGTGACGAATTTCGCGGACGATGCCTCGACGCTCTACCAGGGCGAGGGCAAGCTCTTCTATCGAGACGTATCCCACGAGAACGGCCTGGCCGAGGCGACCTACAAGCCGCTCTCGTGGGGCGTGCTCTCGACGGACATCGACGAGGACGGCCGCCCCGATCTCGTCGTGGCGAACGGCCAGATCTACCCGCAGGTCGATCAGCTCACCGACCTGCTTCCGTATCGCCAGCCGCTCGTCGTGCTGCGCAATGCCGGGGCGGGGAAGCTCGAGGACGCGCGTGCCGGGGCCGGGCCGGGGATGTCCGTCGTCGGATCGTTCCGAGGGCTGGCCGCCGGCGACCTCGAGGGCGACGGCGACGAGGACCTCCTCTTCACGCGTATCGACGAGCCGCCGCTGCTGCTCGAGCAGCAGGGCGGCGACGCGGGCCGCCTTCTCGTCGTCGCGCCGTCGA